>Ga0075158_10002187_pt1 | contig 14357 bp, 12 predicted proteins | sample JI91814BDNA_FD_70968 | JGI IMG/M metagenome (GOLD analysis project Ga0075158, IMG submission 70968) | Wastewater effluent complex algal communities from Wisconsin, to seasonally profile nutrient transformation and Carbon sequestration -... | ecosystem: Engineered > WWTP > Effluent > Algae... | reverse complement strand
GTCCGGTCGCGTCCCCGCCGACGAACGCCAGCTCACCGAACCCGCCGGAGAAGCAGCTCGTGATCACCACCCGCGCCTCGCGCGGGCCCGCGTCGAGCGTCGTCGCCAGGTCCACGGCGCGCAGCGGCGACTGCCCCCACAGGTCGATCGCCGTGTCGCCCGGCGTCTCGCCCGGCGCCCCGTGCCCCGCCAGATAGACCACCAGCGGCGTCGCCTCGGCCGTCGCGGTCGCGGTCGTCAGCGCCGCGAGCACGTTGTCGACCGTCGCCGCCGCGTCGACGTCCAGAGTCGTCGTCCGGTAGTTCGCCGCCCGCCCGCCGCGCGGCGCGAACAGCTCGGCGAGCTGCCCCGCGAGCGCATCCGCCTCCGCCTCGCCGGTCGCCGCGACCTGCACCCCGCCCGTGCCCCGTCCGCCCGCGAACAGCAGCAGCCCGCCCTCGCGACCGAGCACCTCCGGCACCAGCCCGAGGTCCTGCTCGATCGACACCTGGTTGAACTCCGGCGCACTGCCCCCGCCCGCCGCCAGCCAGCGCGTGGCGATCGCCCCCGCCGGCAACATCGCCCCGACCTCGGGCACGACCGCCGTCGGCGCGTCCATCACCGCGGGCGCCGCTCCGGATGGCACCGGTTCCACGACGCCAGCCGGTGCGCGCGGCGCCTCGGGGCTCTCCGGCGTGCACGCCGTCACGATCAGCCACCCGCCCGCGCTCCGCAGCACCCGGCTCGCTCGCACACCCGACGATACGGCGTCCTGCGCCCCGCGTGAAGCGAATTCGCCCGAACCTGGCCGGAGGGACAGCACGTACGGATCGCCCGCCGACCCCTGGGTCCTGGAGCGGGAGCGTCGGCGCCACGCGGCCGTGGTTGACACGCGGCGGCGCGTCGTGATGCCCTGTTTTGCGCGTCATGCAGCCACACGAGAATTACAATCCATACGCACCGCCGTCAGCCGACGTCGATCAAGGACTCCAGACCCAAGGCGACGACTATGTGCTCGCCGAGCGCGGCACTCGCCTGGGAGCCGCGCTGATCGACGGTCTCCTGTTCGCCGCCTCGTTCCTGCCCGGCGCCGTGCTGCTCATCGCGCTCGCGGGCCTCGACAACATCGACCCCGGCCGCCTCGTCCGCCACCTCGACGACGGCCTGCTGATCGTCGGCGTCCTCATGATGACGGTGATGGTCCTCGCGTTCCAGATCTACCAGTGGTACCTGATCTCGACGACCGGCCAGTCGCTGGCCAAGCGCTGGCTCGGCATCAAGATCGTGCGCCTCGACGGCAGCGACGTCGGGTTCGTCAACGGCGTCATCCTGCGCAACTGGGTGATCAGCGCGATGGGCCAGATCCCGTTCGTCGGCATGTTCGTCGGGCTCGTCAACCCGCTGATGATCTTCGGTGAGGAGCGGCGCTGCCTGCACGATCAAATCGCCAGCACCCGCGTGATCGTCGCGCCCAGCGCATGAAGCGACACCATCGCGAGAGGTCGTCCGAGCGGCAGCCGCTCGACACGGTCGCCGAGATCGAGACGCCGGAGCACATCCGCTTCCGCTACCAACTCGCCGGTCCCGGCCGCCGCATGATGGCGTACGTCATCGACCTCATCATCCGCGCCATCATCGTCATCGTCATCGGCCTCATCCTCTCGCTCACCTCCCTCTTCATCTACGACGGCTTCTCGACCGGCGCCGTCCTCCTGCTGCTGTTCGCCCTCGAGTGGGGCTATTACCTCCTGTTCGAGAGCCTGTGGAGCGGCCGCACCCCCGGCAAGCGCGCCATGGGCCTGCGCGTCGTCAAGGACGGCGGCTACCCGACCGGCTTCCTCGACATCGTCCTGCGCAACCTGCTCCGCGCCGCCGACTTCGTGCCCGCCTTCTACGCGATCGGCCTGACCGTCATGGGCCTCGACCCGCGGTTTCGTCGGCTCGGCGACATGGTCGCCGGCACCGTCGTGATCGTCGAGGACCGCACCCGCCTCGGCCACGGCCTCGTCGTCAGCCCGCCGCCGACCGCCGCCGAGCTCGACGGCCTGCCCGCGCGCCCCGACCTCGGCGCCGACGACCTCGAGGCCCTCGACCTGTTCCTCCGCCGCGTCGGCACCTTGAACCCCGCCCGCGAGCACGAGCTCGCGGAGATCGTCGCGCCCGTGTACGCCCGCCGCCTCGGCGGCCTGCGCTACGACCACCCCGCCCGCTTCCTCGCCCTCCTCTACACCCGCGCCACCAAACGCGGCGCCTGAAGAGCCCCTCACCATGCGCTCGTGGACACAGGACGAATTCATCGCCCGCCGCAAGGGCGAGTGGTCCGCCCTCGACCTCATCCTCACCGCCGGCAAGCCGCTGCACCGCCTGCCGCCGGCCGACATCTCCAACTTCTCGTCGCTCTACCGCGCCGTCTGCGGCGACCTCGTGCACGCCCGCGACGTCGGCTACACCGGCGACCTCGTCACCTACCTCGACGGCCTCGCCGGACGCGCCCACAACCTCCTCTACGCCGCCCCGCCGTACCGCCTGCGCGCCGCCTGGGACCTGGTCGTCCGCGACTTCCCGCAGGCCATCCGCCGCAACCTCCGGTTCTTCGGCCTCGGCCTCGGCCTCTTCTACGTGCCGATGATCGTGTGCCTGCTGGCCACCCTCGCCAACCCGGAGTTCGCGACCTACATCCTGTCGAACGAGACCCTGCGCGGCATGGCCGACATGTACAGCGAGGGCCACTCGGGCCGCGACGCCGGCACCGACGCCGGCATGGCCGGCTTCTACGTCTACAACAACGTCGGCATCGCGTTCCGCTGCTTCGCCACCGGCATCCTGTTCGGCCTCGGCAGCCTGTTCTTCCTGATCTACAACGGCATCACGATCGGCACCGTGCTCGGCCACGTGATCGCCGCCGGCTACGGCCACAACATCCTCACCTTCGTGTGCACCCACGGCACCTTCGAGCTCACCGCGATCGGCATCGCCGGCGGCGCCGGCCTGCAGATGGGCTACGCGCTCGTCGACACCGGCGGTCGGACCCGCCTCGGCTCGCTGCGGGCCCAGGGCCGCGACCTGGCGATCATCATCCTCGGCGCCGCGATCATGCTGTTCATCGCCGCCGGCCTCGAGGCGTTCTGGTCGCCCTCCTCCATCCCTCCGCCGGTCAAGTGGGCGGCCGCCGGCGTGTTCGCCGTGCTGCTCACCCTCTACTTCGCGCTCGCCGGCCGTGAGCCCCGCGTCAAGCGCCGCGTCTACGCCGGCACCGCCGGCGTCGAGACCACCACCTCCTCGCCGAACACCTCGCTGACGTCCGGTCGGCTGGCGGGGGTCCGGCCGTGAACCTCGAGGGCGCCCGCGTCGTCCTGCGCACCCGCACGCCGTCGGAGATCTTCGACCTCGCGGTCCGCTTCTGCGCGTCGATCGGCCTGTCGCTCTACATCAAGCTCGGCGCGCTCGTCCTGCTGCCCTGCATGATCGCCACCGGCCTGTTCCACTTCTACGGCGCCGACCGCGAGTGGGAGCTGACGTGGATGTTCGCCGCGGCGCTCGCCGCGTTCGCCCAGAGCGTGTTCACCGTCGCCGCCTCGCGCCTGCTGTTCGAGGCCAAACCGGGCGTCGGCGGCATCCTGCTCCACTCGCTGCGCCGCCTGCCCGCGCTCGTCGGCGCCCTGCTGGTCCACGGCGCCCTGCTGTTCGTCGGCATGTTCGTGATCGTCGGCAGCTTCTTTATTTGGATCTCCCACACGTTCCTCTACGAGGCCGTGCTGCTCGAGCAGCAGGGCCCCTTCGCCGCGGTCCGCCGCGCCGGCGCCCTGATGAAGCGCAAGTTCGGCACCGGCCTGGTCGTGTGTGCCGGCAGCGCCATCATCGTCCTGCTGTTCATCGTGTGCGCCGAGGCACTCGGCCAGGGCCTCGTCAGCTTCGTCCTCCAGCTCGGCAAGCCGTTCGGCGAGCTCTCCGAGGACAACGGCAGCCCCTACGCCGTGATCGGCTGCTTCGCCGCGCTCCCGCTGGTCGCCACCGCCCGGTTCCTCAGCTACATCGACGGCCGCACCCGGCAGGACGGCTGGGACATCCAGCTGCGCTTCATGAGCCTCGCTGCTGGCCACGACGCGGACGCCGAGGAGTCCCCCCGATGATCCCCAGCCTCCTCCTCGCCGTGCTCGCCATCGGCCACCCGAGCCAGGCCAACAGCGCCGCCGACAAGATCCTCGGCGACGACAAGTACTCCTTCTGCCACGACGAAGAGTACCCGCTGACCCACACCGAGGCCGCGTGGTGCCCGCCCGTCAGCCCCGAGAAGAACCCGCGCTGCCCCGCCTTCCACCACGTCTGCAACGCCCCCCGCGCCGAGCTCGAGCACCTCGATCGCCTGAGCCCGAGCCGCGGCAGCGCCCGCGACGGCGGCGACGGCGACGGCGATGTCGTCCCCGGCGGCGCCCCGTCCAAGAAGTCCCGCCCGTCGCCCAAGCCCGGCAGCGGCGACCCGGCCGACGGCGACGGCGACGGCGACGGCAGCAGCGGCGAGGGCACCCGCAAGACCCCCGACCGCACCGTCATCCCCGAGGACCCGAGCTTCCAGATGCCCGAGCTCGGCGGCTTCGCGTACTACCTGTTCTGGGCGGTGCTCGTCGCCGGCGTCCTGTTCCTCGTCTACATCATCCTGCGCAACAGCACGCGCGAGAAGGCCGACGCCGAGGCGGTCGCGACCGCCGCGCCCACCGAGCTGGATCCGCAGCAGCCCAGCGGCCCGAGCGAGCAGGTCATCCGCGACGTCAACGTCCTGCTCGAGCAGGCCCGCACCGCCGCCAGCGCCGGCGACTTCAGCAAGGCGATCCGCCACACCCACGCGGCGCTGCTCCACCGCCTCGACCACGACGGCCTGATCCGCGTCGCCCCGTTCCGCACCAACGGCGACTACGTCAGCGACCTCAAGCCCCAGCCCGACCTGCGCAGCTCGGTCCGGGACATCGTCCGCGACGTCGAGCAGGTCCAGTTCGGCACGACCCAGCCCGACGCCGGCCTGTTCGACCGCGTCTTTAAACACGTCGTCCCGATCGTGACCCGCCGCGGCGACACCCTCGTCCTGCTGCTCGCCAGCTCCCTGCTGTCGTGCACCTGCACGACCGAGCTGCCCAAGTCCTACCCCTACGACCTGTCGCCGTCCGGCACCCGCGCCGTCGTCGAGCTCGCCGCCCACCACGGCCGCACCCTCGACTTCCTCGAGGTCCCGCTGCACGAGCTCCCGCTGGACGACACCGATCGCGCGATCGTCCTGTTCCACGACGCCTTCGTCGACGCCGACACCTGGAAGCACCTGCTCGCCTGGGCCGACGCCGGCAACCACCTCGTGATCGCCGGCGTGGCCCTGCCCGCCGACCTGCCCGTCAGCTACAAATCCGACGCCACCGGACATGTCCTCAAGGTCAGCCCGGACGAACAGGGCGACTACGGCGACCTCACCCTCGTCGTCTCGGACACCGACTACCTCGACCGCAGCGGCACCGCCGGCCAGCTGCTGCTCACCCGCGAGGGCGGCCAGCCCTACGCCGTCAAGCTCGACCGCGGGTACAGCGGCGGCGACATCACCGTGTTCGCCGACGACCGCCTGTTCACCAACGCCGCGCTGATGCTCGGCGACAACCCGCGGTTCCTCGCCACGTTCCTCACCGAGCTCACGCCCGGCCCGATCGACATGGTCGACAGCATGCTCGACCTCGGCAGCGACGGCCCCGGCGAGACGATCAGCAACACCCACCTGACCGCCGCGATCCTCCAGCTGCTCGCCCTCATCGTCCTGCTCTACCTGTCGCGCGGCGTCCGCTTCGGCGCCCCGCGCGACCCGCCGAGCCGCTCGCGCCGCCACTACACCGAGCACATCGACGCCGTCGGCCAGCACTACGCCCGCGCCCACGCGTCCCGCCACGCCCTGCGCCTGTACGCCGCGTGGGCCCTCGACCGCCTGCGCGACAAGACCCTCACCTCCCGCCAGCCCGGCCTCTACGCGCTCGCCCAGGCGATCGCCGGCCGCACCGGCGACGACGAGGCGAAGGTCATGCAGATCCTCGTCGAGTCCAGCGGCGTCCGCGACGACGTCGACGCCTCGATGACCACCCCCTCGCGCGCCCGCCCCCAGGCCGTCACCGACGACCTCAACCTCATGCAAGAACTCGCCCGCCTCGTTCGCCTCGTGGGAGGACCCCGATGACACCACAACAGTTCGCCGAAGTTTGCGCACGCATCCGCAGCCAGGTCTCCCGCGTGCTGCTCGGCCAGGACGAGATCATCGACGCCGTGCTCGTCGGCGTGCTCGCCCGCGGCCACGTGCTCATCGAGGGCGTGCCCGGCCTCGGCAAGACCCTCATGGTCCGCGCCCTCGCCAAGGTGCTCGGCTGCGTCGCCAAGCGCATCCAGTTCACCCCCGACCTGATGCCCAGCGACGTCACCGGCGGCAACATTTTTAATCAGCAGAAACAACAGTTCGAGTTCATGCCCGGCCCGGTGTTCACCCAGCTGCTGCTCGCCGACGAGATCAACCGCGCCCCCGCCAAGACCCAGGCCGCCCTGCTCGAGGCGATGGCCGACCGCAGCGTGTCGACCGACGGCGTCACCCGCCCGCTGCCCCAGCCGTTCTTCGTCATGGCGACCCAGAACCCGATCGAGTCGCAGGGCACCTACCCGCTGCCCGAGGCCCAGCTCGACCGCTTCCTGATGAAGCTCGACGTCGCCCACCCGACCCGCGAGGTCGAGAAGCGCCTGCTCACCAACGTAGTTAAAGGCTTCGACGCCTCCGCCCTCGAGAACGTCGGCCTCGAGCAGGTCGTCACCGCCGAGAACCTCGTGTTCATGCAGAACTACCTCCAGCAGGTCCGCGTCGCCGACGACCTCCTCGATTACATCACCGACATCGTCGCCCGCACCCGCGCCCACCGCTCGGTCTACCTGGGCGCCTCGCCCCGCGGCTCGATCGCCCTGCTGGCCGCCGGCCGGGCCCGCGCCGCGATGGAGGGCCGCGACTTCGTGATCCCCGACGACATTAAAACCCTCGCGCCCTCGGTCCTGCGCCACCGCCTCATCCTCCACCCCGACGCCGAGTTCGAGGGCACCTCCGCCGACGACTGCATCACGACGATCCTGGGCGAGGCCCGGGTCCCCAAGACCGCCGCCTGACCCGAGAGACAGCCGCCGTGTTCCCCTCCCGCATCCTCGTGCTGCTCATGTTGATCCCGCTCGGCTTCGCCGTCGCGGTGGTCGCCGACCGCAGCATGCTGTGGCCGATGTTCGCCGCCGACGCGTTCATCGCCCTGGTCGCCGCCGCCGACGCGCTGCTCGCCCGCCGCCCGCTCGTCGACGTCCGCCGCACCAGCCGCGAGGTGTTCTCGATCGGCCGACAGAACCCCGTGACCCTCGAGCTGCGCTCACGGGCCCGCCGCAAGCTGCACGTCGAGGTCACGGACGATCTCTTCGACTTCGCCGCGGCCCCCGAGCTGCCCCTCGCGCTCGACCTCCGGCCCGGCGCCCGCGACCAGGTGACCTACCGCGTGGTGCCCCGCCGTCGCGGCACCTACGCGCTCGGCGCCCACACGCTGCGCTACCGCTCGCCGCTCGGCCTGTGGATCCGCCAGCACCGCATCCCCGCCAACCAGCCGGTCCGTATCTACCCTGACGTCCAGGCCGTCCGCGACTACGAGCTGCTCGCCCGCCAGAGCCGCGACGCGGCGACCCGCGCGTCGCGTCGCCGCGGCGGCGCCAGCGAGTTCGAGGCCCTGCGCGAGTACCAGCGCGACGACGAGTACCGCCGCATCGACTGGAAGGCGACCGCCCGCCGCCACAAGCTGATCGCCCGCCAGTACCAGCTGGAGCGCGACCAGAGCGTCGTGTTCATGCTCGACGCAGGCCGCCTGATGTCCGCCGAGAGCGACGAGCTCTCGCTCTTCGACCACGCCCTCAACGCCACGCTGATGCTCACCTACGTGGCCAGCAGAGGCGGCGATCAGGTCGGCATGATGACCTTCGCCGACCGCGTGCTCACCTACCTACCGCCCGGCCCCGGCAAGAGCGCCTCGCAGCGGCTGATCCGCTCGCTGTTCTCGGTCCACCCCGAGCTCGTCGAGACCGACTACGAGGGCGCGTTCACCCAGCTGGGCCCACGTCTGCGCAAGCGCAGCCTCGTCGTTCTGTTCACCCAGATCCAGAACCACAACGCCGCCCAGCAGCTGCTCCGCCTGGCCCGCGGCCTCCAGCCGCGCCACCTCCCGCTCATCATCCTGCTGCGCGACCCCTCGGTCGAGGCCCTCGTCCACGTCGACGGCAAGTTCAACCCCGACTCGCGCCAACCCTACGTCACCGCCGCCGCCGCCGAGACCCTGAGCTGGCAAGGCCGCCTGATCCGCGACCTCAAACGCGCCGGCGCGCTCGTCCTCGACGTCCTACCCCGCGACCTCAGCCCCTCGCTGATCAATCGTTACCTCGAGATCAAAGCCCGCCAGATGCTGTGACGCCGCTCGGCCCCGCATCGTCGCCTGTGCACAGACCTTGCGGGGCGTCACGATCGAGATCTGAGGCACGCAGCTCCCATCCTCGGCGTCCGCGGACTTGTGCGCATCGACCGCTCGTCGAGCATGCAACCGAGGAGTTCCCATTCGTCGGCGGTGATACGGACCACACCGACTCCGCCGCGCGCTCGTGCGACGGCACAACGAATGCGCGCCCACTTTTTTCAGGAACTGCGCTTGACTGGCCAGTCCCGTCACAACGACCATCGATGGATGACAAAACTTTGTTCGGCGTGGTTGGGGGTGGGATGTTTCGGGCTGTTGGCGCTCCAGGGCTGCGGCAATGTGTGCGGCGACGACGGCTTCGCCTGGCAGCAGAAGGACAACCCGGCCTGTCAGGCCCAGTCGAACTCGGAGACCGAGACGAACTCGAACACGAACACGGAGACGAACTCCGACACCGTGCCCACAAGTGGGCCGACCGAGTCGGACTCGAACTCGATGACCGACACCGACTCGGGCAACTCCCAGACCGACACCAACGGCGGGCAACACTGCGCCGACGTCGACGGCGACGGCCACGGCGACCCGAACAACTGCATGGACTCGCCGTTCCCGGGCTCGGTCCCCAACAACGACGACTGCGACGACACCGACCCGGACACCTACCCCGGCTCCGCCGAGAAGGACTCCGAGACCGCCTGCATGACCGACGCCGACGACGACGGCTACGGCGAGGACAACCCGAAGCCCGGCGTCGACCCCGGCACCGACTGCGACGACGCGAACCCCGACACGTTCCCGGGCTCCGCCGAGAACGACGACCCGAACGCCTGCATGCAGGACGCCGACGGCGACGGCTACGGCGACGACACGCCCAGCGACCCCGACGTCCCGCCCGGCACCGACTGCGACGACGGCAACATCTTCACGTTCCCCGGGTCCGCCCCGCTCGACGACCCCGACGCGTGCATGACCGACGAGGACGACGACGACTACGGCGACGACAACCCGGGCCCCGGCGTCGACCCCGGCTCCGACTGCGCCGACTACGACCCGGTCGAGCACATCGACTGCACCGGCTGCGAGCCGGGCGGCGCCGAGTGCGTCGGCGACGAGCTGCAGGAGTGCAACGCCGACGGCACCGACTTCATGTCGACCCTCTGCGAGTTCGGCTGCGACGACAACGGCGAGAAGTGCTGGGACGCGCTGACCGTCGAGGCCGGCCCGAGCATCTGCCTCGACGCCAACCAGGCGGTCCAGCTCGACGCGGTCGCGATGGGCGGCGACGGCAACTACAGCTGGGGCTGGACCCCGCCGGACGGCCTCAGCGACACGATGATCCCCAACCCGATGGCGATGCCCGTCGGCGTCACCGACTACACGATCAACGTCATGGACGGCGAGGGCAACATGGCCTCCGACACCGTGTCGGTGTTCCTCAAGAACCAGGTCCTCCCGTTCGACCCGGACGTCTGCACGATCTACGACTTCCCGTACGACGCCCTGATCACCGACCCCGACCCCGACTGGCAGTTCGACGACCAGACCAAGACCCTGTGCCAGCAGGGCAACGCCAAGGCCTCGGCGCTGTTCTGCGGCTGGTCCCTCGACAACGCCACCATCTCGGGCCGCTTCCGCGTCAACACCGCGACCGACGACGACTGGGTCGGCTTCATGTGGGGCATCCAGGACACCGACCACTTCTACGTGTTCACGTGGAAGCAGGCCGCCCAGGTGTCCAACACCTGCGGCCTCGTCCCGTTCAACGTCCCGGGCGGCATGCAGGTCAAGCGCATCGGCGTCGCCGACCCGATGAACGCCCCGCTCGACTGCCCCGACATCCACGCGCCGAACGACACCGCCAACTCGGCGCTGCTCCTCTCGGTCGACCAGTTCACGACCACCGGCTGGGCCGACAACACCGAGTACATCTTCGACCTGACCCACCTGTCCGACGGCAACATGACGATCGTCGTGCGCAACGCCATGAACATGAACGTCGTCGCCATGTCGAACTTCATGGACACGACCTACCCGAACGGCCAGTTCGGCATGTACACGAAGTCGCAGGAGGCCGCCTGCTTCGCCGGCTTCCAGGTCAGCTGCGAGTGACCCGCGCCCGCCGCTAGCCTCGCCCGGCGAGGTCCCGCGCTGCGACCGCCAAGCGGTCGCAGCGTTCGTTTTGCGGGTGCCCCGAGTGCCCGCGCACCCAGTGGTGGCGGACCGTGTGGGTCGCCTGCAGCGCGTCGAGCTCCATCCATAGCTCGCGGTTCTTGACCGGCTTGCCGTCGGCCGTGCGCCAGCCGCCGCGCTTCCAGCCCGGCATCCAGTCCTTGAGCCCCTTGAGCACGTACTGCGAGTCCGAGTACAGGTCGACGATCAGCGGCATCCGCATCATCTGAAACCCGCGGAGCACCGCCATCATCTCCATGCGGTTGTTGGTCGTGTGCGCCTCGCCGCCCGACTCCTCGCGCAGCTTGCCGCTGGCGGGGTGCTCGAGGATGTACGCCCATCCACCCGGACCCGGGTTCCCCTTGCACGCCCCGTCGGTGTACAGGCGCACGTAGTTGATCGCGTGCTGCGTCATGGCCGACGCTAGTTAACACGTCCGCGGCGGCCGCGGGTGCGCCCGGGGGTGTGCATCGTAATGCACGGTCGCCATGAAATCTTTGTAGTAGCCATTACACGTATTACTCGGGCTTGACGGGCCGCTTTTGATTGACCCCCGCGTCGCCGCGGGCCTATAGCCGGAAACTGGAGAACACCCCATGTCTCGCTGCACCGTCCTCGTCCTCGCCCTGAGCCTGCTGGCGCCGACGGCCGCGCACGCCGGTGTGACCGGCCTCGCGTTCGTCCACGGCACCGGCAAGCAGACCAACGCGCTCGTCGACTACTGGACCGCCGACATGGTCAACTCGGTGCGCCAGGGCCTGCCGAACCCGGCCATCTACACCGTCATCAACTGCGACTTCGAGCAGTACATGTGGGACCCCGAGGCCGCCGGCTGCCTCGCGGGCCAGCTGTCCAGCTTCATCAGCGCCAAGAAGATCACCGACCTGGTGGTCATCACCCACTCGAACGGCGGCAACATGCTGCGGTGGATCCTCTCGAACCCCACCTACGACAGCCGCTACCCGAACATCATCAACAAGATCCGCTGGGTCGACGCGCTCGCCCCGTCGAGCCTCGGCACCCCGCTCGCCAACGCCGTCACCAGCGGCACCGTGTTCGAACAGTCGCTCGGCTGGCTGCTCGGCTACAACTCCGAGGCCGTGACCATGCAGCAGACCGACTGGATGGCGTTCTACAACGCCAACTGGCTGTACGGCACCGCCGGTCGGCCCGCCCTCCCGCGCGAGTTCTGGGCCGTCGTCGGCACCGACGTCGACTCGAGCCCGCTCGACAGCGACAGCTACTGCGGCGGCTACTCGCTCAACGTCGGCCTCGAGACCACGCAGTGGTGGCTCGACGACTGCTCCGACGGCTTCCTCGACTGCTCGTCGCAGGGCGGCGCCGGCTACGTGTGGTTCGAGGACATCGAGTACACCGCCGGCCCGGAGCCGCTCAGCCACGCCCAGAGCCGCCGCAACTGCTTCGGCCTCGACCTGTTCCTCCGCAACGACGTCTGAACGGAGCCACGCCATGACCTGCACGACCCGCACCTGCTGCCTCGCCTCCGTCCTGCTGCTCCTGTCCGCCACCGCCGACGCCGCGCCGGCCCGCCTGCTGCCCGCCGCCGCCGGCGACCTCGCGCCGAAGGACACGATCGCCAGCCCCGCGCCGTCGACCGCGCCGACGTCCGGCCCGGTCCGCTTCACCTGGCCGATCGACCAGGCCACCGACGACCTCACGCCCGCCGCGCCGCACCGCGCCGAATCGACCGGCTTCACCCGCACGCTCACGCGCGCCGCCCTGCACCGCGGCGTGTCGGTCCCCGTGTCGCGTCCCGGCGCGCTGCTCAAGCTGAGCCCGCGCCCCGGCCGGACCCTCACCGCGGACAGCCTCGTCGTCGTCGACCCCGGCGGCCGCGTCCACACCATCGGCGACGGCCTGCGCCGCGCCGGCAGCGACGCCCACGCGTTCACCCTCGACCCCGCCCTCGGCGCCGGCACCTTCGTCGTGCGCGCCGCCGCCGACGGCGACATCCACCTCGACGTCCGCGAGCGCGGCAGCGACATCGTGCTCGCCGTCCAGGCCGCCGCCGACGTCGTGCTCCTCGGCGACTCGGTGCGCATACACGCCAGCGTCGCCCGCGGCGCCCAGGTCGTGCCCGGTGTCCGTTTCACCGGCCGCCTCGTCGACCCCGGCGGCCGCGAGCGCGGCGCCCTGGTGCGCGGGCGAGACGGCGACCTCCACGCCGCGCTGCCGACCCGCGCCGAGGCCGGCCCGAACGGCGCCCTGTGGACCCTCGAGGTCACCGCCGAAGCGACCGTCGACGGCCTCGCGGTCCGTCGCAGCGTCACCACCGCCGTCGCCGTCACCGTCCCGACCGCGCGCTTCACCGGCGCCGCGGACGTCGACCAGGCGCACGGCGTGCGTGTCGACCTCGAGCTCGACGTCGCCAGCGCCAGCCGCTACGCCGTCACCGCGGTGCTGCACGGGACCAACCGCGAGGGCGCCAGCCAGCCGATCGCCGTGTCACAATCCGCCGACGATCTGGCCCCCGGCCGTCGCCGCTTGACGCTCGAGTTCGACGCCGCGGCCATCGCCGCCTCGGGCATGCGCGCCCCGTTCGAGCTCCGCGACCTCCGCCTCGCCGATCAGGGCCGCATGTCGGTCCTCCACCGCCAGGCCCGCGGGCTGCCCGTCACGGCCCGCTGACGCCCGTCCAGTCGATCTGTCCCGAAGGACAGGCAGACTTGCGCCAGAGCACGTCGCGCGCAACCGCGACGTCCTCGCGTGAGTCGCCCCGTTGCACGCGGGCCCCACTTCCGTATGCTGGGTGCCTGTGATGAAAACTACGTTGACCTGTTGCACCCTGTCGTTCCTCTTGCTTTCGGGCTGCGGACGCTCGCCAGCCGAGGAGACCGCCACCGACTCGGGCAGCTCGACCGCCACCGGTACGACCGCGAGCGGTGACGCAACCGAATCCACCTCGCCGAGCGGCGTCAGCGACAGCGACTCGCCGACGAGCGTCAGCGGCGGCGTCAGCGAGAGCCAGACCGACACCGGCGACACCACCGCGCCGACGAGCTCGCCGGTGACGGTGACCGACAGCGACTCGGTGACCGCGACCGACACGCTCACGACCGACACGACCGGCCCCGTCGACCCGAGCGACAGCAGCTCCACGTCGACGAGCGACTCGCAGGGCAGCGACACCGACACCAGCACCGGCGGCGACACCAGCACCGGCGGCGACACGACCACGACCGGCGACACCAGCACCGGCGGCGACACGACCACGACCGGTGACGACACCACCGGCGAGCCGGTCGACTGCGGCCTGACCCTCAAGGCGACGATCCGCGACTTCCAGTTCAGCCACCCCGACATGGAGGACTACTGCTGCGGCCAGGTCGACGGCCTCGTGCAGAACACCCTCGGCGGCAACGGCAAGCCGGTGTTCGCCAGCGTCGGCAACCCGAAGATGCTCACCGACGCCCCGACCTTCGACCAGTGGTACACCGACGTCAACGGCATCAACCAGAAGACCACGATCAACATCGACCTGATGGAGATCATGCCTGGCGTCTACTCGTTCGCCAGCAACGACTTCTTCCCGGTCGACAACCTACTGTGGGGCAACGAGGGCCAGAACCACAACTTCCACTTCACGACTGTGCCCGACACCAGCTGAAACCGCCCTGCGCGACCACGTACGCTAGATTATGTTCTTAAAGACAGCTAGAATTTGAGACTTGCTTGGATCGATTTTGGATCGATTTT
>Ga0075158_10002185_pt1 | contig 14370 bp, 11 predicted proteins | sample JI91814BDNA_FD_70968 | JGI IMG/M metagenome (GOLD analysis project Ga0075158, IMG submission 70968) | Wastewater effluent complex algal communities from Wisconsin, to seasonally profile nutrient transformation and Carbon sequestration -... | ecosystem: Engineered > WWTP > Effluent > Algae... | reverse complement strand
GTGTTTACCACTTTGTTGGCTATTGCTGGAATCGCATCGGTGTTTATTGTGGCTCTAATTAATTATTATGCTTCCAATTTAGTAAGCAATCAAACGGAACGCAATGCAACTTTACAGAAAGAAATAAATACTCTCGATGACCAGATAAAGGAAATTAAAACCCTAAAACAGACTCGAGAAGCCCTAATTTCTAGAATGACTGTGGTACAAAATTTGCAATCGACCCGAACACTAATGGTACATTTATTTGATGAGCTGATTAAAGTGATGCCTTCAGGTGTTTATGCCACTAAACTTGAGAGAGCTAATGACTCTGTATCATTGTGGGGTTACTCTGAATCAAATACCAACGTGTCATTGCTCATGAAGAATATTGAAAGCAACAATTGGATCCAGATGCCAGCCCTTACTGAGATTAAAAGAACTGATGATATGAAACAGGCTGCAGATAATGAGTTTATGTTAAGTTTCATACTTAAACCCAAATATTAGGCTGACTATCTATATGACAACGATCAACCTGAATGAGTTAACACTAGAGAATGTCGGGCAATGGCCATTCCCAGTCAAAATTGGCGCGGTTCTCGTCATGAGTTTATTAATAATATTTTTAGGATATTGGTTGCTGGTTAAGTCTAATTTTGAGCAATTCGATACTCTTGAAGCACAAGAGGTCACATTAAAACAGGATTTTGAAACCAAACAACGTCAGGCATCGAATCTTCAAGCCTACCGTAATCAATTGACTTTGATGAATGAACGCTTTGGAGCCATGCTAAAACAACTACCAGCAAAAAATGAAATGCCTGGCTTATTAGAAGAAATTTCTAAAACTGGTACTAGCACTGGCCTGAAATTCGAGTTATTTGCACCGCAAAAAGAATTAGAGCATGATTTCTACATAGAGCTACCTATAAAAATCAAGGTAGTAGGTACTTATTTTCAGCTGGCATTATTTTTAAGCCGTGTTGCTGAAATGAATAGAATTGTTACCTTGCATGAATTCAGTATTGAAGGGGTGTCTTTGAAAGATAGTAAAGAAATTTCAGAAGATGAATTAGTGATGACTATCACTGCTAAAATATACCGATACCGAGCGCAATGATTATTAATAGAAAGATAAAAAATACATTATTAATAACTATACTCTCTCTCTTGATGAGCGCTTGTACTGGTGATAATAGTGATTTGCAAAACTATATTAATGATGTCAAACAAAGACCAGGAAAACCTATTGAGGCGATTCCTAAGCTTGCGCCCTTACCGATATTTAAATACCCAGAAAACGACACGCGACGCAGTCCCTTCAAACCTGTCGATTTAAAAAAGCGGAATGACATTAATGCACCCGATAAAAACAGAAAAAGACAGCCATTAGAGTTTTTCCCATTAGATGCCTTACAGTACGTGGGAACCTTAAAACAGGGCTCAGAAATCTGGGCTTTAATTAGACAGCCAGATAAGCAAGTCGTGCGTGTGAGAATTGGTGATTACATGGGTCAGAATTATGGTCGAGTTATAAGTATCAAAGATGACGCGATTAAATTGGAAGAGACAGTAAAAGATACTGGGTCGTGGGAAAAGCGAATCACCACAATCAATTTAGATACTAGTAAGTAGGAGTTCAACGTGCGAAAGATTTTTGCTTTTTTAATTATGCTCTGTGCGGTATATACCGGTGCTTTCGCCAAAGATAATTCTTTGGTGTCTGTTAAAGTTATTGCCTTGCCAGAAAATCGCGTACGTATAGATTTTCAATTTGCTGAGGCTTTAAAGCAATTGCCTGCTAGTTTCATCACTCAGAAGCCTGCTCGTATTGTTCTAGATTTTATTAATTCCAAAGTTGATGTACCTGTAGAGCAAAAGACCAAAAAAATTGAAGTAGGCTCACTGTCTGCCTATAACATTATTGCAGTTAATAATAGGGTAAGAGCTGTATTGGACTTGGAGCGATCTGTTTCTTATTCGGGAAGTGTTGCTGGTACTGTGTACAGCTTAGTATTAAATGGTAAAAGTAATGATTTATACCAAAACACTAAAGAAATATTTATTACCAATCAAAAAGTAAGAGCTAAACACGAAATTCAACACATTGATTTTAGAGGTATTGAAAAGCAAGGTGGACGTGTAGTTGTCAATGTGTCCGATACCAGTATTCCTATCGATGTGACACAAACTGGTAAAGAGTTAGTGGTTAACTTCTTAAATACTAAAGTACCTGCCAATTTGATGAAACGTTTTGATGTGTCAGATTTCCACAGCCCGGCTCAGGTCATCACCTTACGGCAAGAAGCTAAAAATGTACGTATGACGATTTTGAATAAAGGGGACTATGGACATTTTGTCTACCAAGTAAATAAGCAATTTATGGTTGACCTCTTCCCATTAACTGCGGAAGAAATTCAACAAGCGAAGCTTAAAAAGCAAGTTTTCTCTGGTAAACGTATTTCTCTGAATTTCCAAAATATCAATATCAGAGCAGTACTGCAGTTACTAGCAGACTTTACTGGTATTAATATGGTTGTCAGCCAGAACGTACAAGGAGATATTACTTTAAGACTGAACGAGCTTCCTTGGGACCAAGCCTTGGATATCATTTTAACAACTCAAGGTCTGGATAAGCGTAGAACTGGTAACGTGATGTTAATCGATACCAAAGAAAACCTGAACAAGATGGAAGAGAATCAACTGAAGAGCGAACAAATCATTCAGAAATTAGAACCGATTCGCTCTGACCTCATCCAAATTAATTACGCGAAGGCTACAGATATCGCTATATTAGTTAAAGATAAACAGAACTCACTCTTATCGGAAAAAGGGAAGATAAGCGTAGATGCCAGAACCAATACCTTGTGGATTCAAGATACTGGCGCCAAAATTGAAGAAGTCCGCGAGCTTATCAAACAACTCGACGTGCCCGTTAAGCAAGTGATGATTGAGGCACGAATCGTTGAAGTGAGTAAAGATTTTAGTCAAGATATTGGGATCCGATGGGGTATATCTAAACCACCACATTTGAGCGGTACCTTACAAGGCGCGAATGATCTACAAACCGGAAGTGGTTTACTCAACCCGGCAAACGTGCTCCCCATCGCTCGACGTTTAAACTTAGACTTGGTTGCTGCACCAGCAAGTCTTGCGACTCCTGCGTCAGTGGGTGTGGCTTTGGCTAAACTAGGTGACAACATCTTATTAGACTTAGAAATTTCTGCCTTGGAAAGTGAGGGAAAGGCAGAATTAATCTCTAGTCCTCGATTGATAACGACCAACCAGCAGGCTGCTCTTATTGAATCAGGACAAGAAATTCCTTATCAGGAATCCACATCGAGTGGTGCTACAGCTGTGGCCTTTAAGAAAGCAGTTTTAAGCTTAAAAGTTACACCACAAATAACACCTGATAGTAAAATTTTGATGGACCTCCAAATTAATCAGGACAGACCGTCTACCGAGAAATTTAACGGCGTACCTGCAATATTTACAAAAGAAATTCAGACTAATGTGCTTGTGAACAACGGTCAGACTATCGTATTAGGTGGTATCTATAAGCAGGATAAAAATAAAGCAGTTAACAGAATCCCGTTTTTTGGTGAGTTACCAGTTGTTGGAGTTTTGTTCAGAAATACCAAAATATCCTTACACAATGAAGAGCTTCTGATATTTATTACACCTAAGATTATTACGAATGCCTTATCAATCACAACCATTGAAGGGCAGGAAAAGAGAGGTAATCTAAGCGAAAAATAGGATAAGCTAATCATAGACTTAAGTATTATGAACTAGGCTAAATAAATTGATGTGTTTTTATGTTCAATCCGTTGTAGAATAGCGAGCGTGAAATTTTAGTCCTGAGTGTGGTAAACTCGCGCTCAGTTACCCTAAATAAAGCAGTTATGTGCATGCAAGCCTAAATTATGACAACAGTTAATGAGGTATGTAATTAAAAATGAGCATAGTTAAAGTACGAAATATTTTTCTCATAGGGCCAATGGGTGCAGGAAAAAGCACTATAGGTCGTGCTTTGGCAAAGGAGCTCAAATTAGAATTTTTCGATTCTGATGAAGTCATAGAAGAGCGGGCTGGTGCTGATATATCCTGGATTTTTGATATAGAGGGCGAAGAGGGATTTAGACGCCGTGAACAAAAAGTCATTGATGAGTTAACGCAAAAAACTAACATTGTTCTTGCAACAGGCGGTGGGGTGGTGATAACACCTGAGAATAGAAATGCCCTTGCTGGTCGAGGAACTGTCATTTATCTCAAAACGTCTTTACAACAACAATTCGAAAGAACCAAACGTGATACTAAACGACCTTTGTTACAAACTAATGATTTGGAAGGACGCTTAGAATCGCTTCGAGACGAACGCGAGCCATTCTATGATGAATTGGCTGATGTGAGTTTTGAAACAGATAAACTGACGGTAAAAGCAGTCGCTAACAACATAATAAAATATATATATGGCGAAGTATGAGGGTTTTGCGCAGATTGATGTCTCGTTACCGGGTCATCAATACCCGATTATTGTTTGTCGAAATGGTTTGACTGAAAGCGCACTATTGCGCAAAATTGTCTCATCACAACAAGTATTAATCGTAACAAACAAAACAATAGCACCTTTGTATTTAAGCAGTATAGAAAATGCTTTCAGTGATATCCAATGTGATGTCGTGATTTTACTGGACGGCGAAGAATATAAAAACCAGCAAAGTTTAGATAAAATCTATGCTGCACTAATCACCAATAGGCATCATAGAGATACCACGCTAATCGCTTTAGGTGGTGGTGTGATAGGGGATATAACTGGTTTTGCTGCAGCTACCTATCAAAGGGGAGTAGGGTTTGTACAAATACCCACAACTTTGCTCGCCCAAATTGATGCATCTGTAGGTGGGAAAACAGCAATTAACCATCCACAGGCTAAAAACATGATCGGTTGTTTTTATCAGCCGCAAGCTGTGTTGATAGACTTGAATACTTTGACAACTCTACCTGATAGAGAGTTTCGGGCAGGCCTTGCCGAGATGATCAAATATGGTCTCTTGGTAGGGGGAAGTTTTTTAGACAAGCTTACAGTAGCTTTGCAACAAGGCTTGAACGCTAATAGTCAGTCTTTACCGGAATTGATAGAAGATTGCTGTCGAATAAAAGTAAAATTTGTAGAGAGTGATGAGAAGGAACAAGATCAGCGCGCTTTGCTAAACCTGGGTCACACTTTTGCGCATGCACTTGAAACCTACACACATTATCAACAATGGCTACATGGAGAAGCGGTGGCCATAGGTTTGTATTGCGCTGCGAAATTATCCTATGAAATGGGATTGATAAAGTCAGAGCTCGTAAGCCAAATAGAAGAATTATTAAAATATGCGGGTTTACCTCATAAAATTCCTATAGGAACTCAGCTAGATGAGCTTAGGAAATTGATGGGTTTGGATAAAAAAATAAAAAATAACAGCTTACGATTTGTAGTGATAAAAAAGCCAGGAGATTGTTATCTAGCCACTGGGGTAACAGAAGACTGTTTGCATAATACGCTCATTACTTCGGTAGAAGGAGAATAAAGTGAAAGATGAAACAATTCAGCTAGATTTAGCTGCTGCCACAAAACCGAGAATAATATTTAAACCCGGCTCTTGGCTCACCAAAATGGATTTCATTAATCATTTGATACTATTTAATAATGTGCTCATCACTGTATTGTCCGAAAAGGAAGGCGGTAAAACCTGCTTTAGTACCTTATTACAAAGCAACTTAGATCAACAAATTAAACCCATTTCAATGACCTTATCGCCTCCCTGTGAGCGTACAGAATTTATCGCTGATATTGCTACTCAATTACATCTTAATTCTGATAGTTCTACTGATTTGGCTTCCATTGTTCAGCAAGTCAATGAGCGTAAAGCACATGTGCTCATAATTGTAGATAACGCGCAAAATCTTCCTGAAGATGTTATTAAAGAGGCGATGCTAGCGATTAAAAGCCAGGATAGTTTTGGTTATTTTCATTTGTGTCTCGTGTCTGATTATTCTGTTGTTGCGACCTTAAATAAACTTGCTGTTGAACAATTTGATAACCTCATTCATACCATTGAATTGGGTCTTCTCAATGAAAGTGAAACGCGAACTTATGTTTTACAACGCGCAATGAATGCACGTTTAATTAACAGACCTTTGAGTGACGCGCAGTTTAAGCAATTTTATCAAATGACTAAGGGTAACTTAGCTAAAATAAATGCAAACTTAGAATCTTTTATCTTAAAAGGCTCGACACCTCAGAAAACAACGAACTCAGTAAACGTCAAAAGAGTAGGTGCAATAGCTGGCTCGGCTTTTCTTGTTGTAGCTGCAGCTTATACTTATTTTAATAACGCTTATCAAACTACTTCTATAACCGACCTAGTGTCAGCATCAACGAAATCACGTATGGTAAAAATCTTTACAAACAAACCCACAACGGCTGACAAACCCAAACAGTTAGTGAGCAAAATACCCAATTGGGAAGATTTTGCTACTCGACAGTTTGTGGCCTTTGCCTTACCCAAAAAACAAGTTCTCGACGATAATTTTTTTGAAGAGGAAAATTATAATACTGTAGCTATTGTAGATAAAGTCTTAGTTGTTCCAAAGGTTGTTGCTAAAATACCAGCGGAGAAAGCGGTAGCTTTAGCTAAAGAAGTTACTTCAAAATCAACAAAAGTTGCCAAACCGGCGATTAAAAGCAATCCTAAATTAGCACAAAAAAAACCAGACTCGGTACATGCCAGCGAGCCAGCTACTAAAGAAGGAGCTGTCAAATTTACTATCCAATTGACTGCGAGTCACAAGGAATCGGATATTCACCGTTTTAGGAAGAATAATAAAATAGTCGCTAAAACTAAAATACGGCATTTTACTAATGCGAAAGGAAGCTGGTACATACTAACTTTTGGTGAATATAGCACTATGCAGAATGCCAGAGAGCAGGCCAAGAAACTCCCTCCACAGTTAACTAAATTAAATCCATGGATTAGGACGGTTACCGGCTTAGAAAATATTGGCTAGAAATTACCAGTAGAGAAATCAAGCTAGTAAACTACATTAAAGAAACCCGGATTACTCGGCTTTCCCTACGTTCCGCGGACCTTCGGCCGCGGAACGTAGGGAAAGCGGCGTAATCCGGGTTTTCCTCAGAGACTATTCCTAAGGATTAGGAAAGCATACAAAGATCTGCTAATCTTAAATCAGCCGATCGCTTTTTAAGGAGAAAAAGATGTATAAAAGAGTGCTATTTGCAACAGATTTCGATGAAGTAGGTGTTCTAGCCGCTCATAAAGCAAAGAAAATCGCTGATGAAAACGGTGCAGATCTTATATTAGTTCATGTTGTTGAACCTATTCCTGCTTATGCCTACCCTGGTTTTGCTGGCTTTGCCGAAGTTGAGCTCTCTATTCGTGAACAAGCGGAAAAAGAACTGAATGAATTGGCAGAAAAGCTAGGAGTTGATGTTAATCATCGTTTCATTGAGTTTGGTTCGACAAAAAATGAAATATTAAGAGTGGCAAAAGAGCATAAAATTGATTTGATAGTCACTGGAAGCCACGGTAAACACGGACTCTCGTTACTAATGGGCTCAACCGCCAACGCAATTTTACACGGCGCTAATTGTGATGTATTGATCGTGAGACCGGTTGTTAAACATTAGAGTTCCCGTATTACTGTAGTTTAGCCTGTTGGGTTAATAATCTTAAGTGTAGCCTGGATGCAGCGCAGCGTAATCCAGGTTTTCCTTAAGTTACGCAACTCGGATTGAGCTCAGTATACGTTAAAAAAAATCCGGATTGCGATGTGCCGCATCCAGGCTACGGTGTTTTAGATTGAGGGGGGCTTGAGAAATCTCCAACGAATTACCATTGCCCAAAACTCGTAAAAACCAGTATACTATTGCTTTTCGCCTAAGATTTTTAAACAATGCAATTAATTCGTGGCAGTCATAGTCTCGTTACTTTTGAAAAAGGTGTGGTGGCGACTATCGGTAATTTCGATGGCGTGCATCTAGGCCATCAAAATTTAATCAAGTCATTGAAAATTAAAGCGGATTCCCTAGGTCTTCCACTGGTACTCATTGTTTTCGAACCACAACCACGTGAATATTTTCAAGGCGATAAAGCTCCTGCTAGGTTGTCAACCCTGAGAGACAAACTAGCTCGCTTGAAACTGAGCGATGTGGATTACATCTATTGTATTAAGTTTGATGCGCATTTAGCGCAAACCACAGCAACTGATTTCGCCAATCACCATTTATTCGCACTCTTAAAGGTGAAATACCTTCTAGTGGGTCAAGACTTTCGATTTGGTAAAAATCGTGAAGGGGATATCAACTTATTACAAGAATTAGCCAAAAAAAATGACTGCACAGTAGCGACTCAAGCCGATTTCTGTATTGAGGGCGAAAAAGTCAGCTCCAGTAAAATTAGAAAAGCATTAGAGGATGGAAATTTCAAACTGGCAGCAGATTATCTAGGAAGACCCTTTGCTCTTTCTGGACGTGTCCTTCCGGGAGATGGTCGGGGTCGACAATGGGGAATCCCCACTGCCAATTTAAGCCTGCATCGTATTTCACTTCCCCTGCATGGCGTCTTTGTTATACAAGCAACGGTCAAAGGACAAACGGTGAATGGTGTTGCTAATTTAGGAACTCGACCCACCGTTGATGGCACAAAAAATGTTTTAGAAGTACACTTGTTTGATTTTAACGAATCCATCTATGGTGAATTGATGCAAGTATTTTTCTTGCACAAACTACGTGGTGAGGTTAAATTCACAACAGTGGATAACCTAATAGCACAAATACACAATGATATTGCGGCGGCAAAAGATTATTTTAACAACCCGTCAAAAACTTAACGATTTCGCAGAGTAAGCACTAATGGCAGAATATAAAGATACCCTGAACCTTCCCAATACTAATTTCCCAATGAAGGCTAGTCTAGCCAACCGTGAACCCGAAATGTTGGCCCAGTGGCAAGCCCAGGGATTATACGAAAAAATCCGCGAAACCCATAAGGGAAAAAAGAAGTTTATTTTACATGATGGTCCTCCTTATGCTAACGGCAATCTTCATTGTGGTCATGCATTAAACAAAATATTAAAAGACATTATTATTAAATCAAAAACGTTTAGTGGCTTTGATGCGCCCTTTGTCCCAGGTTGGGATTGCCATGGGCTACCGATAGAACTGAACGTTGAGAAAAAGGTAGGTAAGGCTGGGGCAAAAATTAGCGCCAGTGAATTTCGTCTCAAATGCCGTGAGTATGCAAGCAGTCAAATAGATATTCAACGTGATGAATTTCAACGTTTGGGTGTCTTTGGTGATTGGTATAAACCTTACATCACCATGGATTTTAAATACGAAGCCAATATTGTGCGTGCCTTAGGTTTGATGATTAAAAACGGCCATTTACAGCAAGGTTTTAAACCTGTGCATTGGTGTATTGATTGTGGCTCAGCATTAGCGGAGGCGGAAGTCGACTACGAAGAAAAAACATCACCTTCTGTCGATATTGCTTTCAAGGCAATTAATCCAACAGAATTTATCAATGCTTTTGCTGCTAAAGTCTCCGTTAAACCCGTAATTCTGCCTATTTGGACTACTACACCATGGACCCTTCCTGCAAATGAAGCGGTCTGTCTGAATGCAGCTATAGATTATTCATTGGTTGATGCAGGAGATACCTATTTTGTTGTGGCTCAAGATTTAGTCGAAGCAACGATGACTCGTTACGGACTTACTCAGTACAGTGTAGCTGCCACTCAAAAAGGTAAAGCTTTCGAACTAATGGCACTGCAACATCCCTTTTTCGATAAACAAGTCCCGGTCGTTTTAGGCGATCATGTAACTACCGAATCAGGAACTGGTTGTGTGCACACAGCCCCAGCTCATGGGCCAGACGACTACATGGTTGGTAAATCGTATAATCTGGCTTTGGTGAATCCGGTTAAAGCTAATGGTTGTTTTGATGAGGAAGTTCCGTTATTTGCAGGGCTTTCAGTCTTAAAAGCAAACGACAAAATTATTGAAGTCCTGACAGAAAATAAGGTATTACTCGCTCACGAATCTATCCGCCATAGTTACCCACACTGCTGGCGCCATAAATCACCCATGATATTCTTGGCAACACCGCAATGGTTTATATCTATGGATAAAAGTAACTTACGCCAAGCCATAATTGAACAAATCAATACAGTGAACTGGGTACCTGATTGGGGTAAAGCAAGAATCAGTTCTATGGTAGAAACACGTCCTGATTGGTGTATTTCACGACAAAGAGCCTGGGGAACCCCCATGCCTTTATTTGTACATAGCACCACACGTGAACTGCATCCTCGTACTCTCGAGCTCATTGAAGAAGTTGCTCTGCTTATTGAAAAATCCGGAGTCGATGCTTGGTTTGATTTGGAAGCCGCGCAGTTATTGGGTGATGAAGCAAAAAATTACGATAAAATCACTGACACCATGGATGTTTGGCTAGACTCGGGTATTTCCCATTTCAGTGTACTTAAACAAGACAAAGAACTTGCTTTCCCTGCTGATGTTTACTTTGAAGGATCTGATCAACACCGAGGTTGGTTCAATTCTTCATTGACGACATCTGTGGCTATGTATGGTCTTGCCCCTTACAAAACAGTGTTAACTCATGGTTATACGGTTGATGCTGAAGGGAAAAAACTCTCTAAATCCAAGGGTAATTATATTGCTCTGGACAAGCTTATCAACCAGCACGGTGCCGACATCTTACGTTTATGGGTTTCTTCAACCGACTACCGTAACGAAGTAAGTATTTCAGAGGAAATTATCAAGCGTACTGCCGATGCGTATAGACGTATTCGAAACACCGCTCGGTTTTTATTAGCGAATTTAGCAGAATTTGATCCACTAAAAGATCAGGTAGAACCCAATGAGCTGCTTGAATTGGATAGCTGGGCAATTGCGCGTACCCAAGCCGTGCAAGAGGAAATTCTCACCGCCTATGACAATTATCAATTTCATGTGATTTATCAAAAAATCCATAACTTCTGTGCAGTTGATATGGGAAGTTTTTACTTGGACCTCATTAAAGACAGGCAATATACCACTGCAAAACACAGTGTAGCACGCCGTTCGTGTCAGACAGCGATGTATCACATTATTAAAGCATTCACACTGTGGCTTGCTCCTATCTTGTCTTTCACTGCAGAAGAAATTTGGCAGTCTATACCTGGTTGGGATAATCAATCGATATTTCTAGGAAACTGGTATGTAAACTGGCCTAAGATTGAAACGGTGGATATGGCTGATTGGGAACAGCTACATTCTGTTCGCGATGAGGTGAATAAAGCCTTAGAAGAAACACGACAAAAGGGCGTGATAGGGTCAGCACTAGCCGCAGAAGTTACTTTGTATGCCGACGAAAAAACCTATCCCAAGCTTTCTCGTCTGGGTGAGGAATTACGATTTTTGTTAATTACTTCAGGCGCACAATTACACCCACTGGTTAAAAAGCCTCAACATTTAGTCGAAACTGAAGCTGGAGTGGCTATTGAAGTCAGTGCAAGTAGCCATGAGAAATGTGCTCGCTGCTGGCACAGAATTGCCGATATAGGGCAGGATGCAAACCATCCTGAGCTTTGTTTGCGTTGTGTGGGTAATATTAGTGGTCAAGACGAAAAGAGGCATTTTATATGAAGAAGTGGTGCTGGTATTTGATTAGTATTGCTGTAGTTGTACTCGATCAAGCTAGTAAGTACTGGGTATCGAGTACATTGACAGCTTATACACCCATGCCTATTTGCCCCATGTTTAATTTCACCTTAGCCTATAATACTGGTGCCGCATTTAGTTTTTTAAGCGGAGCAGGAGAGTGGCATCGTTGGTTTTTTGTTGGATTTAGTTTCTTGGTGAGTTGCATTTTAACCGTTTGGCTCTGGCGCACTCCAGCTCAACAACGATTACAATCTATCGGGGTCAGTCTAATTTTAGGTGGGGCAATAGGTAATTTAATTGATAGGGCTCTCTACGGTTACGTGGTTGATTTCATCGATGTTTATTATGAGCACCATCATTTTGCCACTTTTAATTTGGCCGATACGGCAATTAGTATAGGTGCAGGTCTATTAATCTTGGACTTAATTGTGAATAGAGATCAGAGCTGAGTAAATACTCTCTACTCACGAAGCCAGGGCGAGTAGAGAGGTAATATTAGTTGTTAAAAGGTGAGGGTGTCATTTTGGGTTTTACTGTTGACTCAACTTTATGCTCATCTTTATGGTCATCCTGTTTTGGTTGTTCTTTCCTGGCTTCTCTTAGAGCTTCTGCTTTTTCACTTGCTTCTTTGAATTTGTTTGAAGTAGCGTCATGAGTACTGGATGATGTAGGCTTTAATGAGACCCGTTCTAGTGGCGCATCCATTGCATTATCTCGTTTAATTTCATTGATATCTTTGATTGCAGTCATTCCGTCCTTATCCGCGTCCACTCCAAAACGTTCAAGGGACTGAAGTAAACTCAACATTGTAGTCTGAGGTACATTGCCACGGCTTAGCATCCTAGTTATTTGTTGACTTACATTAGCAGCTGCTGGTTTGAAGCTATCCGGTGCATTGTCTGCTAATTCGCTAAAATCATCCTTACTAATATTGCCTTCACCTTTGTTTCGAATTGAATTTAACTGTTCTTTAAACACCGCTGTTGAATGAGCGGATGAGGCTATGGATTTTACACTTCCTAAGTTTGCACTGGAGGAAACTGAAGGTAAGGACATATCAAGATTTTGCGATTTTGCAAAATCCGCTAAGTTCGATCTAGCTGCATTAACTGCTAACAGTTGATTGCGTATATTCATTTGCTCTGTTTGATTCGTATTAATTTGCGACTTGTTCTCTTTGAGGCGAGCAGCATTATCAGTAGTCTCGAGGCCTTTATTATGAGAAACCACTTTTTTGACTACCATCGATTCACTTTTAGCAACTTGGTATTTTTGTTGCGCTTTTTCTTGTGCTTGTTTATTTTCAGCAATAGAACTCCAGTCTTGTCCTTTTTCTAGTAAGTAAAATTTTCCGTCTTTTTCTAGAATCTTACCTTTAGATTGTTTATTTTCTTTTGCATCCATAATAGATGTAGCATCTTTGGCGGAATCAACTTTTTCGCCCGCTTCATTGGTGTAGTATTTTTTACCTTCTTGCACTGCTAATTGGTCTTTAAGGCTAGCGAGTTTTAAATTCGAGGCATTGAACTCTTGCAATAATGCAGAGGCTTCTGCATCTTGGTTATTGGTTATTTTGCTATCAATTTCTACGAGTTTCTGTTCCATATCACCGGTGAGACTCTCAATCTCGGCTTTTATTTGTGTGGTAGTTAATTCTTTAGGCGATCCGTCTTCATTTTCTAAGGTTTTCAGGCTTTTTTCATACTGAGAATATTTTGTTTCGATATTAGCGCCTTCTGCTGTCAATTTATCCTTTTGCAGCTCCAGCTCGATACCTTTAATTTCGGCAGATAGTTTTTGTTCATGCAAGTCTTTTACGACTTCTTGGTATTGCTGCATTATTTCTGAGGCTTGTTGGGCCATTGCTTCTTGGCTATGTTTCCTTTTTTCTCCTTCAGACGCATCGCTACTAGGTGTTTCATGTTTTTTATGCAGTTGTGCTTCAACTTGTTCATTCACTAAATCGGTTTTTTTGTGATTGGCATGTGCTGCTTGGCTGGCTGTATAGAGAAAGAGGGCTGCCATTGCACGGTGTATAAAAGTCGTCTCGGCTTGTGCTTTTTGTGCTTGAGTGCGCTGCTCTGCTTCTAAGGCTTGTGCCTCTTCTATTTCTTCTAGTAATTCTTCACCAGCTTCAGTGTGCAGAAACTCATCCACTTCTTCGGCATTTTGCAATCCATACTGACTGAAGTCGCGGGTTGATTGCGCGCCAGTTTTAGCTTGATTACCTTTACTATTAAGTGCAGGGAGCAAAACCGAGTCAATCCATTCCTGATTAACTGATGTTTGGTCGATATTAGTGCCTTCGGCTGGGTTTTCGGGTGATATAGGCATAAGGAATCCTTTTTGCAATCATTTATTGTAATTATACAGCAAACTGGCTAATATTACACCATATTGGCTGTGTTTATCATGCTTATTGGTACCTAAATTCCTCTTTTGTACCCAAAAATCGCTAAGCGCAATATTCCGTCTGTAATATTTTAGGGATAAGCCTTTGTAATTGCAAATAATTATCTTTGCCTCCGAGTAATATAAAAAATGTAGCCGGATGCAGCGCAGCGTAATCCGGGTTTCCTTAGCGTATATTGGGCCAATCATTGGCATTTATTACATTAAAGAAACCCGGATTACGCTGTCGCTGCATCCGG
>Ga0075158_10002184_pt1 | contig 14374 bp, 10 predicted proteins | sample JI91814BDNA_FD_70968 | JGI IMG/M metagenome (GOLD analysis project Ga0075158, IMG submission 70968) | Wastewater effluent complex algal communities from Wisconsin, to seasonally profile nutrient transformation and Carbon sequestration -... | ecosystem: Engineered > WWTP > Effluent > Algae... | reverse complement strand
CGCCGGATCGGGGCTGAGTGAGAAAGCGTCCGTTGAGATAGACCGTTTGGGTCATTGCGCGGCCGCCTTGCCGGCTACGGCAGGGTGACTCGCCGCACCTGCCATCTCGGTCAGAAGCGCCAGAATGTCCTGCCAGACGCGATCGCGCCGGAACTGCGCCTCCACGCGCGCGCGCCCTGCAACGCCCAGCGCGCTGGACTTCTCTTTATCGCTGAGCAGATCCAGAACGTACCTTGCCATCACCGCGGTGTCGCCGCGCGGCGCCAGCAGGCCGGTCACATGATTGGCCACCGCCTCGCGCACGCCTGGCACGTCATAGGCGACGGATGGGCGGCTCATCGACGCCGCTTCCAGCAAGACATTGCCGAAGCCTTCAAAGAACGACGGAAACACGAAGACATCCGCTGCCGCATAGCAGGGCTTGGTATCCGCCACGAACCCGACACGGCGGATGCGCGGATGCGTGTCAAACAGCGCCCTGGTCTCCGGCTTGATCGGATCGCGCGCATCGTCGGGGCCAGCGACCAGCAGATGGGCATCCGGCCGCCCGGCAGCGACCCGCGCAAATACATCCGCCAGATCGTCGACGCCCTTCTCGGAACAGACGCGGCCCAGAAACAGCAGCAGCGGCGCGTCGGACGGCATGTCCAGCCCCGCGCGCAACGCCCGGCCCGCTTCATCCGCCGCCGCGTCACGCAGAAAGTGATCGGCATCGATGCCGTTGCTCGACCCAGATCCGAGCAGCCGGATCTTCGCCGGCCCCGCAATGCCGTCGGCCTGCAGCTGCCGGCCCAGCTCCGCGCTGATCGGAACGACAATGCGCGCGCAAGCCGCGATGATCCTGTCGATCCAGATGTAGAAGCGCTTTTTCGCCCCGCTCATGAGTTCATAGACACGGCGGCGATAGACGAAGAGCACCTGCCCGTTGAATGTCAGCCGCGCCGCCAGCCCGGCCAGCAGGCTCGCCTTGGGCGTCGAGACATGGATGACGTCATAGCGCCGCCAGAGCAGGAACCAGGTCCAGCGAACCAGCGCGATCAAGTCGGCGATCAGCGAGGGCGTCCGCCGCATCGGGATGATCGTCAGTTTCACACCCTCGAAATCGGGATGCCCGGCGAAGTCGTATTCCCGGTCTCCCGTCACGACATCGACACGCACACCATTGCGCACGAGATAGGGGAATAGCCCCTTGTAGAGCGTCGCCAGTGTCAGGCTGTGCGTGCAGGTTACGAGGAGGCGCATGCTGCCCCCCGCCGCTTCACTTGGCTCAACCGCTCGGCCAGTTCGCGCCAGTCAATGACGCTCGCGCGCGGCACAGCATTGCGGTCGAACTTTGCCGCCGTCTCGAACGCCTGCTTCAGGCTCGCCGCGTCGTCCGCGCGATAGCCCAGAATATGATCGCGGCCCTCTCCGCCCAGCGCCTCGGGGGCGACAGTCGGCAAGCCGCAATAGACATATTGCAGCAGGCGGTTGGAATGATCGGCCTGATACTCGAACCCGGGCCGCACCAGATACGGTGCGAATCCTATGTCGGCATGGGCGACATAGCCGACGACATCGGCGAAGGGCCGCTCGCCCAGCATGAAGAAGTTCGGCGCTCGGACTGGCTTGTCGAGCGAGCCGATCTGGTAGAAGTCCCATTCAGGAAAGGCGTCGGCCGCCGCGGCCGCGGCTGCATGATCGAAGCTCGAACTTCCGGAAATCACCACCCGCTTGCGCGGCGTCGGCGGATAGGGCGAAGGCGCACCCTTGTCGAACTGGGCCTTGTCGAGACCCATCGGATCGAACCGCACCGGCCCGTGCCCGAACTTGCCCGCCAGGTGCGGGCTCGCCACGCTGATGGCATCGACAATGCCTGCCGCTTCCGCTTCCGCCCGCATCAGTGCCGGCACCGGGCGGATCACGTCGATATTGTCTGATGCGCGATAGATGATGGGCGCATCCGTCGCCGCACGGATCGCGCCCGCGAACATCAGCGCGCCGCAGCTCTCGAGGATCACCAGATCGACACCGCGCGCAAATCCCGCCGCACGCCCGCTAAGTGGCCAGGGATAGCCACGCGTCGCCAAACCAGCGAGGCGCTGCAGTGTTCCTTCGGCGCGGCCCACCGCATGGAACGGCGTCAGGATCACGGCCGTTTCGACGTCGGGCGCGATCCGCTTTAGACGGTTGAACCCCTCCGCCTTGCCGAACTTCGTGCGCCGGTCGCCCTTCAACAGCGTCAGCGCGCTGTAGTCGCAGGTGACGAAGCGCACGTCCCAGCCCAGGGTGCGGAACGCTTCGGCCAGGAAGTGCATGCCGCCGCGCCGACGCTGCGCGTAGAGATGATAGGAATAGATCGTCACCAGCCGCCGCGGCGGCGCTTCGGCATGTGTCTCCCTCTTCTCGCGCGCCAGCGCGGTCATTCGGCGGCCAGCCGCATCGGCGGCACGGCACGGCCGACGCTGTCGTAGATAAACCCGTGCCGCGCCGCGTCCTCGTGGCGATAGATGTTGCGAAGATCGGCCAGAACCGGCGTCCGCATGACCGACTTCAGGCGCGCCAGGTCCAGCGCACGATAGGCATCCCACTCCGTCACGATGACGACAGCGTCGGTGTCCTCGGCGGCCTCATAGGGTCCGATCGCAAAGGTCACGCCCTGGAACAGATCGCGCGCCGCGCTCATGCCTGCCGGATCGTGCGCGACCACCTCCGCACCTGCATCCTGCAGCGCCTGGATGATCGCGATCGACGGCGCCTCGCGCATGTCGTCGGTATTGGGCTTGAACGTCAGCCCCAGCACCGCGACACGCTTGCCCCTGACATCGCCGCCGCAGAGATTGACCACCTTTCGCGCCATCGCCCGCTTGCGCTGGTCGTTGACGTGGATCGTCGCCTCCACCAGACGCAACGGGCTCTGATAGTCCTGCGCCGTCTTGGCGAGAGCGACCGTATCCTTGGGAAAGCATGAGCCGCCATAGCCTGGGCCGGCATGCAGGAATTTCGATCCGATGCGGTTATCGAGACCAATCCCCCGCGCCACGTCCTGCACGTTCGCGCCCACCCGCTCGCAGAGATCGGCGATTTCGTTGATGAAGGTGATCTTGGTCGCGAGAAATGCGTTGCCGGCATACTTGATAAGCTCGCTCGTGCGGCGGCGCGTGTAGAAGATCGGCGCGGCGTTCAGAAAGAGTGGACGATAGACCTCCGCCATCACCTCGCGCGAACGCTCGTCCTCGCAGCCGATGACGATACGGTCGGGCCGCTTGAAATCCTCGATCGCCGCGCCCTCGCGCAGGAATTCCGGATTGGAGACGACGGAAAAGTCCGCGGCCGGATTGGCCTCGCGGATCAGCCGCTCCACCTCGTCGCCCGTCCCGACCGGCACGGTCGACTTGGTGCACACCACGGCATAGTTCGACAGCGCGCCAGCGATCTCGCGTGCCGCCGCATACACATAGGAAAGATCAGCATGCCCGTCGCCGCGCCGCGACGGCGTGCCGACCGCGATGAAGACGACATCGGCCTCAGCCACCGGTCCGGCGAGATCGGTCGTAAAGCTCAGCCGCCCGCTCGCCGCATTCGCCGCGACCACCGCGTCCAGCCCCGGTTCGTAGATGGGGATGCGTCCCCCCTTCAGCGCCTCGATCTTGGCCGCATCCTTGTCGACGCAGGTCACGTCATGGCCGAAATCCGCAAGGCAGGCGCCGGAGACGAGGCCGACATAGCCCGATCCGATCATCACGATCCGCATGCGATTTTCCTCTCTTGATTGGTTCAGAAGATCGCGGCTCAGGCCGCCTCGAAGCCCGCATAGGCCCGCCCGCCGCCGTAATAGGTCATGCCACCGGCGCGCTTGTCGGCGCGGGTCAGCACCACGCCCGCGACATGTCCTGACGCATCGCGAATCTGGTCCAGCGCATCGGCCACCGCCTCACGCGGCGCGCGCCCCGCGCGCACCGCCAGCAGCACAGCGTCGGCATGGCGCACCAGCAGCTTGGTGTCGTTGACCGGCAGCACCGGTGCCGCGTCGATCACAACCATGTCGTAGCGCTCACGCAGAGATCCGATCAGCGCACGCACCGCCGCTGCGCCCAGAATGTCGGGCGCATTTGGCGGCGCGACGGCGATGCCAAGGATATCCACATCGGATTTCGGATCGGCCGTCAGACACGCGCTGATGTCGCTCCGCCCGCTCAGCGCATCGAACAGATCGCGCGCCGGCGCGGCGGCGCCTGTACTTTTCAGAACGTGAGCGTGGCGGAGATCGAAATCGACCAGCACCACGCGCTGCCCCTTACGTGCCATCGCGCGCGCAAGGCCCACCGCCAGCACCGTCTTGCCTTCACCCGGCACGGCCGATGTCACCAGCACGGCGCGCGGCGGCGCTTCCAGATTTGACAGCGTCAGCCCCGTCTCGACACTCCTCAGGCTCTCGGCGAAAGCTGATCCCGGCTGCTCCAGCGCGAAGGCGGCGACATCGCCGCGTACCCGCTTCACCTCAGGCATCGTGCCGATCACCTGCACGTCCAGTTCGTCCTCGACCTCGCGCGAGGTTTCATAGGCCGACTGGAGCCGTTGCATCACCACCGCCGCCAGAATCGCCAGCGCCAGCGACACCGGAATGATGGCGCCGAAGATCAGCACTGCATTCGGCGACGACGGGTTTGACGGCGCGGCGGCCAGGGACAGAACCCGCGCGTCCGGCACCTGCATCGAATTGGTGCGCTCCGTCTCCTTCAGGCGCGTCAGCATGGATTCATACAGCGTCCGCACCGTGCTCGCCTCGCGCTGCAGCTGACGCATCTGCACCATGCTGCCGCGCTGGACATTGGCGGCCACCTCCAGCTTCGCGATCTGCGCCTCGATCTGCGCTTCGGTCGCCTCCGCCGCGCCAAAGTCGGTCTTGATCGCGCCGATGATGCGCGCCTCCTCGGCACCGATCTTGGCACGGAGATCCGCAAGTTCGGCCCGCGCGTCGCGCACATTGGGATGCTGATCCTGATAGCGCGAGGAAAGCTCCGCGACCTTTCGCATCACCAGCGCTTCCTGGCTGCGCAGATCCGACATCAGCACCGACGCCGTCACCGCGCTCACCGCGCCGCCGCCTTCCGTCTGCCGATAGCGCGATTCCGCCTGCGCCCGCGCCGCACGCGCGATGGCGAGCTGTGCGTTCAGCTCCATCAGCTGCTTGTCGATGATCGTCCCACCTTCGACATCGGTCAGATTGTTTTCCGACTGATAGGCGGCGACCTTCTGCTCCGCCTGCCGCACCTGCCCGCCCAGCTCCTCGACCTGCACGGACAGCCACGCCGTCGCCTGTTCGCCGGCGCTGACCTTGGCCTTCACCTGACCGTTCACATAGGCGTCGGCGACGGCATTCGCGATCCGCGCGGCCTTGTCTGGATCGGCGCTGGTGAAGGCGACAGCGATCGCGCTGGAACGACCGCGCACCGTCACCGTCAACCGCGAGAGAAATTTCGAGATCGCGTATTCGCGCGCATCGACCACGCCCTCGTCATCCGATCCGAACCAGTTGGCCGGATTGATCATCGACATCAGGCCCTTGCCCTGCGGCACCTGGAACTCGGCGTCGCCCCAAAGGCCCAGCGCCTCCAGAACCGTGCGCGCCATCTCGCGCGACTGCAGGATCTGCAGCTGGTTCTCCACCGTCACAGGGTCTGCCGTTAGCCCCTGCAGCACGGCCTCGACATTCACGACCGTCTGGCGCTGCGTCTCCAGCAGCACCGTTGCCGTCGCCGTATAGCGGGGCGTCACCTGGCTGAGGCCCAGCGCGGTCAACACCGTCACGGTCGCCACCACGCCGGCGATCATCTTCCAGCGCGCCAGCACCGGCCGCAGGATCTGCCGCAAGCCATCGCCCTGCGGCGCTGGCCGCGTCCGCCATTGCGGGAAATCGCCGGGCTCGGAAATCACCTGGGGCAGGCTCATATCGGCACTCCTTCTCCGCTGCGGCGGATGGGCGTCAGAACTTCAGTCCGGCGGTCACGCCGAACAGGGTTTCGTCGTAGGCGGCGGACGGCAGGGTCGAGTCCCGCTCGACCAGATCGGCGCCGGCCGTCAGCGTGGCTTCGCGGCTGATGAAGTATTTGGCTTCCAGGCCAAGGCGCGTCGTATCGTCATCACGCACCGACCCCTCGAATTCCTCGCGCGTGAATTCGGCTGATCCGACCAGGATCAGATTGCGCAGCAATTCGTGTTCGACCTCGGCGTGATAGCTCGTGGTCGTCACGCCGCTGACACCCAGCAGCGTGGAAGGCTCCAGCGCACGGCTCGCCCTGAAGCGCAGCGTTGTCAGTTCGGTCGGATACCAGCGCAGCGCGCCGCCATAGCTGAAGCTGTCGACATCGCTGAACAAGGCATCGTCGAAGGCGTACTCGCGATAGCCGGCATAGACCTCGCCGATCAGCAGCGTCGTCATCTCGAACGCAACGCCCGCTTCCGCACCGATTCGGGTCATGTCGCGATCCGCACCGTCCCTGTCGGCCTCCAGATCGAAATCGCGGCTTCCGGCCGTGGCCCGCAGGAAAGCCGCGTAGCCCGGCGAGAACTCATAGAGCGCCGTGATCTGTCCGCTGATCTCGTCGAGGTTGCGGTCGGCGTTCGACCGGTCGGGCAACCCGTTCAGCGCCGTCGGCTCCCAGTCGAACTGGCTGTAGGTCGCCTCGGCACGCAGCCCATAGCGCCCGCTGCGATAGTCGACGGTGATGCCCGCGCCGGCGACGGCGTATTCGGTGGGCGCAGCCGCATTGCCCGGTGCGTCCGGCGCGCCGCGCTCTTCGTGCCGCACGTCGTAGCCTGCATTCAGCATGATGCGCAGCGGCCGCGTCACGTCGATCCGGCCTTCTGCCTTCACGCGCCAGTCTGTGCGGTCCTCCGACGACAGATCGGCATAGCTGCGGATTTCAGCGCCGGCGGACAGTTTCAGTTCGTGCCGCACCCATTCGGAGATCAGCGTCACGGCCGGCGCGATGGTGAAGTAGGTGTCGCTCTCGGCATCGCCCGCCGTACGGAAGACGTTGCTGGTGTGAAAGATGCCAAGATCGAGCGCGGGGAACAGCCGGAACGCCCCCAGCGCGACGCCGATGGCCTTGTAGTCGTCCTGCCGGTCGGCGCGCCCCTGCTCAACGGCGTGCTCGGTCGCCGTCTGCGCGGCGGCCGGCACGATGCCTGCGGCGAGAAGGAGCGCGGCGCGGCGCATCAGAAGAAGCGCTCACGCACGATGATCGTATCGCCGGGCAGCACCGTCCAGGTGTCGTCCGCCGGCGCATAGATCTCCTCGCCCCCCCGCCTGACGATCACTTCACTCTCATTGGCGCGGTAAGTATAGCCGCCGGCGATCGCGACACCGTTGATCACCGACATGCCGTTCACATAGGCGTACTGCCCCGGCGTCTTCACCTCGCCGATGATGTAGAACGGGCGATAGTTCACGACCTCGGCCGACACGCGCGGCGACTTCAGGTACTGGCCCAGCGCCGCCGTCAGCTCCTTCGTGAAGGCCCGCAGCGTCCGTCCGCGCGCCTCGATCTCACCCAGCAGCGCCATGGAGATGATGCCGTCGCCGTCGATCTCGTATTCGCCGGTAAGCCCGTCTTCGCCGAAGACGGTGATCTTCAGCTTGTCGCCGGTGCCCAGCGTGTAGGCCGTGCTGCTCTCCGCCGCGGCGCCGGGCTTCAGCATCACAAGCGCGGCGAACACCGCCACGAGAACGGCCATCGCGTGCCGCCAGGCCGTGCCTGTCATGGTCATTACATCGCTCCTTTCTGCTTGATCACCACGATCACGGTGCGGAACAGGATCCTGACGTCCCCGGTCAGCGACCAGTTGCTGACATAGGCGGCGTCCAGTTCGACGCGCTGGCCGTATCCGGTGTCGGACCGTCCGCTCACCTGCCACAGCCCGGTGATGCCGGGCCGCGCCTTGATGTAGTCGGCATAGACCGCGCCGTAGCGCGGCGCTTCGGCACGCACGATCGGACGCGGGCCGACCAGACTCATGTGACCGAGCAGCACGTTGATGAACTGCGGCAGCTCATCGAGGCTTGTGCGCCGCAGGAAGGCGCCGACCGGCGTCACCCGCGGGTCGTTGGTCAGTTTCTGGTTTTCGTCCCACTCGGCGCGGGCGGCGGGGTCGGTCGCAAGAATCTGCTCCAGCCGCTCGCCCGCATCGGCATACATCGAGCGGAATTTCAGGCAGGGGAACGTGTCGCCGTTAAAGCCGATGCGCTGGTGGGCGAAGAACACCTTGCCCCGGCTCGACAGCTTGATCGCCAGAATGCAGATCAGCATCAGCGGCAGCGCGAGAAGCAGCGCCGCCGATGCCCCGGCGATATCGGTCAGCCGCTTGGGCAGTCCGCCCACCGGGGGGTGAGTCGCCGCTGGCCGTGCCTCGGCGGCAGGTTCCGCGTGCGCCAGGCTGAGGGGATTGAGCGGCGCGGCGTGTTCACGGGCGCGCGCCGCGTTCCGCGCTTTTTGATGCTCTGCCTTGTTCTCCATCCGGGCAGTCCTTTCCGCAGGCGGTCAAAGGCTGCTCGCGAGGTCCAGGGGCCGGACACGCATCGTGTAGTCCGGCCAGTCAGGCGTCGGAGCTTTCGCAGTGCAGCAAATGACCAATGATGCGTCAATAGAAATCGGCATCTGATTGTGTTGCAATGCGGAAACTATGTGTTGAACCTTATGAAAATCCCACCATATCCGCATTTTATGAAATGTAGTTTTTTATAGACTCTCGATCAGAGGGTTATAGGTTTGTAATAATCTAGACAGAGATGATGACAAATGGTTCACAATCTAATCTATACTGTGCCAATACGCTCACTATAAAGATATTCAAAAAAATACAGCCGCATCTCAGGGAAATGCGATGACCGATGATGTAAAATGCGCCGGCGTCGGGCAAAACACCGGGAGATATCTGTTTTGAGGTCGGAGTTCAGGCGTAGAACTGAGCCGCGCGCCTGCTCATGGTGGCAAGTGCTTGCGAGCGCAGAGCAGCGTCTCGCCGCAATGCCGGGGTCCACAGAGATTTGTGCGACGCGCCCGCAGCGCCGCTCTGTCCTCACCCGGCAGCGAACCTTACCGTAACGTTAATGGAAACTCTTCACGGCGCCGTGAGGCCTGTTTTCAGGCAAATTCAAAGGCTTCGTCGCCTTGTGGCGCCCCAATGTTGCCGCAGCGGCATAGTCAGTTTGTCTCAAACAGTATACGAACACGGGCATCGGACGGCGCGCTGAGTAGCAGATGGGCCGACGACGGGGAGCGACAACCAGGTGAAAACGGTACTCGACGGACTGGGCCGCGCGGCGGCGGGTCTTGTCTGGCTGCTCGCTGCGGCGGCCGGCCTCGTCATCCTGGTGATTCTGTCCCCCTTCCTGCTGGCGGCCCGGCTCTTCCGCCGCGCCTGATCGCCGCACGGCGCATCGAACCTTCATATGGGACGTTCAACCTGGGTTCAGGCAGCCCCGGCTTGCATGACGGCGCGACCTTGCGCCGCTTGCAGCGCGCGGGCGGGTCGGCAAAGTGACGCCGTCGGTTGGGAGACGAAGCGTATGCGGTTCGGGATTGTTGGTGCGGGCGTCCTCGCCCTTCTTCTTGCAGCGTGCGGCGACAGCGGCACCGGCGGCGGCAGCAGCGCCCCCAAGACCTCCGATCCCAATGCCCCGACCGGGTCCTACCGGACCAGCTGCGAAGGCGTCCGACTGGACGACGATGGCACGCTCACCGCGCTCTGCACCGACCCGTCCGGCAAGAAGGTGGAGACCACCCTCGCCGATCTGTCAGACTGTCTTGGCGATATCCGCAACGCCTCCGGCGCGCTCGCCTGCGTCCGCCGCAGCGAATTGCCCGAGGGCATCTGGACCAGCGCCTGCCGCGACTTCGCCTATGATGGCCGCGTCCTCACCGCCACCTGCCGCAATGTGGCAGGCGACTTCGCCAAGACCCGCGTCGCCGCCGGCGATTGCGGCACCGCGCTCGTCAACCGCGACGGCCGTCTCTATTGCGATGGCGAGGGCGTGCGTCCCATCGGCGCCTGGCTGAAATCCTGCCGCGTTTTCGATGTCGAGGCCGGCACGCTCACCGCGGAATGTCTCGACCGTGCGGGCAAGTGGACGCTCGCCTCGGCGAAGGAAGACGCCTGCCCCACCGGCTACGGCGTCGATGAAAAGGGCCAGTTCGTCTGCGAGCGGCAGAAATTCGTGCCGCCCGGCACCTGGGCCGAAACCTGCTCCAGCTTCGACGTCGAAGGCGACATCCTCTCCGCCAACTGCAAATCGTGGGGCAAGAAGGAAACCGCCAGCCGTACCGACTGGAAGAAATGCGCAGGCCCCATTTCCAATATCGGCGGCACGCTGGTCTGCGACACCAAGGTCGAGACGACGCCGATCGCCATTCCGCTGCCGCTCCCGCGTGAAGCGGGCGCCTATGCCCCGGCCGGCTCGTGGCAGCGCACCTGCCGCAATGCCTTCGTCACCGGCGGTGAACTCAGGGCTGAATGCCGTGACAGCAAGAAGAAGTATCAGGCCAGCAAGGTCGACTGGCGCAAATGCGACGCCGCCGTCGCCGTCGATGCCCGTGGCCGCCTGATCTGCGAACGCGACCGCGCGAAGGCCGAAGACGATATCGTCAAGGTCCCGCCGCCCAGGACCAAGCCGCGCCCCCGCCCCCAGTATGACGATGACATCGCCGAAGGCGACGGCGGCTACGACGACACGGGCTATGTCGATGACTACGAGCCGCTGCCGGAAGAGTTCTACTATCTCCCCGAAGGCTCCTGGTACGAGAGCTGCCGCGACGCCTCGGTCTATGGCGACTGGCTCTACGCCTCGTGCATCAACTGGAACGGCGAGTGGCGCGCCAATTCCATCCGGTGGGCCGATTGCGACACCGACATCTGGAACTATGACGGCGAGCTCTACTGCGAGACGCGCACCCGTCCTGATCGTTGGGAAATCGCGCTCCCGGCAGGCGACTGGCAGCGTTCGTGCCGCAACGGCGCATTCGACGGCTACAACCTGACCGCCGAGTGCCGCAACGCGCGCAACACCTACCGCCGCACCTCGCTCGACGTGCGCTATTGCCCCTACCCGATCGATAACGATCGCGGCCGTCTGGTCTGCGGCGACGTCCGCCGTGAGCCGCCGCGCCAGGATCTGATCGATGGCTGCCGCAATGTCGGCTGGGACGGCTACTACATCACCGCGCAATGCCGCAATGAACGTGGCCGCTACACCTATACCGAGATCGACACCCGCGCCTGCTCCTATCCGATCGGCAATCGCGACGGCCAGCTCACCTGCCTCGTCCCGTCGCGGCCCTTCCCGGCCGGGTCGTGGGCGCGCACCTGCCGCGACGCCGAGATGAACGGCGACGTCCTCTCCGCCAGCTGCGACGATGGCCGCAGCCGCTGGCGCCCGGCGTCGCTCGATGTGTCGAACTGCGACCGCCCCGTGCAGAACCAGAACGGCGTCCTCATCTGCGAGGCTCCGGAACCCTGGCAGCCGCAGCCCCAGCCGCAGATCCCCGAAGGCAGCTATGCCGACAGCTGCCGCAACGTGGTGGTCTCCGGGCCGCGTCTCTATGCCGACTGCCTCACCGAACAGGGCTACTACGCCCCGGCGGCGCTCGACATGCGCCGCTGCAATGGCGACGACATCTGGAACGATGACGGCGTTCTCGTCTGCGACGGCGCGCCGCGTCCGCGTCCCCGCCCTGTGGTCGCCGACATCCCGCGCGGCTCCTATCAGGACTCCTGCCGCAACGCCGCGATCGCCGGCATCTATCTGAGCGCCGAGTGTGCGGCCTCCGACGGTGCGCAGAACTTCACCTCGATCCCCTACCGCGAATGCCGCGGCGACATCTTCAACAGCAATGGCGATCTGGGCTGTGACGGCGTCACCGCCCGCATCGCTCCCGCCGTCGCGCCGGTCGAGGTCGTCGAAAGCGAACCGCCGGCAGACGGCATCAGCACGGCCCGCGGCACGCGCCGCCTGCCGCCGGGCAGCTGGAGCGCCTCGTGCCGCAATGCGACGCTCTCGGGCGACATCCTGGCCGCCGAGTGCCTCGACGGCGCCGGCAACTGGGTGCCGACCGCGTTGCCTGTCTCCTCGTGCAACGGCGCGGAGATCGTCAACGCCAACGGCCAGCTCTCGTGCACCGGCTTCACGCCGCCGCCGCCCGAGCCGACTTTGCCCCCGCCGCCGCCCGAGCCCACCGTCACCCCGACGCCCGAGATCATTCAGGATCCGGTCGAGGAGCCCACAGGCGAACCGGCCACCGAACCGACAGCGGAGCCGCTGACGGAGCCAACGGGCGAACCCACGGCAGAGCCCGCGCCGGAGCCGACGGAAGAACCGACCGGCGAACCGACGGCAGAGCCCACCGAGGAACCGGTCACTGAGCCGACCGACGAGCCGACTCCCGAACCGACCCCCGAACCGACCGGCGAGCCAACCGCCGAGCCCACGGAAGAACCGGTGGCCGAGCCGACGGAGGAGGCGACGCCCGAACCCACCGAAGAGCCGGTGCCGGAGCCGACCGAGGAACCGACGCCCGAACCCACCGAGGAGCCGGCTGCCGAACCTACCGAAGAGCCGGTGCCGGAGCCGACGGAGGAGGCGACGCCCGAACCCTCCGAGGAGCCGGCCGCCGACCCTACCGAAGAGCCGGTGACCGAGCCGACGGAAGAGCCTGCGACCGAACCTCAGGAAGAGGCCGTCCCGACCGAAGAGCCGGAGCCCACCGAGGAACCGACACCCGAGCCGACCGAGGAACCGACCCCGGAACCGACGGAAGAGCCAACTCCCGAACCGACCCCGGAACCGACTGAGGAACCGACCCCGGAGCCGACCGAGGAACCGACGCCCGAACCGACGCCCGAACCAACGGAAGAGCCCACGCCCGAGCCGACCGAAGAACCCGCCGAGGAGCCGGTCGAAGAGCCCGCCGCCGAGCCGACGCCCGAAATCGACTGTGAAGATCCGGATGTCGCCGCCGAAAACCCGGATGTCTGCACCGACAACTAGTCGGACAGCATCCGCTCAAGACAAAACCGCCGCGCGAGACGATCGCGCGGCGGTTTCCTTTTGCAGTGTCGCTGCGGCGTCAGCGGCCGAGCGAATTGTCCCGCGTCTGGTCCTGGGTCACGTCGCCCATCCGGTTGACGCGTTCGTTCAGGATGCGCTGCGCCTCGTCCTTGCGCATCTTCTCGGCCTCGAAACCGTTCACGCTCTTGGCGTACCGGTCATAGGCCGCTTTGTCCTCCGGCCGTTCCTCAAGACAGCGTTCGCTGCTGAAACGCGCGATATCGGCGCACCACACGCCGAAATCGAGCTCCTGCGCGGCGGCCGGGCCGGCCATCAGCATTGCCGCAGCAAGGCCCGCAAATACCGTTCTCATCTCGATCGTTCCTTCACGCCGCGCGGGATTCCGCGAGGTCTTCTGCCACGTTGACGTTTTCGACAGGTAAAGCGTTCCGCCCCAGGATCATGTCGGATGCTTTTTCCGCGATCATGATGGTCGGCGCGTTGGTGTTGCCGCCGATCAGCGTCGGCATCACCGAGGCGTCGACGACACGCAGCCCCTCGATGCCGCGCACTTTCAGCTGCGCATCCACAACCGCCATCGGATCGGTGCCCATCTTGGCGGTGCCGACCGGGTGATAGATCGTCTCGGCCGTGCGATTGATCCACGCGTCGATCTCGGAATCGCTCTGGATATGCGCGCCGGGATTCACTTCCGGTCCGCGATACGGGTCGAAGGCAGGCTGGGCAAAGATCTTGCGCGCAATCTTCACGCCGGCCCGCAGCGCCTCGCGGTCGCTCTGCACGGTCAGATAGTTCGGCTGGATCAGCGGCGGCGAGAACGGATCGGTGTTCTTCAGCGCGATATAGCCCTTCGACGCCGGACGCAGCTGGCAGACATGCAGCGTAAAGCCATGCCGGTCGGCCTTCTTGCGCCCGTGATCCATCATCAGCGCGTTGACGAAATGCAGCTGCAGGTCGGGGATTTCGAGGTCCGGCCGGCTCTTCAGGAAGCCGCCGCTCTCCAGCCCGTTCTGCGTGCCCACGCCCTTCTTCGAGATCAGGTATTGCAGCCCGGTCTTCAGCTGCGCCAGCGGGCTCTCGATCTGGCTGTAGAGCGTGATGGGCTGCGTGCATTCATACTGCACCAGCACATCCAGGTGGTCCTGCATGTTCTGCCCGACGCCCGGCAGGTCCGCGTGCACCGCGATGCCAAACTTCTTCAGATACTCGGCCGGCCCGATGCCCGACAGCAGCAGCGTCTGCGGCGTGTTCACCGCGCCGCCCGACAGGATCACCTCGCGGCCTGCGTGCGCGACGACCTTGTTCTTCTTCTGCGCGTATTCAACGCCC
>Ga0075158_10002183_pt1 | contig 14376 bp, 13 predicted proteins | sample JI91814BDNA_FD_70968 | JGI IMG/M metagenome (GOLD analysis project Ga0075158, IMG submission 70968) | Wastewater effluent complex algal communities from Wisconsin, to seasonally profile nutrient transformation and Carbon sequestration -... | ecosystem: Engineered > WWTP > Effluent > Algae... | reverse complement strand
GAAACATTCTAATTGATAAAGCAAAAGTTCCGGATGAAACTCATATCAAGTATTCAAAGTCAAATAATTTAACTAGTATATTAGGTTATAGTGTTTTAATAATTCTAGGTTTTTATCTTTTAAATATCATTGGATTTGATTATAAAAAGTTCAGTAGAGAAGATTATTTTATGCTTATTGTATCAGGAGTACTTATCTTTGGGTATGTTTGGAAAATCATAAAGGAGGTTATTCAAATATTATCAAAAAAAGTTTATTTACTTATCAATAACAAAGGTATTGCTCTAGATGGAGGATCATTAATGCACTGGAATGAAATCAGGAATGAGAAAATAATTACAAGAAAGGAAATCCCTGATGATTCCAAATATGAAACTCAAGTAAAATATATTTCTCTCTTTCATAAATCGAAAAGAATGGAGTTAAAAATTGATGAACTTGATATTCCAGACTATGCTTTAGAACAATATCTGAAAATATATAGAGACCGTTTTAATCAAAGTAATAGTAAAGATACCGTCAAGAAATCAAATATAGAATCTCAATCGGTATTTGAAAATATTATGAATATTGAAGAGTTACTTTCTCTAAGTGAGAACGAACTAGACAAGGAAATCAAAAAGATTAGTGCTCTTGCTGAAGAATACCCTCAAGATCTTTCTAAATACTGTAACAATATTTTAGACTTTAAAGAAAGCAATGTAAGCTCCATTTATTTTGCTTTGTCTGAAAACTCAGATAGTTGGGGAGATTTCCTAGCCAATGAATTTATAAGGTTATTCGAAAAAGCTAAATTAAATAATGATGAGAAAATATACGACATTCTGGATGAAATCATTTGTGATTATAAGTCCTCTTATTCTCCAAAAGTAGCTGGTTATCTTTACAACCAGTTTAACAATCCTACAGACAAGATCAGGCTAAAAGCATTGTGGTATATTGATTCTTGGATGGATTTGGAAAATATTCAGAAAAGTGATTATGCTGTACAGAAAATTGTAAAAATGCTTAAAGATGACAATTGGAAAGTCAGATGGATGGCTAATGATATTCTTACGACATTTAAAATTTTTCAGAAAAAGGAAATTGAAATATCTTTTATAGATAAAATAAAAGCGAAGTTCGGAAACCCATACGAAATTGAATAAGCTTCAATTTTCCTACATTTGTAAAAATGCTTACGCTTAGGAAATTTATTTATATTAGAAATACCATGAAAAAAATATTCATATTCCTCTTAGCAACACTTCTCTTCATCTCTTGTGAAAAAGATTGTTATAATGCACCACTCCCCATTATTTTTGAATTCGTCAATTCCAGCAATGAAAATCTTATTGCCAACGGGACATTAACGACCTATTCAATTCAGGATGAAAATAATGTTGGTGTGCAATTATCCAAAACATCCGATAACAGAGTTCTTTTAGAAAATGTAGGCGCTTACAACGGAACAAAAAAATATAAATTCTTTTCTAATATTAAAGACCTGGATTTTTCAATTCAGTCATCAGAATTTAATGGAGGCTGTGATGGCTATCAAATTAATAAATTAACGTTTACAGGTATAGATATTGATGTAACTGATGAAAAAGGATATTATAAAATTGTATTGGAATAATTCTTTTTAAATTTGTATCGAAAATACATCTCTATGAAAGTACTCATCGCTTTTTCCGTGATCTTCTCCCATCTGCTTTACGGTCAGATCAAGGTTCCCGATGATTATAAAAAAATCCCTGACATTCTTGATACCGTAGATTATCTCTACCCTTTCATTGTTCCTGATAAAGATTATGCTTACTGGCGCGTTCTCAGTAATGATATGGATTATGAAAAAGCAGTCATTTATGAAAGCCAGGCTCCTGATTTTATGACGATTAATGAACCTGTTCCTGAAAGAGGATTTTTCCAGAAATGTATTGGGAACAATTGTTTTTCATACATTCTGGCATGTAAAAACGAAAGGGCTGTTTATTTTTCTAATGAACAACAGCTGAGAGATTTTATCGGAACGGTTGACAATCTTCCGGAGGCTATTTTACTGGCCAAAACGTATGGCTATTCTGTGGATACAAGCAACCGTTTTACCGGATCCTATACAATTGAAGACCGCCATATTTCCCTATATCTTATGCAGTCTAAGGGCTGTCCGGCGGTGAAAGAATCTTTTTTTATTAAAATCAACAGAAAGAACGGAAAACTGGAAGCGAAAAGTAATGGTATTTATGCAAAGGATGAGAACTGCTCTTCTTTGTAACTGAATTTTCAAAACGCTAAAACATACGGATTTTTATCTGTTATAAAATCGATAACCTAACATTTTTTAAACCATTAAGATTTTTTGAAGAAAGTAAAAATAATGAAGACCCTTCTTTAATGAAAAAATGAATCGCTGGACTAAACAAAATAGTCTCAACGATTCTTATCAGCTTAAAAAATCTTAACGGTAAAATATTAATATTGTTTCTTTATATATTAATTGCGCCTTGTCCCGATGCAGTCAGATAAGCTTCTTTCAGTGTTTCAGAATAGGTTGGATGCGCATAGGAAATACGGAACATATCTTCTGCAGTTACCTCGTATTCCTGAGCAATAACACCCTGAGCAATCAAATCCGCAGCTCTGGCACCAATGATATGAACTCCCAACACTTCTCCATATTTCGGATCTACCAAAACCTTGGCAAAACCTTCCATATCCATTGAAGCGCGGGCTCTTGCACTGGCAGAAAACGGGAATTTCCCAACATTATATGCGATGTTATTTTGTCTCAGATATTCTTCCGTATATCCTACTGAAGCTACTTCCGGCCATGTGTACACCACGGAAGGAATACGGTTATAATGAATATGCCGTTTTTGCCCATTAATGGTTTCAGCTACAAAAACACCTTCTTCTTCCGCTTTGTGAGCCAGCATTGACCCACCGATAACATCTCCGATTGCATAGATAGTAGGCACTGAAGTCTGGTTGTTTTCATTTACTTTAATAAAACCTTTCCCGTCCATTTGAACCTCCGTATTTTCAAGACCGAGACCTTTTACATAAGGACTTCTTCCCACCGCTACCAATACATAATCTGCTTCCAGTTCTCCTTCTGTTCCGGTTTTATCTTTAAAAAATACTTTAGCTGCAGAGCCTGTATTCCCGATTTTATATACAGCTTGATTAAGACGGATATCAATTCCTTCTTTTTTAAGGATCTTCTGAAGGCTTTTTCCCAGCTCATGGTCCATTGTGGCAATCAGATGATCGGCATATTCCAGAATAGTCACTTTCGTTCCGATACGATTGAAAATAGAAGCCATTTCCACTCCTATCACTCCACCGCCGATGATTACCATAGATTCCGGTTTTTCCTGTAAAGACAATGCCTCTGTGGAAGTAATAATTCTTTTTTTATCAATTTCTACTCCTGGAATACTTGATGGTTTTGAGCCTGTAGCAATGATATAATGTTGAGCAGTAATCTCTTTAACATCAGATTCGCTGACAATTTTTATGGTAGAATTATTGACAAAACTTGCTGTTCCTTTTAATCTCGTAATTTTATTTTTACTCATTAAAAAGTCCAGCCCTCCTGTATTTTTTGAAACCACATCCGCTTTTCTCCTGTACATCTGGGAAAAATCAAGTTCTATAGTATCCAGCTTAATCCCATGTTCCTTGAATTGATGCTGTGCTTCTGCATAATGATGAGTGCTATCCAATAATGCTTTAGTAGGAATACAACCTACATTGGTACATGTTCCTCCCAATGTATCATATTTTTCTATAATCACTGTTTTATAACCCAACTGAGCGCTTCTAATTGCGGCTACATATCCCCCGGGTCCTGAGCCAATTACGGCAATATCATAATGATCCATTTGATTTATTAATTTTTTATGATTAAATTTACTTGCAAAATAAAAGCAAAATTAAAATAAACGCTTTCTTTTTGCAAGTATTATTTTAAAATTAACAAAATGAGTAAAAAAAGATCCGACTGCCCGATCAGCTGTTCACTGGAAATATGGGGTGACAAATGGTCTCTGCTCATCATAAGAGATCTGATGCTGAAAAAGGAATGTACTTATGGTGAATTCCTCAAAGCAGATGAAAAAATCGCCACCAATATTCTGGCGACAAGGCTTCAAAACCTTTTGGACAATGGAATCATTGATAAAAAAGACCATCCGGACAACAAGCTGAAAATTCTTTATTTTCTGACTCAAAAAGGGATTGATCTTATCCCCGTAATCGTTGAAATCAACCTTTGGGGTGATCAGTATCTTACGATTCCTGATGACCGGAAAAAACTATTGGAAGAGATCAAAAAAGATAAGGAAGCCTTTATAAAAAGAGCAAAAGCTTATCTTTCATCTAAAAAATAGTATTTAGATTAAAATGGAATAAAAAAGAGTTCAAAGCAATAGCTTTCATAAAATGGAATAATAGCAATTTTAAAATTTCATTAACTCACTTTTCCTTTTTCATTCCGTAAATTTGACTTAAAATAAATTTAGAACAATGCTTAATTTCGAGTTTAAAAACCCTACAAAAATACTTTTCGGGAAAGGCGAAATCGCTAAAATTTCCAAAGAAATCCCTACAGACGCAAGAATATTAATGATTTACGGTGGCGGAAGCATCAAGAACAATGGTGTTTACGATCAGGTAAAAGAGGCGTTGAAAGATCACGAATTATATGAGTTTGGTGGAGTTCCTGCCAATCCTGAATATGAAGTTTTGATTAATGCCCTGAGCTTTATCAAAGAAAAAAATATTACTTACCTTCTTGCTGTAGGTGGCGGGTCTGTGATTGACGGAACGAAATTTATTTCTGCAGCTGCGAATTATGATGGTGAACCATGGGATATACTGAGAAAATCGGTAAGAACATTTGAAGGACAGGGAATGCCTTTTGGAAGTATTTTAACACTGCCTGCAACAGGTTCGGAAATGAATTCAGGTTACGTTATTTCAAGAAGAGAAACCAATGAGAAATTATCTTCAGGCGGACCTGGACTTTTTCCGCAATTTTCTGTACTGGATCCGGAAGTAATCAGATCTATTCCGAAAAATCAAATAGTGAACGGAATCACAGATGCCTATACTCACGTTTTAGAGCAATATATGACGGCTCCTTCTTCTGCTGACCTCCAGGAAAGAATTGCAGAAAGCATTCTGATCAGTCTACAGGAAACCGCTCCTAAAGTATTGGCTGATGATTTCAACTACGATGCTGCCGGAAACTTTATGTGGTGCTGTACAATGGCTTTGAACGGACTGATCCAGAAAGGAGTGATTACAGACTGGGCAGTACATGCAATGGGTCACGAGCTGACAGCTTACTTCGGTATTGATCATGCAAGAACTCTGGCAATTATTGCTCCATCCCATTACCGTTACAACTTTGAAGATAAAAAAGGAAAACTGGCTCAGTACGCTGAAAGAGTTTGGGGAATCAAAGACGGAAGTGTAGAAGAAAAAGCTGAACTGGGCATCAAAAAACTAGAGGAATTCTTCCACAGTCTTCACATCAAAACCAGACTTTCCGAGTATACGGAAGACTTTAAAGGAACTGCTGAAAAAGTTGAAAAAGCCTTTACAGACAGAAACTGGTTAGGCCTTGGAGAATATAAAAAACTGACTCCGCAGGATGCATATAAGATTGTAGAGATGAGTTATTAATAGTTTCGGGGTGCGGGTTTTGGGATACGGGTTACAAGGTTTGAGCTGCGCTATTTCAAGATTCGGATGAAAGTTTTTATATTAATTTTTAAGTTGAAAATATATAACCCGAAACTCGTATCTCGCATCGCAGTATTCATAAAATTATTTAATTTACAAACATTCGTTTAAAAAATCGTTATTTCATTATAAATATTTCAAATTTATTTATATTTTAGCATATTCTTAAATTTGTGAAAATGAAAAAACAGCTACTTTTATTTGCCTTTTCTGCCCTGGCGCTTACTTCTTGTAAAGATGACAATCTCGAAGCTTATGATATGGAAATCATGAAGGGAGACTGGAAGGAAGTTAAAAGAGAAATTATTTCCGGAAAAGATAATAAAACAGTGCTTCAAATGTATCCAAACACTGGATGTGCAACCAAAAATACTCTTTTCTTCAGAACAGATTATTATGTGAGCTATACAGCGTATACAGGAACAGGTGCAGATTGTCAAATGGATCAAAAAAGTGAGGGAAGATATACTTATGATGCTGACTCAAAAGTTATTGGAATTAAACTTGGTGATGAAGGTACGGTAAATTACAGAATAGATGTATTGACAGGCAAAAATTTAAAAATGGCTCAACAATCAGGACTATTTGATATGGACGGAGATAAAATTCCTGACATTCCTTATATTACCTACGAAAGATAAATCATAAACTCCCGATTTTACCGGGAGTTTTTTATTACTTTTATAGTTAAATTTAAAACTGAATATAATGAAGAAGATTCTATCAGCATTTCTATTGCTGTATTTTACTATTGCCTTTTCTCAGGAGAAAAAACCAATGTTTTGGCAGGACATCCAGGAGTTTAAAAAGCTGGACCAGCAAAACCCGCCTCAAAAGGATGCTATTTTATTTATCGGAAGCTCCTCATTCACAAAATGGACTGATGTAGCAGATTATTTTCCCGGTAAAACCATTATCAACAGAGGATTCGGTGGTTCAAGGCTTACTGATCTTAATGATTTCGCGAATGACCTTTTAGCACCTTACCAGCCCAAACAGATCATCATTTACTGTGGTGAAAATGATTTTGCAGACAACCATCAGCTGAAAGCAAAAGTGGTTGTAAACCGATTCAAAACTTTCTATAAAAAAATACGTGAGAGATTTCCCAATATTGAAGTAGATTATATCTCCATCAAATACTCGCCAAGCCGGGAAGTGATCTGGCCGCAGATGAAAATAGCCAATAAAAAGATTGCCGCTTTTATGAAAAAAGAACCTAATGCAGAATTTATTGACGTTACCAAGGCAATGGAAGATGCTAACGGAAAGGTAAGAAAAGATATTTTTGTGGAAGATATGCTTCACTTTAAGCCGGAGGGATATAGAATCTGGACTAAGGTGATCACTCCTTACCTGAAATAAAAATGAAACAACACAGGGATTTACCTATTTATAAAAAGGCTGAGGAGATCTATAAAACTTTACGGATCATTACAGACTTGTTTCCTGAAGACAATGAGCATCTTCAACATCTGAAATCTAATTTGCTAGAAGGTATTATGGTAATTCAGGCTAAAATTTCAGGTGCAGAAGCTGTGAAGCTGTATGATATTAAAATGGAAAATGCAGCTATAATCCGAAAAGCAGCACGTGAGATCATGGTGAGTGGTCATCAGCTTGAATTTTTAGGATTTTCTGATGCCAAATATTATAAGATTATCCGCAACTTGATAGAAGACTTTCGTCTTTTATTTATTGATTGGGTCGCCGGATTTAATCCGAAGCATTTTATTGTTGATGAATGGGGACTTTTTAATCCTCCCGGTATATCACCCGATTATGTCCAAAGAGATGATGAACTGAACTTTTTAGATGAAGATGATGAAGATAATTAAAGTCATAAAAAAACGATTCCAATATCAGGAATCGTTTTTTATTCTATTTCTTTCTTTTCGATTTAGATTTTGCCTTCTGCTGGGCTCTGTTCGCTCCAAACTTCTTAGGTGCTTTTCTTTTGGAAGGTCCACCCCAGTTTTCTTTGGTATTTTTAGCTTTTTTCTCATGGAATGCTCCACCACCTTCATTCAGTTTTACCTGTGCAGGGTTTTTCATAACTACCTGCTCTTCTTCGGCCGCGATCTTTTTAGGGTTGATCTTAACTTCCTCAGGGAATTCATTAAATTTCAGTTCCTTATCCATCAAAAGCTCAATATCAAGCAGCAAAGGTTCTTCTTTTTTGGTTACAAAAACCAAAGCTTTTCCTTCTTTATCTGCTCTACCCGTCCTACCGATTCTGTGGATATACTGCTCAGGAACTTCAGGTGTCTCAAAATTGATTACATGGGTAATGTTTGAGATATCAAGACCTCTTGCCATTACATCGGTAGTAATCAAGCCTCTGATCTCTTCATTTTCAAAGCTTTTCATAGCCTTTAGCCTGTAGTTCTGCGATTTATTGGAGTGAATCACATCAAACTGCCCAGGAAAAAGCTCATCAATTTTAGTAAAGAGCAGATCAGCATGTCTTTTATTATTATTGAAAATCAATACCTTTGACATATCAGCATTACTCTTCAGTAAATGTTCTAGTAAATTGATTTTAGTATTAAAGTTTTCGACCTTGTACCCAATCTGTTCAATTTTTTCAAGCGGAGTTCCTGATTTTGCCAATGAAATCTCAATCGGATTAGCAAAATAGACATCCAGCATTTCATCTACCGCTTCTGTCATGGTGGCAGAGAAAAGAATATTCTGTCTCTTCTCTTTCATCATTTCAAAAATGTGGGTAAGCTGTGGTCTGAAACCAAGATTAAGCATCTCATCAAATTCGTCAATGATCAGCTTCTGAACTTCTTTCAGAGAGATAGCGTTGTCTATGGAAAGGTCCATCACTCTTCCCGGTGTTCCTACCAGAATATCACAACCATCATTGAATAATAGTTTTTGAGTATTGATATTTTTTCCACCGTATATTCCGATTACTCTTGCTGTAATATTTTCTGTCAGTTTTTCAAGGATTTCTGTTACCTGTACCACTAATTCTCTTGTAGGAACAAGTACCAAAACAGTTGGATTTCCTGTTTTGCTGTATTTCCAGGTTTTCAGAACGGGTAAAAGATAAGCCAGTGTTTTTCCGGTTCCGGTCTGTGCAATTCCCATTACGTCTCTTCCTGAAAGAATAGGCTTTAAGCTCTTCTCCTGAATTGGAGTAGGTTCAAATAATTCCAAATCCGCTAAAACATCAAGAATTTTAACCGGAAGGTCAAAATCCGCAAAAGTGAGTTTTTCCATTTTGCAAAGATAGGCATTTAATTTTGTAGTATGGAAGCGGGAAACTGATGTATAAATAAGATTCATTCACTTCCCTCTTCCAGCCTCCGTCATCCGGCTATTTCACTCAATTCACTTTTACACTTTCACTGATCACTTTAATATCATCATCTATCCATTTGCTGGAAGTAATAATAATATATCCTTTCTTTTTCGGATCTTTTCTGATGGGAAATTTATCTTCTTCCCACTGATTACAATGGGTTGAGATAGAAGGCACTAATGGCTTCCAGCCTGTTTTGCTTAAAGTATACACATAAAACGGATGCCAGCAGCTGGTGCACCAATTGGGATAAAAGCCGATCTCTTCTTTCCCATCGCCATTAAGATCTCCCAAATTATACAGACTTCCTTGGTTTGCAGGCGTGATCGTTATAGATTTTATGTTTTTATCACTGAAATAAATCGTTGTTTCACACTTCCCTTCACATTCGTCGCCACAGTCGCTGACTTTTGTATAGGCATATTCTTTTGTTCCGTTTCCGTCAAAATCTCCCTGAAGTTTCTCTTCGTTTCCTTGTTGAGCCATACAAAATGAGCTGAATAAGGTGATTGCAGTTATAATAAGTGTTTTCATTGTGGGTTTGGGGTTACGAGTTGCGGGGTTCGGGTTACGAGGTACGAGGTACGATATCTACGGTTTATAAATTCTTCGGGGGTTCAATTTCATTTTTATTTTCTGGTAACTCTCAGCAGGAGGATCAGGACTAAAATGATAGAGAAAATAAAGCCAAGGACCGCTACCAAGGACAACTCTCCTATTCTCGGTCCGGATTCGGAAGAAAAAACAATAGCAGTAGCAATGATATTCGCTCCTAAAACCATAGCCAGAATCAGATTGATCACACTGGATTTGATCAGCTGGTTGGTCTTCTCTATATTTTTGATTTCGCTGGAAACTGTAAATTTATTTTCATCCAGTTTTTGAAGAACAGAACGGAGTTCCTTCGGGATTTCATCTACATTATCCGTGAAATTCATCATCCTGTCCATCCCTGTCTTTAAAAGGTTCTTAGGACTGATTTTCTTGGTAAAAATCTTTTTGGTGTAAGGATGAAGACTTTTAACAATATCAAGATCAGGATTAATGCTTCTTCCCACCCCTTCTATAAGGCTGATTCCTTTGAACAGAAGATAGAAATAATCCGGCATATAAAGCCTGTTGTCTTTTAAAATGTCCTTCATCTTGTTGATGATCACCTGTACATTGATATCCTGTAATGATGAGCTGTGAACGAAATTCAGAATTTCTTCCACATCATTTTCAAAACGCCTTTCATCCGGTATTTCATAGCTTATAGCCATTTTTTTGAGTGAACGGACTATTTTATGTGAATTTTTAGCGACAAAACTTACGATAAGATTTTCAAGAATTTCTTTATCATTAGGCTGAATTTTCCCTACTGCTCCGAAATCAATGAAAACAATTTTACCGTCTTTTCTCACTAAAATATTTCCGGCATGAGGATCAGCATGGAAAAATCCATAGTCTAAAATCTGTGATACAAAAAGTCTTAATCCTGTCTCTGAAACTTTTACAGGATCAATATTATTTGCAAGAAGGATAGATTTATCCGTTACTTTGATCCCATCAATAAATTCCATACAAAGAATATTGTTGTTGGAAAATTCTTCGTACACTTTAGGAACATAGGTTTCTTTATTATTCTTAAAATTCAGACGGAACTGCTGGATATTATTCTTTTCATTGATCAAAGAGACTTCTTCCAGTAAAGATTTTTCAAAGGTAGAAATTGCCTGTTTCAGATTCAGTTTCTCTCCTATTTCTGAATAAGCAGATATCAGTTTTTCAATATCTTTAATCAAAAGTAAATCATCTTCAATGACTGACTGTACATTGGGTTTCCTCAATTTTAAAATCACCGGGCTGCCATCCAGCATAACGGCTTTGTAAACCTGCGCAATGGAAGCCGTAGCCAGAGGTTTTTTCTGAATTTCCCGGAAATAATCTTTAACGGAAATATTGAATTCGCTTTCCAGTGCTTCTTCTACATCCATATCTACCGTATCTACTTTATCCTGAAGTTTCTGCAGCTCCTGGATCAATTCCGGGGGCAATAAGTCTTCCTTGTTACTGAATGTCTGACCCAATTTTACAAAAGTAGGCCCCAGCTCTTCTAAAGCCAGTCTTATTCTTTCGTAAACGGTTCCTTTTGAAATGATTTCATCTGAATGACCAGAAGTTTCTTCCTGTTTATTTCCATTCATTCTGGCCAGAAGATCTTTAAATCCATATTTACTTAATACGGAAATCAGTCTTGCAGATCTTTTCAGTTTTCTTTGCGGTTTATCAAACATAGTGTATCAATCGTAGGTGCAATTTACTCCAAAAATTGTTCCTTTATGAAAACAATTACGATAACAATGTCAACGAATAAAATTAAAAATAATAACACATAATCAATATTTTAAAGAATAAAATACACCAATAACAATAAAAAAGCATTATATATTATAAAAATTAATATATTTACAACGTACAAATAAAACAAACCAAAAGTATTAGAACATGAAAAATTTACGTAACAACAAACTTTCAAGAGCGCAATTAAAAGGTATTGCAGGAAATGGGATTATCATCCCTATTAAAAACTGCTCAAACCAATGCTGCCCTACTGATGGAAGACCAACATGTCCAGGATTGATATGCCCTGCTGTAGTATGCCCTGAGTATATGTAATTCACTCAAAAAAATTTTAGGTAAAATAAAAAACAGAATGCTTTCGCATTCTGTTTTGTTATTTAAGGTAAGTTTCATAAAGATCTTTTCTCCGGTCTTTCATGACCTGAACAGACCCGTTATGATGGAGGTCTTTCAACAGGTTCAGATCTACATCCACAATTAGCGTCATTTCTGTATTGGGAGTAGCTTCTCCTTTCACGGCATTGGATGGAAATGCAAAATCAGAAGGGGTAAACACAGCAGCCTGGCCGAACTGAATGTCCATATTGTTTACCTTCGGAAGGTTTCCTACGCATCCGGCAATAGCTACATAGCATTCATTTTCTATGGCTCTTGCCGCTGCACAGTGGCGTACTCTCATGTAAGCATTCTGTGTGTCTGTCAGATAAGGAACAAATAAGATTTTCATTCCCTGATCGGCCAGAATTCTTGGTAATTCCGGAAATTCTACGTCATAGCAGATCACAAGTCCTATTTTTCCGCAGTCGGTATCAAAAACTTTGATTTCATTCCCGCCTTTCATCCCATAATATCTCTTTTCATTCGGAGTAATATGAATTTTTCTGTATTCGTCTATACGCCCGTCACGGTGCAAAAGATAGCTGACATTATACAAATCATTATTATCAAAAACAGGCATACTTCCGGAAATAATATTTACATTATAGCTGATTGCCAGTTCAGAAATTTTCCTTTTGATTTCTTCAGTAAGTTTTGCCAGCTCTATCATACTGTCTCTCTCAGAAAGGTTGTTGAAAGGAGCTAATAAAGGTGTATTGAAAAGTTCCGGAAACAGAACAAAATCGGATTTATAATCTCCCATCACATTCACAAAAAACTCCACCTGTTCATAAAAAGCTTCAATATCTCTGAAGTGCCTCATCTGCCATTGCACTAATCCAAGGCGGATAATGCTATCCTGCATGGTATTGGGCTTTCTGCTGTAATAAATATTGTTCCATTGTAAAAGAACTGCATTTTCTCTGGATGCTTCATCTTCAGGAAGATATTTTTTCAGAATTCTTATCGGAAGAAAATTATTGGAAAGCTGGAAAGACAATACAGGATCATAGATTTCCTTATCTCTTACTTTTCGGATATATTCTCTTGGAGAAAACTCGTGGCTGTATTTGTGATAATTCGGGATTCTACCACCCAGAACAATAGATTTGAGGTTTAAATGCTCACAAAGCTCTTTTCGGGCATCATACAACCTTCTTCCCAAGCGTAACTCCCGAAACTCAGGATCTACGAAAACTTCAATTCCGTAGAGAACATTTCCCGTGGAAGTATGGGTATTGAATGTATAATTTCCCGTAATATCGCTGTAGGTATGATCATCGCCAAATTCTTCATAATTGACAATAATGGAAAGTGCTACAGCTGCCAGTTTTCCGTCAACCGTAATACATATCTGCCCATTAGGGAACATTTTTGTCAGCTTATCAATACTTTTTTTGGACCAAATTGATTCCGACATTTGCGGGTAGGCCCTTTTCATCGTTTCCGCCAGCTCATTATAATCCTGAAGAGTCAGGTTTCTTGTTTCTATTTGCATTTGATGTAATTTTACTTAAATTTAGTGAAAATATTTTACATCAATCCTTATAGAAAAGTACTTCCCAAGTATTTATATAAAATTTAACAGTGGATATCACCGAAACTTTACAAGCAGCTGTTTACTCAAATAATTTCTGGAAACATTCTGATTTCAGCTCTGTAATAGAGACAATTAAAGTCTATTATGATATTGATATAGAAATGGATACAGAAAAATTCACTACTCTGCTCTTAGGAGATAAAACCATCGGATATATCTGTTTAAATTATCCTCTGATTTTTATAGAAAGTCTATATGCTTTACAGGTAAAAAATATTCTGCATACATTTCATGATATAGAATACATTATTGTTGATACGCTATCTAATCAGTATTTGACTGTAAATCCTGATATTTATAATGTTTATTTTGACTTTATGGAAAATTTGAATGCTTTTTCTGCTGAAGATTTTTATTTTTATAATGTAAATTAAAAATCATTCTCGTCCGACTAAATTAAAGCATAATTAGCAGGTCGCTCCTCCGGAGCTTTATTTTTATGGGAACTTCTTTTTATTCTACTAACAGCAGATCCCGACGGGATCAGATCCAGCTCCACTGGGAGCTAGCTGTTAATAGGATATATTTGTTTTAAAATTATAGCTCCGGAGGAGCGACCTGTTAATTCATGCTGTAAATATTGATATTTTCAATGTATTTATACTTTATCGGACAGTAATGATTATGATTAAATTTTTTATTAGCTGATGAAACCATACGCAGTAACTTTACTCATAAGTACCTCAATTATTTTTATTTTAAGAATCTTTTATGCTGACACATCAGTCAACGTTTCACATAATTTAAACCTGTTTTCAGCTTCAGAAATAAAGCCTCAGGAAACAAAAAGTTTCATTTACTTCTACTTAATGATCATAATGCTAACAAATTATGTTATTTTCCATAAGCATATACTCTTCAAACTGATATATTGCTTGTTAATTGCTTTAAATATTTTACTGATTATTTTTTCATTAAAACAGTTTTAATAGAAAAATCAAAGTTTAGCTTTATGATAGAATTTATTATTTTGGAATTAAAAAAAATAAGACCTTAAGAAATT
>Ga0075158_10002178_pt1 | contig 14387 bp, 11 predicted proteins | sample JI91814BDNA_FD_70968 | JGI IMG/M metagenome (GOLD analysis project Ga0075158, IMG submission 70968) | Wastewater effluent complex algal communities from Wisconsin, to seasonally profile nutrient transformation and Carbon sequestration -... | ecosystem: Engineered > WWTP > Effluent > Algae... | reverse complement strand
CTGGATTCGCGGAACACCGCGCTGACTTCATCGCGGCCCAGTGGCCCGATGATGAAATCCACGCCCGCGGCGGCCGCCTTGCCATATGCATCAATCGCACCGGTGGGCGTACCGGCGGTGTCATAGAAAGTGATTTCCGGGCGACGACGGTTTTCGCCGTAGTAGCCGGCAAGCAGGCCGTCACGTACCGGTGCCGAGGCCGTGGCCAAGGATCCGGACAGGGGCAGCAACACCGCCAGTTTGACCGGCGGGCGGTAACCGTCGCGATCCGCGGCCGGTCGGTCGTTCAGGTCGAAACGCCAGTTGGCACTGCGGTCGAAGGGACGCGGCAACGGCAGGCCACGCTTCAACAGCGCCTGCCCGGCGAAGGCATACAGCGGATCGCCGACCGGCAAGGCGGCGGCGTCGCGGGCAAGGGTGTCGTTGTCGATGGCGGAGAGCAGGCGCTCGATCTCGCGCGCGTTGTCGGTCTTGGCCTGGCCGCTCAGGGACGCGTGGTTGTGGGCAAGCTGGCCCGCACTTACGAACGCTGCGCTGCTGCTGGTCTTGGCCGGGCCGCTGACCTGGGTGGTGGCGCAGCCGGCGAACAGGGCTGCCAACAACAACAGCAGGAAGATCCTTCCGAATCGCTTATCCATGGGTATGCTCGACGGCCATGCGTGGGAACCGGCTAGGATTGTACCTTCGGCTGCACGCGACTGCGTTCAGCCAACGCCCCCAGGATCGTCCCCATGTCCGCTGGAACACTGTTCATCGTCGCCACGCCCATCGGCAACCTCGCCGACCTGTCGCCACGCGCGCTGGAGACCTTGCGCAGCGTGGCCGGTATCTGCGCCGAAGACACCCGCCACACCCGCCAGCTGCTGTCGCATTTCGGCATCGACAGACCGCTGCTGGCCCTGCACGAGCACAACGAAGAGGCGATGTCCGAACGCATCGTCGAACGCATCAACGGCGGTGACTCGCTGGCCCTGGTCAGCGACGCCGGCACGCCGCTGGTCAGCGATCCCGGCTATCGCGTGGTGCGTGCCGCGCGTGCGGCCGGGCTGCGGGTCAGTCCGATTCCCGGGGCTTGTGCGGCAATTGCGGCACTCAGCGTCGCGGGCCTGCCCAGCGACCGCTTCACCTTCGAGGGATTCCTGCCTGCGAAATCATCCGCACGGCGTGAGAGGCTGGGTCGGTTGGCCAGCGAAACCCGCACGCTGGTGTTCTACGAATCCTCGCACCGCATCGCCGAATCGCTGGCCGATATGTGCAGTGTGTTCGGCGACGACCGCGTAGCAGTGATCGCGCGCGAACTCACCAAGCTGTTCGAGACCGTGCTCGACGGCACCCTCGCCGAACTGCAGGCGCAGGTGGATGCCGATCCCAATCAGCGCAAGGGCGAGTTCGTGGTGATGGTGCACGGCGTGGAGGATGACATCGAGGCGCAACTGGTCGAGGGCCACCGCCTCTACGCCAAGCTCAGTGAACACCTGCCACCTTCGACGGCGGCCAAGCTGGCGGCGGAGATCAGTGGCGCGCCACGAAAGGCGTTGTACGGACGTGGCGACTGACTGGTTTCGACCCAAGGCGGAGATCGTGCAGATCGCTGCTTTTTCTTTGGGGCGACACTCCCACAGGATCGCTGAGTAAGAATTCACACCGCTCCGCTGCACGGCTTGAGTCAGGCCTCAGATATCACTTCCTGCTGATTGGATACACGATCGACGATCCACTCGACGATCGCATCGAACCGTTCCTGGTCAAGCGCATGACCGCGGTCGACGCGTAGCTCGGTGATGAAGTCACCGGCGACCTTGGCCACGACCTGGTCTGCATCCCGCGAGTACTTGTCCCCGCTACCCGATACGACCATGGCCGGCCGAGGTCCGATGGCGGAAAGAACATCGTGCGTGTCGATCTGGCGGGCGAGCCCGGGCACGACCTCGAACAGGGTGATCCCGGTGCCCTCCCGGCGACGCGTCTCGAAGCTGCACACGGCACCGCTGACGCATGCGAACCTGCAACGCGCGTCGATTGCCGCGTGGTAGAGCGCCGTGTAGCCACCGTAGGAGTGTCCTGCCACGCCCACGAGCCGCTCGTCCACGCCAGAGGCTTGCAGCAGCACGCTCAAGGCCCGTTGGGCGTCATCCAGGCACTTTCGCATCAACAGGTCGCCATCCAGCAACCGATAGCTCATGGCGCTGTAGTGCTGGAGCCAATCGTAAAAATCCGGTTCCACTCCCTGGACCGCGCCCCGTCGATCCTCGAACGTGATGGCGTCCGGGGCCAGGACCGCTACGCCGCTACGGGCAAGCGCCGGCCCGAAGGCCTGGAACGGGTCGCCCACCTCGCCGGCTACCTCGCTCTTGCCGAAGTGGAACTCCCCATTGTGTTGATGGAAGACCACCACTCCGCCGAGCGTATCGCGCCCTGTGGGCGTGAACAGGAAAGCCGGGATAAGGTCACCTTCGAGTCCCCGGTATTCGATCCTTTCACGGCTAAAACCATCCGCCTCCATGACCTCGCCCCGTTGGAATTCCACCGGAACAGGAACAGCAAGACCCAGTCGCTCGCGAAGCATCGTGGTGAGGTCGGTCTTCATTGGCTGAGGATAGTGCGCAACATGGATGCTTCGTCAACTGCGTCGTGGTGATGCCTGATATTTCGTTCGGACCGATGCAGCTGTCCAGCGCGATCTATCCCCGGCGTCGCACGTTCACCACGAGAGTCGCCACCCTGAACCGCGCATGCGACAATGCGCGCGGCGGAGTCGGCCAGGCAGTCGCGTCATTCGCAATCACTTCGGTGAAAGCGGGTGCCGAGGAAAGTCCGGGCTCCACAGGGCACGGTGCCAGGTAACGCCTGGGCGGCGCAAGCCGACGGAAAGTGCAACAGAAAGATACCGCCGATGGCCCGCAAGGGATCAGGCAAGGGTGAAATGGTGCGGTAAGAGCGCACCGCGAGTCTGGCAACAGACCGGCACGGCAAACCCCACCGGGAGCAAGACCAAATAGGGACCTCATGGCGCGGCCCGCGTCGGGTCCGGGTAGGTTGCTTGAGCGTAACGGCGACGTTGCGCCTAGAGGAATGACTGTCCACGACAGAACCCGGCTTATCGGCCGGCTCCGCCGCTTTCATCTTCGCTTCGCGCTGGATGAAAGCCCCAAAGTTTGCTTCGCAAACTTCGGGCCCCGGGCTTTAGCCTCCAATTCCCTGCCGCTGTCGCGGCGCCCCCTTTACTAAAGGGGGCTGCCATTACGTCTGGTCTTCATGCGACTTGTGACTGCACAGGCATGGTTGCTCCGCGATTTTTGTAGGAGCGCCCCATGGGCTCGAGCTCTGGCTTGTAGCGTGCGCCATGCGCGCGATTTCGCGAGAGCAGGTCTGCGGTCGTGCGCATGGCGCACGCTACGTAGCTTCACGTAGGCATGGGCGCCAAGGTGGGAGCGACGTGAGTCGCGATGGGGCTCTACCGATAAAGCTTCATCGCGACTTACGTCGCTCCCACGGGTGTTATTGATGAACGGGCTTGTCCCGGGCTGGATCACCCATCATTCCGCAGCGTGGTTTCGCCCTCGAAGGCGCCGTCCGGGCCGAACCTGCGTTCGCGGATCCAGCCACGTCCTTCGTAATCAATCGCTATCAACGTGCTTGCGCGGGTGCCGTAGCGCGGGCCGCGGATGAAGGCGGCGGAGAGCAAGCGCTCCAGTTCCATGCCAACGCCGGTGTTGGGCAAGTCGCTGTCGGCGGCGATGTGTTCGTCCGCCATTGCATTCCACATGGCGGCAGGATCGGATGCATCGGTTTGCGACCACGCTTCCATGGCAGCGCACAGCCGTCGCGTCTTCGGCCAATCGCTGTCGAAACCTCCGTTCGACATGCCATGGATGCCGGGCGCGATGGCGCGATGCTCGATCGGATAATTGCCTACGTACTCGCAGGAATCCGCATCGACCAGCAGCAGGTTGTAAGGCGCGAACTGCGTTGAGCCGGCCAGCAACCTGCGTCCATGCGCGTCGGCATCCAGCGCGCCCTGCAGGAAATCCACCGGCAAGGCGCCGCGCGAGAGCGGGGCATCCACGACGGCCAAGGGGTCGCGCACGTTGGTCACCACGGCGCAGCGTCCGCGACCGTCGATCCCTGCCCAGGTGCCGCCCGATTGCAGGTCGCGGCCGGCCAGGACGACTGGCTCGCCGGGCCAGCGGGCGAGGGCGGCGGTGGGTCGGGCGTGGAATTCGTCCCGATTGCCCGCCAGCAACAGCCGCCAGCGGGGGTGGGATTTCCAGGCAAGGGCGACCAGGCACATGCGCCGATTCTCCCCTGTTGGCGCAAACGCCTGCCAGCCGGTTTGGTCGCAACCCATGTTGAGATTGAAAGCTTTCACGCCCGCTGCACAGGGCTGAATCCAACCCAAATCTCAAAATTTGAGACTAAACAGCAGCTTGTGGATAAAGCTTGAACAAGTTTGTGAAGTTCGCTGCAAGCTATTGAAGTACAAGACGATTTTTTCCTGTCTTGCCTGTTGACAACCTTTGGTCTGGTGCTAAGGTGGGCATCAGAGGGGAAACCGGGTTTTTCGTGGTTTTTCGTGGTTCAATTGCCGCCTTCCAGCGGATTTCGTGGGTGCAGGGGTTGTGTTCCAAGGTGAGACCGCCATCACAGTTGACGACAAGGGCCGGCTGGCCGTGCCGACGGCCTACCGTGAGCTGGTCGCGCGCGAATGCGGCAACCGCCTGGTCATCGCTTACAACCCCTTCGAGCTCGGCTGTCTCTATCTGTACCCGGAGAGGGAATGGCAGCGCGTACGTGATTCGGTCAATGCGCTGCCCAGCACCCAGCGCGCGCATCGCAACCTGCAGCTGAAACTGGTGGGCGCGGCCACGCCGGTCGAACTGGACGGCAACGGTCGCATCAGCATCCCGGCCAGCCATCGCAGTGCGGTGGGCATCGAGAAAAAAGCCGTGCTGCTGGGCATGGGCGACAAGTTCGAACTTTGGAGCGAGCACGCGCATCACGCGCAGATCAGCCAGACCCTGTCTGACGATGATCTGAGCGCGCACATGCTCGACCTGAAGCTGTGACGGACGGTGCCCGGGTGCGCGGCGAAGCGCAGGCCGGCCACCTTCCCGTCATGTTTACGCAGGTCATGGAAGGGCTGCAGGTTCAAGCGAATGGAAGTTACCTGGACGGCACGTTCGGGCGCGGCGGGCATGCGCGCGGCGTGTTGCAACGACTCGGCCCAGGAGGTCGGCTGCTGCTGATGGACAAGGACCCCGACGCAATCGCGCATGCCGAACAGATGTTCGCAGGCGATGCGCGCGTGGCCATCCAGCGCGGCAGCTTCGCGGGCATGGCCTGGTGGGATGCGACGTCCGCCGGGCTCGACGGCATCCTGCTCGATCTCGGCGTGTCTTCGCCACAGCTTGACGTCGCCGAACGTGGTTTCAGTTTCGGCAAGGACGGTCCGTTGGACATGCGTATGGATCCGGACAGCGGCGAAAGCGCGGCGCAGTGGATCGCGCGCGCGGACGAGGCCGAGATCGCGGACGTGTTGTGGACCTATGGCGAAGAACGCCTCAGCCGTCGCATCGCCAAGGCCATCGTCGCGCGCCGCAGCGAAAAGCCGTTCACCCGCACTGCCGACCTCGCCGATCTCCTCGGAGCGGTGGTGGGCCGCGGCAAGCACGACATCAATCCTGCGACGCGCAGTTTCCAGGCCATCCGCATCCATATCAATCGTGAGCTGGCTGACCTGGAGACAGGACTGGACGGAGCGCTGTCGCGTTTGAAGGTGGGTGGTCGCCTGGCGGTGATCAGCTTCCATTCGCTGGAAGACCGCATCGTCAAGCGCTTCATCAGCGGCCATGCCAAGGCGCCGCCAGCCAACCGTCGCCTGCCCGAGCTGGATGTGTTCGTGCCCAAGTTGAAGATGATCGGTGACGCGCAGCGCGCCGATCCCGCTGAAACTTCGGCCAATCCGCGCGCGCGCAGCGCCGTGCTGCGGGTCGCGGAAAAGCTGGGGCTTGCCGCATGAGCCGGCTGCTTGTCGCCGTGCTGATCCTCGCCTGCGTGGCCTCCGCCATCGGCGTGGTCTATGCGCGCCACCGCCATCGCGTGCTGTTCGTGGAATTGGCGCGGCTGGAGAAGTCGCGCGATGAACTCAACATCGAATTCGGTCGCCTGCAGCTGGAACAGGCGACGGTGGCCGAAAGCAACCGCATCGACCAGGTGGCGCGCCTGCGCCTGGGCATGCAGTTCCCGGAAGCGGCCGACGTCGTGGTGATACGCCCATGAATGCCACTGGCCAGGGCCCTGCGCCGCGCAGCCGCAATCGGGCGCGTTTCAACCTGCGTGGACGGGTGGCGCTGGTAGTGGGCGCGCTGGTGTTGTGCTCCATCAGCCTGGTCGGTCGCGCCGCCTACGTGCAGCTGGTCAACAGCGAGTTCTACCAGGACGAGGGCAACCAGCGCTTCGTGCGCGACATCGAGATCCCGACCTCGCGCGGAATGATCACCGACCGCAACGGCGAGCCGGTGGCGGTGTCGTCGCCGGTGGAATCCATCTGGTGCGATCCCAAGGAATTGCTGAAGACCCCTGATCGCCTGCCCGAACTGGCCAAGGCGCTGGGCGAGCCGGTCGATTCGCTGACCAGCCGCATCAGCCAGCGCGCGGAGAAGGAGTTCTATTACCTCAAGCGTCGCATCAATCCCGACGAAGCGAAGAAAATCCTCGCCCATGGCATCCCCGGCGTGTATTCGAAGCGCGAATTCCGCCGCTTCTATCCGCAGGGTGAAGCCATGGCGCACGTGCTGGGCTTCACCAACATCGATGACCGCGGCCAGGAAGGCGTGGAGCTGGCGTTCGACGAGTGGTTGCGCGGCACGCCCGGTGAAAAGAAGGTGATCCGTGACAACCGCGGGCGCATCGTCGAAAACGTCGACCTGGTGAAGCAGGCGCAGCCGGGCAAGGAGTTGACCCTCAGCATCGATCGCCGCATCCAGTACCTGGCGTTCCGCGAGTTGCGCAACGCGCTGATCTCCAACAACGCCAGCAGTGGATCGGCCGTGGTGCTGGACGTGGCCACGGGCGAAGTGCTGGCCATGGTCAACCTGCCCACGTTCAATCCGAATGCGGCCTCGCTGGGCAAGCCGGATGCGCATCGCAATCGCGCGATCACCGACATGATCGAGCCCGGCTCCACCATCAAGCCGATTACCGCCGCTGCCGCGCTGGAGGCGGGCGTGGTGAAGCCGACGACGCAGTTCAACACCGCGCCGGGCTGGATTCCCAACGGCAAGTGGCGGACCACGGACACGCACAACTACGGCGTGCTGGATGTCACTGGCATCATCCGCAAGAGTTCCAACGTGGGCGCCGCGAAGCTGGCGGCACTGGTGCCGGACCAGCAGTACTACGAGTTCCTGCACAAGTTTGGCTATGGCAGCAAGACCGGCAGCGGGTTCCCGGGCGAAGCCGCCGGCTCACTGCCGCCGCCGGACCGGTGGTGCGGCACCTGCAAGCAGACGATTTCCTACGGCTATGGCCTGTCGGCCACGCCACTGCAGATCGCGCACGCGTACGCAACGCTGGGCAACGGCGGGCGTGCGATCGCGCCGACCTTCGTCAAGGGCCAGCGCAATGAGCCTGTGCAGGTGTTGTCGCCGGAGATCGCGCGCGAAGTGGTGCACATGATGCAGACGGTGACCGAGCCGGGTGGTACCGCCACGCAAGCTGCAATCCTCGGTTACCACGTGGCTGGCAAGACCGGTACGGCGCGCAAGTCCAAAGGCGGCGGCTATTCACGCGAATACTTCGCGTTCTTCGCTGGCCTGGTGCCGGTGGACAATCCGCGCTTCGCCATGGCCGTGGTGATCGACAATCCGACGGCAGGTTCCTACTACGGCGGCCTCGTGTCCGCACCGGTGTTCCACAACGTGATGGAAGGTGCGCTGCGCTTGATGGACGTGCCGCCGGACGACATTGAAACGTGGATTGCCGCGCAGGAAAAAAGCGCAACCAAGCGCGTGGCGGCATCCCCTGCCCAGGCGGTCGTGGTCGTTGCGCCGGTCGATATTTCGCAACCGGTCGAGCCAGCGGCGGTGGTGCAATGAAGCGCGCCATGGCCCTGTCCAACCTGCTGCCCGACGTGGACGTACCGCGTGACCTGGTGGTGCGTGGACTGGTGCAGGACAGCCGCATGGTCGAGCCGGGCGACGCCTTCGTCGCCATCGGCGGCTTCGGTGCGCACGGACTTGGTTTCGTCGGGCAGGCGTTGGCCGCCGGCGCCAGTGCGATCCTGTTCGAACCACCCGCACCCCACGATCTGCCTGCGCCGCCGGACGCCATCGCGGTGCCTGGCCTGCGTGATCGCCTGGGCGACATGGCGGACCGCTTCCATGCACGTCCCTCGCGCGACATGCGCACGGTCGGCGTGACCGGCACCAACGGCAAGACCTCCACGGTGCAACTGCTTACCCAGGCCTGGCACCTGCGCGGCATCCGCTGCGCCAGCATCGGCACCCTGGGCGCCGGCCTGCACGGGCAGGTGGTGCCAACCGGATTCACCACGCCGCTGGTGTTGCAGATGCATGCGTTGCTGGCCCAATTCCGCGACGCGGGGGCCAAGGCCGTGGCGATGGAAGTCAGTTCGCACGCGTTGGACCAGGGCCGCGTCGACAGTGTCCAGTTCGACGTGGCGGTGTTCACCAACCTGACGCGCGACCACCTTGATTACCACGGCGACATGGACGCCTATGGCGCGGCCAAGGCGCGTCTGTTCGCATGGCCGGGTTTGAAAGCGGCGGTGCTGAACCTGGACGACGCATTCGGACACGTGCTGCTGGCCGCATTGCCTGCGGATGTACGGGCGATCGGCCTGAGTTCGCGTGGTGCGGAAGCCGCCAGCATGACCGCGACGCGCTTGCAGCTGGACGCCAGCGGCATCGCCTTCGACCTGTGCATCGACGACCAGCCACATGCCGTGCAATCGAAACTGCTCGGCCGTTTCAACGTGGACAACCTGCTCGCCGTGGCCGGCGTGCTGCATGCGCTGGGCGATGCGCCTGGCGAAATCGCGCGCACCCTGTCGCGGCTGCAGCCCATCCACGGACGCATGAACCGCCTGGGCGGCGAGGGCGATGCGCCGCTCGTGGTGATCGACTATGCACACACGCCCGATGCATTGGAGCAGGCGCTCGCCAGCCTGCGCGAACATGCATCGGCGCGCCTGGTCTGCGTGTTCGGCTGCGGTGGCGAACGCGATGCGGGCAAGCGCCCGCAGATGGCCGCCAGCGCGGAACGACTGGCGGACCAGGTCATCGTGACCGATGACAATCCGCGCGGGGAAAACGGCGATGCGATCGTCGCCGACATCCTCGCCGGGTTCTCGAATCCCGACGCGGTGATCGTGCAGCGCGATCGCGCCAAGGCGATCGCACGTGCGATTGGCGAGGCCGGCCCGAATGACATCGTGCTGGTCGCGGGCAAGGGCCACGAGGCTTACCAGGAAGTCGACGGCGTCAAGCATCCGTTCGACGACACCGCGATCGCCCGTGAATGCCTGGAGGCGCGCCGATGAAGACGCTTCCCCTGTCCCTGCTTGCCCATTGGGCGGGTGGCGAATTGCAAGGCGAGGACATCGTGGTCGACGCGATGACCAACGACACGCGCAACCTGGTGCCGGGCAGCCTGTACGTGGCCCTGCGCGGCGAGCGCTTCGATGGCCATGATTACGCGTATGACGCGGCGATGCGTGGTGCGTCCGCCTTGCTGGTTGAACATGTGGTCGCCGTGGAGCTGCCGCAGGTCATCGTCGACGACACGGTGGTGGCGTTGGCGCGCATTGCTGCCAGTTTGCAGCGCGACCGCAGCACCCGGGTGATTGCGATCACCGGCAGCAACGGCAAGACCAGCGTCAAGACCCTGCTGCAGTCGATCATGCAGCGCGCCGGCAACACCTACATCAACCCGGGCAACCGCAACAACGAGATCGGGCTGCCGCTGGCGGTGATGGATGCTCCGGACGATGCCGATTTCGCCATCTATGAAATGGGCGCCGGCAAGCCGGGCGACATCGCCTACCTGACCGACATCGCCACGCCGGACGTGGCGCTGGTGAACAACGTCGGTTCGGCGCACCTTGAGCGCATGGGCAGCCTGATGGGCGTCGCCGAAACCAAGGGCGCGATCTATTCCGCACTGTCCCCGGGCGGCACGGCGGTGATCAATGCCGACGATGCATTCGGTGAATATTTCGCGGCGCGTGCTGCAGGCAGGCGCGTCCTGCGCTTCGGCATCGACGCCAGTGCGGATGTCAGCGCACGCGACCTGCGCAGCAGCGCCGAGGGCTCGCAATTCGCCATGGCCACGCCGCACGGCGATGTATCGATCACGCTCCCGTTGCCGGGTCGCCACAATGTAATGAACGCACTGGCCGCGGCTTCGCTCGCGCTGGCCTGCGATGTCAGCCTGGCGACCATCGCCGATGGACTTGCTTCCGCGCAGCCCGTGCCCGGTCGGCAGATCGCGCATGCCCTGGCCGATGGCGTGGTGCTGGTGGATGACAGCTACAACGCCAACCCCGCGTCGCTGGACGCCGCGATCAGCACCCTGTCCGCAATCGGCGGTGAAGCATGGCTGGTCCTGGGCGATATGCGCGAGCTTGGCGCGGACGCTGAAGCGTTGCATGCCGAAGCCGGCCGCCAGGCGTGTGCCGCGGGCATCCAGCGCCTGTACACGCTGGGTCCGTTGAGTGCTGCCGCCGCGCGCTCGTTCGGCGAGGGCGCGTGGAGTTTCGAATCACACGCGGCGCTGGTGGATGCGCTGCGCAGCGATCTTGCCGAGCCGCATCCGCATGGATTGCGCGTCCTTGTGAAGGGCTCGCGCGGCAGCGCCATGGATCGCATCGTCAGTGCCTTGCTGCCCAACCGGGAGACTCCCTCGCATGCTGCTTGAACTCTCGAACTGGTTGCAGCAACAGCAAGGCCTGTTCCGCCTGTTCGGCTACCTGTCGTTCCGCGGCATCCTGGCGGCGCTGACGGCCCTGTTCCTTTCACTGTGGCTGGGCCCGGCGGTGATCCGCAGGCTTGCCCAGTTCAAGGGTGGCCAGCCGATCCGCCAGGATGGTCCGCAGACGCACTTCACCAAGGCCGGTACGCCGACCATGGGCGGCGCCCTGATCCTGATGACGGTGCTGCTGTCGGTGTTGCTGTGGGGCGACCTGCGCAACCGCTATGTGTGGCTGGTGTTGGCGGTAATGCTGGGCTTCGGCGTGATTGGCTGGTACGACGACTGGATCAAGATCGTCAGGCGCGATCCGAATGGCCTGAAGTCGCGCTGGAAATACCTGCTGCAGTCGATCGTCGGCCTGGCGGCCGGCCTGTTCCTGTACTACACGGCGGACGTACCCGCGGCCACCACGTTCTATATCCCCATGTTCAAGTCGATCGCCTTGCCGCTGGTGGGCATCAGCTTCGTCGCCATCGCCTATTTCTGGATCGTCGGCTTCAGCAATGCGGTCAACCTGACCGATGGCCTGGACGGCCTCGCGATCATGCCCACCGTGCTGGTCGCGTGCGCGCTGGGCGTGTTTGCGTATGCATCGGGCAACGCGGTGTTCTCGGCCTACCTGCAGATCCCGCAGGTGCCGGGCGCGGGTGAACTGGTGATCATCTGTGCCGCCATCGCTGGCGCCGGCCTCGGCTTCCTGTGGTTCAACACCTACCCGGCCATGGTGTTCATGGGCGACATCGGTGCGCTCGCGCTGGGCGCGGTGCTGGGCACCATCGCGGTGATCGTGCGCCAGGAACTGGTGCTGGTGATCATGGGTGGCATCTTCGTGATCGAAACCCTGTCGGTGATGATCCAGGTGGCGTCGTTCAAGCTCACCGGCAAGCGCGTATTCCGCATGGCGCCCATCCACCATCATTTCGAATTGAAAGGCTGGCCCGAGCCGCGCGTGATCGTGCGCTTCTGGATCATCTCGGTGGTGCTGGTGCTGGTTGGCCTGGCCACGTTGAAGGTGCGCTGATGAACGACACCCCGCGCCAGGCCACGCGACTCGACGCCATCGGCGGCCGCTACGATCCGTGGCTGCTCGGGTGCGCGCTGACGCTTGCCGCGCTGGGCGTGGTGATGGTGGCCTCCAGCTCCATCGCGATCGGCAGCTCGCCGTTCTATTACCTCGTTCGCCACGTGGTGTTCCTGGGCGTGGGCATGGGCCTGGCGTACTGGGTCATGCGCACCGAGCTCAAGACCATCGAGCAGTACAACCAGTTCCTGCTGCTGGCCTGCTTCGGCCTGCTGCTGCTGGTGTACGTGCCGGGCCTGGGCAGCAGCGTCAACGGCGCGCGGCGCTGGATCAACCTGGGCATCTCCAGGTTCCAGGTGGTAGAAGCGGTGAAGGTGCTCTACATCGTGTGGCTGTCCAGCTACCTGGTGCGCTTCCGCGATGAAGTCAACGCCACCTGGATGGCGATGATGAAGCCGCTGTTCGTGGTGGGCGCGCTGGTGGTGCTGCTGCTGTTGCAACCCGACTTCGGTTCTTCGACGCTGTTGCTGGCCATCACCGCCGGCATGCTGGTGCTGGGCGGCGTGAACCTGCCGCGCATGTCCGCGCCGATCGTGATCGGCCTGCCCATCTTCGCCTTCATCGCGATCCTGGAACCGTATCGCCTGCGTCGCATCACCTCGTTCGTGGATCCGTGGAAGGACCAGCTCGGTTCCGGCTACCAGCTCAGCAACGCGCTGATGGCCGTAGGCCGCGGCGAATGGTTTGGCGTTGGGCTGGGTGGCTCCGTGCAGAAGTTGAATTACCTGCCCGAAGCGCACACCGACTTCATCTTCTCCGTGATTGGCGAAGAACTCGGCTTCGTGGGCGTATGCGCGGTGATCGGCCTGTATGCCTTGCTCGCCGGCCGCGCGTTCTGGATCGGGGTGCGTTGCGTGGAGATGCGTCGCCACTTCGCCGGCTATGTCGCGTTCGGAATCGCGCTGTGGATCAGCATGCAGAGCTTCGTCTCCATCGGCGTCAACCTGGGCCTGCTGCCGACCAAGGGCCTGACCCTTCCATTGATTTCTTCCGGCGGCTCCAGCGTGCTGATGACCTGCGTGGCCATGGGTTTGCTGCTGCGCGTCTCCTATGAATTGAACCGCGCCGAACGCCAGGTCGCATTGTTGCGCGGCGAGCCGTTGCCGCATGCAGAAGCCTCCGCGCCGGCCCCTGCCGAACCGGCTTCGGCCACGCCTCCGCCTGCACGCGGCACCAGCCGCCTCAACGCGCGCGTCGAGCCTACTTTCGAGAGGATTGCATGAGCGCACGCGTTCCTGCAGCCGACCTGAGTGCGCCAGTGATGATCCTCGCCGGCGGCACGGGTGGGCACATCTTCCCGGCGCTGGCGGTGGCGAAGGTGCTGCGCGCGCGCGGCGTGCCGGTCACCTGGCTGGGTGCCAACGGAGCGATGGAAACACGCCTCGTGCCACAACATGACATCCCGTTGGACACCATTGCCATTTCCGCCGTGCGCGGCAAGGGCAAGCTGGCCCTGTTGGGCGCACCGCTGCGCGTGTTGAACGCCATCCGCAGCGCGGGTGCCGTGCTGCGCCAACGCGCGCCGCGCGCCGTCGTGAGCTTTGGTGGATTCGCGGCAGGACCGGGCGGCATGGCCGCACGCCTGCAGGGCCGGCCGCTGCTGGTGCATGAGCAGAATCGCGCGCCGGGCTTCACCAATCGCGTGCTTGCAAAATTCGCGCGTCGCATCCTCACCGGATTCCCCGGGAGTTTCCCCGCGCGCGAGGAAGCCGTGGGCAATCCCGTGCGCGCCGAAATCGCGGCCTTGCCGGTGCCTGCTGATCGCTTGTCCGGGCGCGGTGCGCCACTGAACCTGCTGGTGTTGGGTGGAAGCCAGGGCGCGCGCGCCTTGAATCTCGCCGTGCCCAGCGCGTTGGCGGCACTGCCCGGGTTCCAGATCGACGTGCGCCACCAGTGCGGCGAGAAGATGCGCGATGAAGCGGTGCGTGCGTATGTCGAGGCCGGCGTCGACGCCAGCGTGGAAAGTTTCATCGCCGACATGGCCGCTGCCTATGCATGGGCCGACCTGGTGGTCTGTCGCTCGGGTGCGTCCACGCTGGCCGAATTGTGTGCGGTCGGCATCGGCAGCGTGCTGGTTCCGTTCGCGGCGGCGGTCGACGACCACCAGACCAAGAACGCGCAGTACCTGGTCGAACACGGTGCGGCCGTGCTGTTGAAGCAGGACGACCAGCTCGCCGCAGAGCTGCAGGAAACGCTGCGCGAATTGACCTGCGACACCACGCGCCGACTGGCGATGGCGGATGCGGCACGCGCGCTCGCCAAACCCGATGCGGCGGAACGCATCGCCGACATCATCCTCGAGGAAGCACGCATG
>Ga0075158_10002177_pt1 | contig 14387 bp, 11 predicted proteins | sample JI91814BDNA_FD_70968 | JGI IMG/M metagenome (GOLD analysis project Ga0075158, IMG submission 70968) | Wastewater effluent complex algal communities from Wisconsin, to seasonally profile nutrient transformation and Carbon sequestration -... | ecosystem: Engineered > WWTP > Effluent > Algae... | reverse complement strand
CTTTCACAAACAACACTATTCCCGACTACGCTGAAGTGCCAACGATTCTTGTGGAAAATTATGTCAATCGTTTGTTCATAGACCTCATCGGCAGAGAGCCAACGGATGCTGAAATGGATACTGAGGTCGCAGCTTTGGAGGCTGGCGACTTAACTTTAAGTGCCAGGAATTCGTTGGTAGATAAAATAATGACTTCTACAACGTTTATTGTAGGTGACACAAGCTACGCCCAGGCATATTCTCAGAAATACTACGATGATAATAAGTCCCGTTTTCTGGATGGGATGTCTGAAGCAGATGTAGTCTATCAATATCTTCTTTACAAAGGAATCGCTTATCAGGATAGCTTGAATGGGAGTATGATAGCCTATGAGCTCAATAAACAAGTGTCTGAACAAGTGAAAAGTGTTATCCTGAGCAGGACACAATTTCAAGAAGGTCAAATCAGCGCTCAGGAAATGTGTCGCAGAATGTGCCGGAATGTGATGTATGATGATTTACACATGGGGTCGTTCAATTTCATCAACGCAACGTTCGATGATCTTTTTTTTCGTTTTCCAACAGAGCATGAATTGGACGAAGCGTTCGAACCAATTGAACAAGTTCCAGATGATGACCTCGATCTATCTGGATATTTGTTTGGACATCTTTTTTCAGACAAGGTTCAGTATTTAGAAGTTCTCACTTCTACTGAAGAATTTTCAGAAGGCATGATTCGTTGGGCTTACCTAGGCTTGATGGCACGAGAGCCATCGTCTGCGGAAATCTATACTCAGATGAATACGTTGGGTTCAAATTACAATATACGGGCAGTTCAAAAATCTATCCTTACGACCGATGAATATGCTGGATTTGACTAAAACAGAGCACATGAACAACACAACAAACACACAAAACAATCTCACAGCTTCTGTTGCGGCGTTGGCAGCTGTTTCTGTTTTTTTACAGGCGTGCAAAAAAGAACAAGTTGGCTTGTACGAGGTGAATGAAGTTCAACTTTTACCGGATGCAGCTGGCAAGGACAAACTGAAATCGAATCAGCAGTTTGTCAGTATTCTTTACACGAACCTTTTTCAAACAGGACTATCAGGAGTTGATGTATTTGAATTGGATCAACTTTTTCAAAGCATTGGCGATAAAGATTTGGCAAAGGAAGTGTTGATTTCAAACTTCTTCAATGATTCGTCAGTTCAGTTGCCAAGTGTTTCTGAAATGAATGCTGATCTGAATACATTTATTGAGAACACATACAAACGATTTTTCATTCGTATGCCAAATGAAGCGGAAAAAACCTGGCTGCGAAATTTCATTCAGGCGAATCCTTATGTAACTCCCGAAATTGTTTACTTCTCATTCGCTTTGAGCAACGAGTATAAGTACTATTGAAAAACACGACCATGAAGAGAAGAGAATTCATTGCAAAATCAGCGCTGACAGCCACCGGCGCATTGGCTGCTCCTTACATTCTTCCAAGTGGAAGGCTGTTTGCCCCAACCGGTAACAGATCGTCGCAACATGTCGTACTTGTCATGTTTGCTGGTGGCGTGCGTCATCAAGAAAGCGTTGACATGTCCTATTTATTGGGTAGTCAGATCATAGATCCTTACGCTGGCAACATCATGTATAATATGCTCACTGGCGAGGCTCCAATTGCGAAGATCGCGTATGGCACAGGTCAGGGGGGCATCAATCCTATACCACAGTTAGATCATTTTACATCGAATGGAACACTTCAAGCGCAAGGAACCTTGTTCAAAGAAGTGCAGGCCATGGCAGCCGGTCACTTTGGTGGACTCAATTCCATAATTCAGGGTGCAGATGTGAATGGACAAGGTTTGAAACAACGACCATTAAATCCAACCATATTTGAATACCTGCGAAGACATGGAGGTTATAGTGCTTCTGATGTTTGGTTCGTGGGAAATACCATCGATGGTTCCTTGCCATTGTTGAATTATAGCGGACATGCGGACTACGGCATAAAATACGGAGCAAATTTTTTAGCTCCGAATGTTACATTTAGTACACCAGGTGCGAATCATCTTTCGAATGGTAAAATTTATCATCCAGAAAATGAGTTGGCTCCGATGTTTCAGCTGAAAGCATTTCTGGATAATAGTTTCTCACAATATGGAAATGCGCTGGATGCTCTTGGAAACACGGAAGAAGAAAAACAAAGCATCAAAACATTTATGAATTTGATGTATGAAAAAGTGGGCAATGGCACCAACATGTTGCCTCCTGTGCATGACAATGGCGATGCATGGACAGTAGGATTTGCCGCAGAAGTCATGTCTTATTTCAAGCCCGCTTTTATGTGTGTGAATCTAAGTAATGTAGACGTTTGCCATAGCAACTTTACGGAGTACATCCAGGCCTTGCATCGTGCGGATCATGCTGTTGGCTTTTTGTGGGATATGATTCAATCTGACCCGGAGTTGGCGGGCAACACAGACATAATATGCATTCCTGAATGCGGTCGAAATGCAAATCCAAATTCTATTTTGGATGTCAATTCATATGCAGCTTATGATCACAGCGACGCCAATGCTTTGCGGATATGGTCGCTAATGGCTGGCCCATCCTTCGAACAAAATCTCGTTATCGGTTCCGAATCCAATGTGATAGGGCAAGTCAGCGATGCCATGTTGACGGTTGCAGATTTATTGGGAGTGAAAAATGAAGTAGCAACTTCACCATACATCGCTCCAGGCACCGATTCATTTATTCATCAAATTGAAGTTCATGGATAAAAAATGGCGGAATAAAACTCAGGTAAATGCGTTTTTAGCATTCTGCTTTGCATGCATCTCATTTGTCTTTCTTTTTGTTTCTTGCAAAAAGAATGAATTGAAAAATCCGTATGATGAAATTGTTCCGGTAGTGAACAATGATAATCCCGAAATAGATGACATTCCGGAAGGAAGTTTTGCATGGCTTCATGCAAAAGTTTTCCGACCAACGTGCGCCAATAGCGGCTGCCATGATGGAACATTTGAGCCTGAATTCCGGAGCATAGGCAGCGCTTATAACTCGCTTGTGAATCATCCTACCATTTCAAATTCGCTGACTGGACAGTTTCAGTATCGCGTAACGCCGGGCAATGCATCTGCTTCTTACCTGCATCATCGCATGACAGTTGATGATAGTTTTAATTCGGGCATGATGCCCGCCGCTGTCGATGATGGCTCTGATTGGGACGAAAAGAAGGATGAATACATTGCTAAAATCAGAGCGTGGATCAATGAAGGAGCGAAGGATATGTACGGAAACGCTGCTCCGGCTGCAACATCAAACACGCCGCCAATGGTTTTGGGAATGGTTGTTTTTCCACATAACAATACTACGAATCCATATCCACGAGAACAAAATCCAACATATGGAATCGGCGCTATTGAAGTTCCAGCGCAATTGGTGGATGTTTGGATCTTGCCTTATGATGATACCGCTTATCCAGATCAGTTTCCCGGAATTAGTTTAATGGCATCAACAAGCACCCTGGATTTTTCAACAGCCTTGCAATCGAGCTTTTCGTTGAATTCACCGATTTTCGCAATGCCTTTCGGATCGGAAAGTCCAGAGCAGTTTTATTACAAAGCCACAATTGATCTCTCTTCTGCAACTTCGGGTGATTATTATTACCTGCGCAATTACATCAATGATGGATTTCAATCGGGTCTAACCGAAATTCCAAACAATGATTCCCAGCCATTTTGGTATCTCATATTTTCACTGAAAATCATATGAACATGAAATTTGAATTGCACGCGGCTCTTTTTCTTTGTTTACTTTTTTCTGGCTGTAAAAAGGAAGATGAAGATCCGCGCGCTCCATCACTCGAGTTCAAGAGCATTTCAGCTTCAACAGTTGAGGAATTTAACAACAACGTTGTCATTACCATTCAATACGAAGATGAACAAGGCGACCTTGGTACCGAAGACCCGGATAATTATTCATTGCGGATCAAAGATTCACGACTTTCCAATTTTGATTGGTACCATTTGCCTCCCATGACGCCGGACAATCAAGCGCTTCACATCAAGGGAACATATAGCATTGAATTGGACCCATTGTTTCGTCTGGGCTCGAGCGTGCAAGAAATTACGTCATTTTCGATTGAAATTCGAGACAGAGAAGGCAATTGGAGCAACGTTGTTAAAACTCCAAACGTCCTCATTGTAGATTCTCTTTGATGTTTTTACTAGATTGCGCCTTCATAAAGTTAGTCTGAAAAATTTTTCTATGTTTCCTGAACACATGTGGAATAAGATCTTCTTTGGCCTTTTGATTTGGTTGCTTCCAGTTGTTGCTGCAAGCGCTCAGGATCTCCCTGAATACAATATGTCAAACACGACCATATCCGATTGTCAAGGCATTTTGTACGATAGTGGCGGTCCCGACAATCCATACGGGATGAACGAAAACATCACTACTGTAATCAATGCCGGTGGTGTCATTACTATAACTTTTACCGGAACTTTTGCGCTCGAAGTAAATGTTGATTCGCTTTTTGTTTACGACGGACCTTCAAGTGCTTCGCCATTACTTGGTGCCTTCACCGGTCAAAATCTGCCACCACAATTGACGGCAAGTAGTGGTATCGCAACTGTAGTATTAAATTCGGATAACACCATCGCGGGATCAGGTTTTTCGCTTGAATGGAGCAGCCAACAGCCCATTCCTGTTCCTCCTGCAATCTCTGTAAACACAATTCCTGCTTGTAATGCTTCTCAAGTAAATGTCAATTTATCTTCTGCAATTCAATGCAGTTGGCTAACTACAGCGGTTTTTACTGTTAGTGCAAATGGACAAGACATTCCAATAAGCAGTGTTCAACCGAATTGTGCCGGTGGTCAAACAAACATTATCACACTTATTCTCGGCCAACCTTTTTCTTACAACTGCACGTTCAACGTTACCATTGATTTGGAGATACCAGACAATTGCGGAATCCTTTATCCTTTCACACTAAACACGACTTTTCTTTTTGCAAATTGTGGTGTGAATGCTACAATTACTTCGGATGCCAACACGGTTTGTCCGGGACAGTGCGCAAACATATCAGCAGAAGTGGTAGGTTGTCTCACATATACGTATGCATGGAATAATGGCTTACCTGCCACCGCTGGTCCTCATCAAGTTTGCCCTTCAGCTCAAACGACTTACAATGTAACTATCACTGAAACCGAAACGGGCAACTCAGTGGTGAAGACCTTCACTCTTGGCATTGAAACAATCGATATTGTTACGCCCGATCAAATTGTTTGTCAATCCGAAGATGATATAACGATGCAGGCGAATGGAATAGGAGAGTGGTCCGGCCAAGGTATTATTAATGGTACGAATCTTTTCGATCCGGACTTGGCAAACGCGGGTTCTAACTATGTGTATTTTCAAACTGCTGGTTGTATTGATAGTGTTGAAATCACTGTTACTCCAATCGAAACACAATTTGTCACGGCGGCATGTCCGGGAACAGCCACTTTCCAATTGGAAGCAATTCCTTTGGGCGGAACATGGTCAGGCCCAAACACAACTCCGGATGGTTTTTTCGATCCTATCACTGCAGGTGTTTACGAAGTTGAATACGCTGTGAACGGTTGCGTTGACTTACTTACAGTGAACGTAGACACTATCGTTGGACCTTTCACTTTCGATTCTATTTGTCAGTCGGTGTGGTTTGATACCTTGAGCTTTTCTCCAATCGGTGGCCAATGGTCAGGCGTAGGAATTACGCACACCACGCTTGGTGAGTATGAGCCTCAAGCCATGACTGCTGGTGATCATCAGTTCACCTACACAATCAACGGCTGTTCTCAGGTCTTTGACATTTTTGTGAAAGAAATAAATATCGAATATTTCACCGAAGCATGTCCTCAGGAAAATCCATTCATTTTAGATAATACTCCTATTCCAACTGGAGGAACGTGGTCTAGTCCGGATGGCGCAATCACCAATGCGAATACTGGTTTGTTCGATCCCGCTGCAATTGCGAATGACGTGTTCACGTATGCTTTATACCAAGCTCCAAATGGGTGTGTAGATACAATTTTCGTTTATGTAATAGCGACCGAGGTGGAAACAGAATCTCTCGACTATTGCGTGAACGATCCTCTCATTGTTTTGGATAGCGCAGTCACTGGTATCGTTATTCCTGAGTCCGGCATCTGGACGGGCACAGGCGTAACTGGAGATCTCAACAATGGTTTTTCATTTAACCCATCTATTGCTGGTGTAGGAGAGCACACGCTTACCTACACTCAAAACAATTGCACCGATGTTATTACCGTCACTGTTTATCCTTCTGATTTGAATGATCCCCCTCAACAATTTTGTTCGAGTGACGATCCTCTAGTAATCAGTCCAACTACTCCTCTTGGAGGCACCTGGTCAGGAAGTGGGATAGTCAATGCTACTGCAGGATTATTTGATCCATCAGCCGCAGAGCCGGGTACATTTTTCTTGTATTGGACCAATCCTGCGGGATGTGAGGATAGTATTTCCGTGACTGTCGAAGAGGAAGTTTTTGCCTCTATTACCGGAATCGACGATACCTATTGTTTGATATCACAAAATGTGACTTACTCCGTTGAACCCACTGGAGGAATTTTGACAGGTTCTTTGAGTGGATTCACCTTCAATCCTGCGACGCTTGGTGAAGGTTCTTATGAAGTGATCTATTCTTATACTCCTTTGTATTGCGATCAAACGCGAGATACAGTAGAGTTTGTCGTTTTGCCTGCGTTGGAAGTAACTGCTGTTGCCAATGATATATTGATTTGTGATGATCAGGCTGTCACCATCACTACTACTGTTGTCGGCGGTAATTCTGCCAGTGGATATACGTATTCCTGGAGCAACGGAGGTTTTCCGGTGGCCAACAACACTTCTGTTCCCGGAGTGCCTACAACCATCACTGTGACTGTATCTGACAATTGTTCTGATCCGGTTGAGGCAAGTGTTACCATTGACGTTGTTCCTCCAATTCTTGCTTTGGTGGATACCAGTGAAACAGTGTGTGCCGGGCAACAAGGATGGGTTACGGTGGATGTTGCACTGCCGGATGGTTCGTTTTCTACCGAATGGAACGGGAATGTTTCAGCCGATACATTATTCGCCAACGCAGGTACATCGTGGCAGTTGGTTGTAACTGATCTCGTGAATGGCTGCACATTTGAAGACGATGGTCAGATTCCTGCTTATCCAGCGGTCATTGCTAATTTTAGTGTAACTCCGAACGATCCTTGTATTGCTTTTGAAGATATGTCGAACATTGGTGTGATCGATTTATCACAAAACGGTGTGACCGGCACATGGGATTTCGGAAATGGTTTAACTCTGCCGTATGTGGAAGGCCAAAACCTGAATCAGTCGTACACAGAACCAGGCAATTTTGAAATAACATTGACAATTGAAAACGAAGGTGGCTGCACATCAGAAGCGTCAAACGCCATTTGTATTCTTCCTGATGAACCAATATTTATTCCGGACATCTTTTCACCAAACGGAGATAGACGAAATGATACATTGTTTGTGAGAGGTTTTGGCGTTACAAAACTTGATTTTCGCCTGTATGATCGATGGGGAGAAGAAGTGTTTAGAACAACAAATACCAGCGTTGGATGGGACGGACAACTTCGGGGTCAGCCAGCATCAAGTGGTAGTTATTTCTATACCATGGTTGCAACAACAGGCAATGAAAAGGCAGAAAAATCAGGTGAAATTGTTTTGGTCAGATAAGCGCAATGAGAAAAGAAAAACACATGACAGCACGTATACTTTCCGTTGTGATGATCTTCCTGGTATCTCACGCGGCTTTTGGTCAAGACATGCATTTTACACAATACAACAATTGTGTTCAGTTATATAATCCTGCAATGACCGGACAATTCGAGCAAATGCTGAAAGGCACATTGCTGCACAAGCGTCAGTGGCGCGGAGTGAGTTCCGGATACACTACCAGTGGTCTTGAAGCTCAGTACAAAATGCTAAGTCTGTACAACGATAATTACATGGGATTCGGTTTGGTCGTCTTGCAGGACGAAGCTGGAAAGGCTCAGCAAAAAACGTTTTTGGTGAAAGGAACCTTTGCCTATCACTTACTTGCAAGCGACAATGATTTATTCTCGGCAGGTTTTCAAACCGGATACGAACAACGAAGTATTTCGTTCGATGGTTTGGCCTGGGACTCTCAATACAACGGCGTCAATTATGATCCAACCTTGGATGACCAGGAAAGATTTATTAGCACAAAACGTGGTTTTATAGACATTGGCGCAGGTATTCATTGGAAGCATAAAAAGAAGAAAAAATTCACATTGGGATATTCATTTTTCCATAGCGGGCAGCAAATAACAATGGTAGCAAAAGGTAAAGATCGATTGAAGATGCGCCATGTATTTCTTGGGTCATGGTCAAAACGATATGAACATTTTGATTTGAAATATGATGCCATGGTGCAAAGACAAGCTGGTGCCATGGAAACCAATCTAGGTCTCACATTCAGCTACAGAATTGGAGAAGATAGTAAATACACGAACGTCAAAACGTCAAGTGCTGCTGTTGCAGGTTTGTTTTATAGACATAAAGATGCAATTCATCCATTTGTTGGGTTTGAGTATAAGCGTTCGTTCATCGTTTCTGTGGGGTATGACCTGAGGGTTGCGGAAATGCCTTATCTGGATAAACGGCCGGGAGGTATCGAGTTTTCTCTTTCATACCTTGGTTCTATTGGCAGAAAACGCATGAAAGTGGTTCATTGATTTTCATCATCGGATCGCTGTCAATAATTTCTTCTTTTCGTTAAAATGAATGCGATCTTCTCGCATTCTTTCGCATGGAACATTTACAAGCGAAGAATTATGGCATCTTTTGAAATAATTGGTGGAAAAAAGCTGAAAGGGGAAGTCATTCCACAAGGCGCGAAAAACGAAGCGTTGCAAATCATTTCTGCAGTGCTGCTGACATCTGAAAAAGTGACGATTTCCAACATTCCAAATATTAGGGATGTTATGAAATTGATTGAATTGCTTGAAGTGATGGGGGTAACTGTAGGTCGCGTAGACAGCCACACGTTTACATTCGAAGCAAAACAGGTGAATCTCGAATACCTGCTCACTGATGATTTCAAAAAGAAAGGTGGTGCCTTGCGAGGATCGATCATGATCATCGGACCCTTGCTCGCGCGATTTGGAGTTGCTTACATTCCAGAGCCTGGCGGAGATAAAATTGGACGCAGGCCAGTGGATACGCATTTGCGTGGATTTGAAAATCTCGGTGCCACTTTCGAACATATGAAAGAGGAGCGTTTCTATAAGATAAACGCAAAAAATCTTACCGGTGCATACATGGTGCTGGATGAAGCGTCTGTAACGGGCACAGCCAATATTCTCATGGCTGCATCACTTGCAAAAGGTGAAACGACAATTTACAACGCAGCATGTGAGCCGTATTTGCAACAACTCTGCAAGATGATCAATAGCATGGGCGGCAAAGTTTCAGGCATCGGTTCGAACAAGTTGATTATTCAAGGCGTCCCTGAGCTTGGCGGTTGCAGTCATCGCATGTTGCCTGACATGATTGAAATTGGAAGTTTCATTGGTCTTGCAGCAACGACACAATCTGAGATCACCATCAAGGATTGCGCAATTTCTGAACTTGGTGTGATCCCGGCAGTTTTTCGCAAAATGGGAATTGAAATGGAGTTTCGCGGTGACGATATTTATCTCCCTTCTCAAGATTCATATAAGATAAACAGTCTCATAGATGGCTCCATGCTTACGATTCGGGATGGCATCTGGCCGGCATTCACTCCTGATTTGATCTCTGTAGCACTCGTTACAGCTACACAAGCCAAGGGCAGTGTGCTCATTCACCAGTGGATGTTTGAAAGCAGATTGTTTTTTGTAGATAACCTGATTGACATGGGCGCCAAAATCATTTTGTGCGATCCTCATCGCGCTGTTGTTATCGGCAGTAACCGCGAAACAAAACTGCGTGGCATTACAATGTCATCGCCTGATATTCGTGCGGGAGTTTCAATGTTGATCGCTGCTCTTGCAGCTAATGGCAAAAGCACAATCAACAACATTGAGCAAATTGACAGGGGTTATCAGGATATTGAAAATCGTTTGAGAGCTATAGGTGCCGACATCAAACGAATTGATTAGGACTAACCAATCTCGCTTTTTCTCGAATAGAAAAGCATTTTTGGCAATATGTTTGAAATAAGGACGCAGCGAAATATTTACTTTTATCCCATCATTGAAAAAAGACTCATGAAAAAAATTATCACATCACTCACATTGGCGGTCGCAGTTGCTGCTATTTACAGTTTTACAACTGTGGAAACACCTGCAAAAGCAAAGAAAATGGTTACTGCACCTGCAACAGTTGGCACGGCTATCGGTGACGAAGCTCCTGAAATATCTATGGCCGGTGTCGATGGGAAAGAAATCAAACTTTCATCTCTGCGCGGTAAAATGGTTTTGATCGACTTTTGGGCTTCATGGTGCGGACCATGCAGAAGAGAGAATCCAAATGTTGTTGGAGCTTATGATAAATATCAAAAGGCAAAGTTCAAGACTGCAAAAGGTTTTGATATCTTCTCAGTTTCATTGGATCAAAACGGTGAAGCATGGAAGGCAGCAATCGAAAAGGACGGATTGACGTGGAAATCACATGTCAGCGACCTGAAAGGCTGGCAGAATGGCGCAGCAGCGGTTTATGGCGTTTCCAGCATCCCGATGAGTTTCCTCATTGACGAGAATGGAATCATCGTAGCCAAGAATCTACGCGGATTAGAGCTACACAAGCAACTTGACATGTACGTAAAAAGCCTCTAGGCCTCGAACGTATTAAGCATACATTTGCGCCCCCGGAATTTTCCGGGGGCTTTTTTTTTGGAATAATCTGACAGATTGACCATACACAACGCAATGGCAAAGAACTTGAAAACACGGATAAAGAATTTTTTTGAAACGATGAATCACGAGAACACAAAAGATACACAGAACGAATCAGTTCAAACAGAATCTCCGGACAACACGCATGCTGAGCAAGCGTTGACCGACGCACACAATGCGGATATGGGGACACCAGAGCCAACTTCAGTCGAGGAAATTCCGTTGACAGAAGAAGAAAAATGGAAAAAGGAAGCAGGAGATTGGAAGGATAAATACATGCGATTGTATGCAGACTTTGATAATTCTCGCAAGCGAGGAATGAAAGAGCGCGCGGAGTTATTTACATCGGCGTCAGCAGACATTATCAAAGAAATGCTCCCGATTCTGGACGATTTCGACAGAGCTGTGAAAGCAAACGAAACCGTTGAAGACTTGGCAGTGGTGAAGGAAGGATTTGTTTTGATTCACCAGAAATTCTATAAAAAATTGGAGTCAAAAGGTCTCATGCCGGTGATCGCAATCGGAAAGCCATTTGATACAGATTTTCACGAAGCAATAACGCAGATTCCCGCTCCTACATCCGACATGGTGGGGAAGGTAGTTGACGAGTTGGAGAAGGGCTATTGTTTAAATGACAAAGTCATTCGATTTTCTAAAGTAGTCATTGGTCAATAACATTTAACATGGCAAAAAGAGATTATTACGATATACTGGGAGTGAGCAAGGGCGCTTCGGAAGCCGAAATAAAAAAGGCTTACCGACAAATGGCCATTAAGTTCCATCCGGACAAAAATCCTGGGGACAAAGCAGCGGAAGAAAAGTTCAAAGAAGCAGCGGATGCATATGGCGTTTTGAGTGATGCTCAGAAAAAGGCGCAGTATGATCAATTTGGTCATTCAGGAATGGGTGGTGCCGGTGGCTATGGCGGCGGTCAACACATGAACATGGATGATATCTTCTCGCAATTTGGAGACATATTCGGTGGCGGATTTGGTGGTGGCGGTTTCGGAGGTGGAGGAGGTGCTCGACAGGCTAGAGTAAAAGGTTCTAATCTGAGGATTAAGGTGAAATTGAATCTTGAGGAAATTGCCAATGGCACAACCAAAAAAATCAAAGTTTTTAAACTCGTCAACGCAACTGATGTCACTTTCGATGCATGTGGCATGTGCGGTGGAAATGGTCAGGTAAGAAGAGTAACAAACACCATTCTCGGCCAAATGGCAACAACGTCTACATGTCCGAAATGCCATGGCGCGGGTAAATCAATCAAAAGCAAACCGAAGGATAGCGACGAGAATGGTCAAAAAAGAAGTGAAGAACTCATCGAAATAAATATACCAGCCGGGGTTGGAGAAGGCATGACCTTGAATGTAGCCGGAAAGGGAAATGCAGGGCCGTTTGGCGGTATTCCTGGAGATCTGCTCGTTCAGATTGAGGAAGAAGAACATCCGGATTTGAAACGCGAAGGAATCAATTTGTTCTATGATCTGTATGTGAATTTTGCGGATGCAGCAATGGGCGCTCCTGCTGAAATTCCGTTGGTGAAAGGTCGTGCTCAAATCAAAATTGAACCGGGTACACAAAGCGGAAAAATTGTGCGTCTAAAAGGAAAAGGGCTTCGTGAAGTGAATGGATACGGTCAAGGTGATCTTCTGGTAAACATCAATGTTTGGACACCTCAGAAAATAAATGATGAAGAGAAAAAACTTCTTGAAAAGCTTCGCAATTCCGCGAATTTTAAACCAAATCCTTCAGGAAAGGACAAAGGTTTCTTTCACAAAGTGAAAGAGATGTTTCAGTAATGAAAACACATGAAATGAATTCATAGATAAACGTATAGAAGCAAATAAAAAACGCAACTCAATTGAGTTGCGTTTTTTTTTAGAAAGAAAAATCTTGTAAAGTTCAAACCAACATCATCACCGGGTTTTCCAAATACGATTTTAGCGTTTGTAAAAATGCAGAACCAGAAGCACCATCTACAACGCGGTGATCACAGCTCAAAGTCACTTTCATTACATTGCCCGGAACAACTGCTCCGTTTTTAACTACCGGAGTTGATTTTATCCCGCCCACAGCAAGGATACATGCATCTGGCGGATTGATAATCGCGGTGAATTCATCAATACCAAACATGCCGAGATTCGAAATGGTAAACGTGTTGCCTTCCCAATCAGACGGTTGAAGTTTTTTACTTTTTGCTTTTTCCGCAAACACTTTTACTTCAGCACCTATTTGTGCAAGGCCTTTTTCATTTGCAAACTTCACGACTGGCACCAGAAGTCCATCTTCAACAGCAACAGCAACACCAATGTGAACGTGCTGGTTGTATCTGATCTTATCACCCAGCCAGGAAGAATTCACTTTTGGGTTTTTTCTCAAAGCCATTGCACATGCTTTCACCACCATATCATTGAAGGAGATTTTTACATCTCCTTTTTCATTGATTGCTTTCCGTGCTTCTATCGCATTGTCCATGTCAATTTCCATTGTCAGGTAGAAATGCGGAGCAGAGAATTTACTTTCAGCAAGACGACGTGCAATCGTTTTGCGCATTTGAGAAACACTTTCTTCAGTGAAACTTTCAACACCGGAAGCGACAAATACAGGAGCCTGCATTGGGGCTGCGCTCGCTGCCGGAGAGAAATTTTCTATATCGCGTTTTACAATGCGTCCACCATCCCCACTTCCCAATACACGACCAATATCAATGCCTTTGTCCTCCGCAATTTTTTTAGCCAGTGGTGAAGCTTTTAATCTTCCGTTTCCATTGGATGCAGGTTCAACTGCCACAGCCGCAACGTGCGCCGCAGCGGAGGTTTTCGTTGATGATTCCGCAGGAGCACTTGGAGCAGCAGCCACCGCTGCTACCGGAGCAGCATCTGAAGCAATTAAAGCCGTCACATCTTCACCTTCTTTTCCAAGAATGGCCAGGATGGAATCAACCTTTGCGGTTTTGCCTTGTTCAACGCCAATGTATAGAAGCACACCATCTTGATACGACTCAAACTCCATGGTCGCCTTGTCTGTTTCGATTTCAGCAAGCAACTCGCCACTCTTCACTTTATCGCCAACCTTTTTATTCCATGAAGCCACGGTACCTTCGGTCATCGTGTCGCTCAGTTTTGGCATTTTAACTATTTCAGCCATATTATTTTTATGTCTTTAGGGATTTGAGAAAAATCAATCTTTTACGTAAGGATAATCTTCATGCGAATACACGTCTTTGTACAACTCCTCTGCAGGTGGCAATGGTGATTCTTCTGCGAACTTCACAGAGTCATCTACAATCACCTTGATTTCCGCTTCCACAGTGTCAATCTCAGCATCAGTCATCCATTTACTCTCACGGATTTTGCGAAGTACATATTCAATAGGATCCTGATCTTGATAAGCAGCAACTTCTTCTTTCGTACGATACTTCTGTGGATCACTCATCGAGTGACCTTTATATCGGTATGTTTGAATGTCAAGCAACGTTGG
>Ga0075158_10002176_pt1 | contig 14388 bp, 11 predicted proteins | sample JI91814BDNA_FD_70968 | JGI IMG/M metagenome (GOLD analysis project Ga0075158, IMG submission 70968) | Wastewater effluent complex algal communities from Wisconsin, to seasonally profile nutrient transformation and Carbon sequestration -... | ecosystem: Engineered > WWTP > Effluent > Algae... | reverse complement strand
AGCCAGCAGAGTTACTTACAAAAGAGATGGAAGTGCCAGAGCAAGGCAAGGTCAAAGCCGCTGGCGGGCAATACCGCAAGCTAGCCGGCAAAGACGCTATAGCGCTCTGGACCCTTACAAAAGGACTATCGGTCTGCGAGCCCACTGCCACTGGCTCCCGCAGGCTGCTCAAACTGCAACTCGATTACTGGCTACTCAAACCGCTTAGCGCAGGACAGATGCAACTGATACACCTGCAAGTCGATACACCGGGCAATCCATTTAGTGAGACCAGGTCACTGGAAGAATTTGTCCAGCAGGCATCAATAACAACATCTGATCAAATGGAGTTTAAAAGCTCTGAAGGCAAAATCATTGCCACAGCGCTAAGCAAGCAAGAAGCTGGCATCGGGCAGCTGGTCGAGCTTAAATTGAGCCTGTTGAGGCGAATCGGCACCAAACCAATACCCTATTTTGTCAGCACCGTCCCTGGTGCCTACAACCCACAACTGCTCTCGGACAAATCCTGGCGCGCTGGGGACAAACAAGTAATGGTATTAATTACATCGCCGTCGGCCGATAGACAGACAGCGACAGTACTGGCCTTTGATCACTATAGCGCCAAAGTGACTCAGACGCTTGCAGGCACATCAATAACACCAGCAGTGGATCTGGAGCAAAAGGGGCTAATAATCAAAGAGCCCATTATTGACAGTGGTTATAGCAGACCGCGTTTTTACTTTTTTAGTAATGCTGCTGACAAACTGGTCGAGATGGTGAGCCTGAGATCTGGACTGGCGGCTGGTGAGCTTGAATCAATCAAGTACAAGACTTTACTGGCAGGCAACTGCGATGCTCGCACAAAGCTAGCTATCGCGGTGCTCATGCTTGACTCCGAAGGCGAATTAGCACAAGCAGCTACGCCACTTTTGCAAGAGTTACGCACAAGCCCGGTAATCAAACAGGACAAGCTGCTTTATCAAACAATCAAAAAAGCACTACAACAAATAGATCGCGAACAAAAAGCCAAAGGCAAATAGAACCACCTAGGTTTGTTTCTCTTCGTGATATTCCTGCTCTGTATTGACGTCCCAAATATTCTCTTTGGTCTTGATACCATTGACGATATTATCAACTGAAACCATCGCCGTTAGCATTGAGTGATCCTGGTTGTTGTACTTGTGCATGCCGTTGCGACCGACCAGGAAGAGATTTTCGAATGTGCTGATGTACTTTTGCAACTCGTCAAAACGGTCATATGTACCAAAGTAGCCAGGATAGGTTTTAGGCATCCGAATTACAGTAGCGTCGAGCATATCGGCTTTATCAATGATGCCAATTTTGTCCAATTCTTCTGCGCCCAATTGCTTAAGCTTTTCGTCAGGCCAGCCCCAGATTTCATCAGTATCATTGCAAAAATATTCCAGACCCAGCCAGATAGTATCCGGGTCAGCAACCATGCACGGACCCCAGTTATTATAGATTTGCAGACGACCAATTAAGACGTCATTTTCTTGGACATAGATCCAGTTATCGCCAATTACTTTTTTACCGAGCTCTTGCACTTTGAGCTTTTTGACCAGCATTCCGACTGCGATAAAATCGCGATATATCAGACCATCGCTAATTTCTTTGATACTAGCAGGCACAGGGGCATCGAGCTTAGCTACTAGCTCTTTGATGGGCATACTACTAAAAAAGTAATCGGCATCAATCGTTTCCTTGGCACCAGTCCTGGTATTAACCACATCGACAGCAGTAATTTGATTACCGGAGGTCCGTATTTTTTCTACTTCGGTATCAAGGACAATTTTGCCACCACCCTCGGTGAGCTTGCGTGCCGCTTCGGCCCACATAGAACCCGTGCCATGTTTGGGATAGAGGAATTGCTCAACAAGAGAAGTCTCTGTCTGCTTTTGCCTGATATCTGTGACTGGTCCCATAATTTGCTTGGCAGCGTGCAGCACGGCTTTTAATATAGAAAGCCCTTTAATCCGCTGTGCTCCCCAGGCAGCGCTGATTTTAGAGCAACTAATGCCCCAGACTTTTTCGGTATAATCCTTAAAAAACGTCAGATACAGCTCACGTCCAAAGCGATTGGTGATGAATTGTTCCAGGTTCTTTTCGGGTTTGATAGGAAAAGCTGCGGCTTTTAGATAGCTCACACCAATTTTAAAAGTGCGCACCAGTCCAAGATTGGTAAAAGTAGCCAACTTAAGGCTGATGGGATAGTCAAAAAACTTACGCAAGTAGTAAATGCGCGTCTGCCTGGAGAGAGTCATCAGCTCGTTATCGGGATACAAATTACCACTGGTACTGATAGCAGCCTCGGTGGGAGTAACTGTCCGAGACTTATTCTGATAGCTTATTTCAACTGGTTTGCCGTCCACTGCCTGCAAAGGCATCATGGCAAACCACCAGTCCATTACTCGGTCTGATTTACTAAAAAATCTGTGAGGTCCGATATCAATCCGGTTCCCCTTGTAATCTACCGTGCGAGCAAGTCCACCGATCACGTCGGACTTTTCGAGCAAAACAGGCTTTACGTCTGTGCGGGTGGCTAACTCAAATCCTGCGGTCAGACCTGCTGGACCAGCGCCGATAATCACTGCCTTTTTTGCCGCCATCTCGCTTATCTCCACTAGCCAAGCCCCGGGGCAGATTGTAATTAGCTCAGATTACCATACTAAAAATTCCCCAGAGTTACCAAAGTTAAGGAGCGTGAACAACTCTAGGGTCGATTATCTGAGAGAATAGGTTAACCGTGGAACATTATGGCATCTCGTTTGCAGCCCAAAAATCACAGCCACTGAGGTTGCTCTTACTCAATGCATGATCAGCCAAGATCATCTCAAAAATCCTCCCAGGAAAAGTCTGGCACTCATGCCAAACCGACCAATGACAGTGCTGCGGAGATAGGCATCCTACTAGTCATGGCTGGCATAATCGACCAGACCCAGCTCAACGAAGCCGAAAACATGGCTAAAGAGACCGGCATGGATATAGGCAAGATGCTTGCCATGTCGGGCTTTGTCAAAAAAAACACGATGACAGCTGCCATCGAAGCCCACAAATTAATCAAAGAAGCCAACTGGGACAAGCACATGATGGCCCATGCCCTCTCACAGGTCCACGCCAACGGCGGCGATCTGGCTGGCGTGCTCTCGACAATGAGCCAGACGGGTATAGCGGTGCCGCCTCCACGACCACGCACATCCAATACCCCACTGTCTGAGCTACTTTTGGCAGCAGGGATTTTGTCCCAAAATGAGCTAAATAGCTACCTGGCAACAGTCAACGAAACAGGTTTACCACTGGGCAGGGTGATAAACCATGCTGGAGTGGTCAAGATGGAACTTGTCCTGGCTGCTTTGTCAGCCCAGGTTTACGAAAGAAGCGGCTTTTTTGAAAAGCAGACCCTTATTGAGCTTTTGACACTTTGCAATCGTCGCGGCGTCACCTTTGAAGTAGCGCTGCAACAACTCAATTTGCCAAAACCACCCGACCAGGCAGAGCTCAAGCTGGGCGAGATACTGGTACAGGCAGGTATTATCAGTCAGTCGACCGTGATAACGGCAATTGAGCTTGGTCTGATGCGCAGCACTCAAATTGGCCAGGAACTAGTCACTATGGGCCAGCTGCAGCAGCACATTTTGGACCATGCCCTCAAAGTGCAATCAATGGTCACTAACGGCTGGCTCGCTAGCGAACATGCCGCAGCCAGCTTGAGACGTATCGCCTTAAACGGCGAAAACCCAGCCATCGCTCTTGGCGAAATCGCTGCAATGGTTTTGAGCCCTGACGACTTTGATGACCTTGATGTGATTCTATCTAGATCTGGTGCCTGTAGCGATATGGACCTGGTGCCTCTGCGGGTGGGACTTAGCGACAATCCGGCCTTTATCGAGTATCTCGGTGCCATGGCCGCTAGCAAAATCATTGACGATAGCTGCGCGCTTTGCGCCGCCAGACTGCTTTATCTGGTACGTATGGACGTAATTACTAGCGATCGAGCTGTGGCATTGCTTAAACATGCCCTGGCTAACCAAATGTCAGCCGACGAAGCAATGGTAAGTGCCCCAGCAAAATGACAGACAAAGACAAAAGTCTAAAAAACAAAGTCTGTTTTATAACCGGCGGCTCTAGAGGTATCGGGCTGGCCATTGCCTTGAGAGCAGCCCAAGATGGCGCCTGTATAGTTGTGGCCGCCAAAACAGACCAGCCCCACCCAAAACTACCAGGCACAATTCACACAGCAGCCGATGCCATCACACAAGCTGGAGGCAAGGCACTGGCGGTGGTGTGCGACATCAGGGAAGAAGCTCAGGTCAAAGCCGCAGTCGATAAGACGATTGAGCACTTTGGCGCAATCGACATCCTCGTCAATAACGCTAGCGCGATAAGCCTAACCGGCACACTGGCCACCGACATGAAACGTTTTGACTTGATGCAGTCAGTCAACGGTAGAGGCACATTTGTCTGCTCTAAATACGCTATCGAGCATTTGCTCAAAAGCGAAAATCCCCACATACTCAACATCTCTCCTCCACTCAATTTAAATCCGCGCTGGTTTGGACCCCACCTGGCCTACACAATGGCTAAGTACGGCATGAGTCTTTGCACCCTGGGCATGGCTGAAGAATTTAAAGGCAAAATTGCGGTCAACAGCTTGTGGCCAGAGACCGCCATCGCTACCAGTGCCGTTGGCAATCTGTTGGGCGGCGAAAAGGCTCTAGCGGCCTGCCGCAAACCGGAGATAATGGCAGACGCCGCCTATCAAATTTTGACAGGCGGCGTGCATGATAGTGGTAATTTTTATATCGACTCCGCTGTGCTCAAAAGAGCTGGAGTCAGCGATTTTACTCCTTATGCTGTTAATCCCGATAGCCGTTTGATACCAGATTTTTTCCTGGACTGATTAAGGAAATCCGGTATATTGAGCGATATCATAGGCTGACGCTGAGCCAGATCCGAGCCTTTGCTGAGTTTCGTAAGCATTGTATTGAGGACTGGTATATTCTTCAAAATGACCAGAACCAGTTTGCGCCCATTCACCGCCCAGATACTCATCAGCGCCCCAGGCAGATGGCATTGAGCTGCCATGACCAGTGGTCAAACCAGCATCTCTTGTGCCAAAAATACCGGCATCGATGCGATGTCCAGCGCCAAAGCCGTCAAAGGGAGGCAGTGAGCCACCATTCTTTTCTCTACCACCGACGCCCTCATCGCCATAAATCGACTCGGCCGCACCGCCAGCTTGTTGCACAAAACTGTCCATACTGACTGGGGGCAAACGTCTTGCAATCTGCCGAGCTTGACCATAGCCGCGTGAGGCTTGCGCCTCAGATGGGGCTGCACAAAAAGCCATTGCCAGTACTACTAGTGATACCAAAAGAGCGCAACGATAAAGAAAATTAGGCATTAGAAAATAGACCTCAGATGAATCGAAGATCGAAAAGAGAAAAATTTGGCGGTGCTTACATGAGCATTGGTAAGTGAGTTATTTATATGCTATTCAGCGTTATCAAATTGTTAATGCCAAATATCAAATTAAACATGCTCGGTTTAATCCTGTTTGCGTAGTCTCCCCTTTCCAATTTTGTCGCAAGACGGATAAATTACTGGTGGAGTGAATGAGCATGAAACCCGACCCTAATTTCAGATTTCACAATTTGGTCCAGAATATAACCACGAGCCTGACAGGCTCTCTGGATTTTGCCGGGCAGTCTTTGCGCAAAATCCCCTTTGGTCAGGCTCCAGGCAATGAGAATGGTCCCAGAGTTGATGACCACAAACGCGACCAGCTACAAAAGGCAAGGCGCATCGAATTGCGCGTGCTTTTGCGCAAACTCGATTTTGAGCAAGTTACCACTATCGCACTCAACACTGATGACGAAGAACTGTCCGCTATCGCCGTCAATGGCTTAGCTGATTGTGCCGACCAAAACTCACTGGGTATTCGCATCAATTGTTTGATGCGCCTGGCGCACAGCTATTCACTGGCCGCCTGTCGTGCACTATTTGCCTACCGCAGTCTGGTCGATGCCAAACATGCACAAGAAATTTTTCTCAAGCGCATGCAGCAAGAACACTGGCAATATATGGCGCGCAATGGTCTGGCAAGAGCAGACGAGTTTTTGCTATTTTCGAGCATGCTCGACGAAGAATTGGGCACAAGTCTTGCGCTACCTCATTTCATGTCGTTCTGGCAAGCGCTGCAAGGCGATCAGGTCAAACAACTGACTTTGTTAGGCAATCTCCTGGGCGACCTTGAGCCTCTTGGTCTCAGATACGAGCACAGTCCAGTAGCAGTAGCAGAGCTGGTCAAACTCAAAGCGGTGACAATGGCTGACCATTTCCCTCCAGACCAGAGAGAAAGGCTCTTGCTCTATGCCGTCGAAGAAGAGTCCGACAAAGTGGCTCTCGCTGCCACACAGAGGCTTTTAGAATACTGGAGCAGTGCTGCCGGACAAAAGCCACAATGGCTTGAGCCTTTTGCCATGCTTAACTTGAGACTAAATTTTAAACTGAGCGCCATGGCCTCTAACTTTAGCTGGCAAAAACCGGTGGCAGAGCATTATCCTGGTGATGCTCCCGACCCCACCTTAGACTACAAAACAGCACTCGAAACGGTAAAAGCTGATCTCAAAAAAGCCAGTATCAAACTGGACACAAAAGAAGTACAAAGGCTCAAGCAAAACCTGGACAAACTGCAAAAGCAGGTGCACAAGCTAGCAGAGAGTCGTATTGGCTCCTTGCAAAACCTAGTCAATCAAATCTGTGCTGGCATGGATATCCCCAGCGCTCTGGTACAAACCTCCGATGATAGTCACTGGCTGGCATCTTATTGCATGGGCGCAGGCAAGGTACTGGTCGGCAAAGATCTCTTTATCACATCAGCCCCACTATCCGAAGGTCTGATGTCCAGCCTATTGCACGAACTTTTGCATATGGAGCAAGATGTGCAAATTTTGCGCCTCATTTGCGATGATCTAGGCGTGGTCTACGGCAGACACAGCCGCAGCCTACATGATCTGATGAATAAGTACGCACAAGTAGTGGGCTATGAGCCAGACCCGCTCTTTTTGCTCAGTGTGCTGCGCATGAGAGACGACAAACCCCTCACACCGGTGCAGAGAATAAGAGCAGAGCGTCTCTATAAGACTAGTGTAGAAACAGCCAGTAATCATGCTCGAGTCCAGAGACTGGGGGCACGACTGGTCAAAATGCAAACAGCCAGACGCTCCCTGGAGGATGGCGAAAAGGATGCCGCCATACTAGGCTGCCTCAATGATCAAAAAGGGCTGCAAGCACTCTTTCAGAATGGTCAAATTCCCGAAGTAGTCATAGACGAACTCCAGGAAAGTCGCAAGGACCTAGTCAAAATACTGAGCCAGGTGGTAAGTCACCTGTCAGACGGGCAAAGACAATCCTTTAATAAGAAGGATAAGGTTGAGCTCGCCCTATCCCTTATAGAGGAAGGGGTTGAAAAACCATTTTTACCAGTGATAACACGTGTCAAGCACGTGCTCCAACAGGTCCTCAACGAAGAAATCCGCAAACTCAAGCGCTCGCTAGTCAAACTAACGCGCGAAGGCTATCACGAAGACGAGGCCTACTATATTTTTTACCGCACAAAGGTAATCGTCAAAGCGCTGCGCAAAGGCTGGTATAAAGCCTATTAAGGGCTGCCGTTAGCGAGCTAGTCCCAGCTCTTTGATGATATTAAAATTGGTGCGCGCCAAAAGCAAACTGGTCTCTTTATCCAGCACTTGCAGATTGCGGCTAAATTGAGCCTGGTCCTCTGGCATAAACTTCCAGTCAATCGATGTCTCGCCCTTAGATTGAGTGATATCAACCTGTATACGCAGACAGCTATTACGACCTTTGCCAGCCTTATGACGCTGCATCTCCATAGCTGGTGTCTCCTGCACCACAGTGGTGCCCTCAAGACGCACAGCACACTCTATAGGCTCTGCAAAATGTACATGCTTGATCATCCAGCGATGGTCTGCCTGACGGCTTGCCAGAGCGCGGCGCACACAATCGTGAGCAATTGACAGTGGAGTCTTGACCTTGACTGTACGTGGACTAAAACTATTGTGACCGGTCACAGTTTTGATCATGCCGCTCAAAAGTCTGTATTCGATAAAGTAACTCAGTCGCGGATACAAAAGCCAGAGCGCACCCGCTGCACCAGCTCCGTAAATGACGGCATCAACTGTAAAAGGACCGAGAGCAGCTAGCGGCATGAAATGCTCCTTGGCTATGGAGGCAAGCGTAATCAAGCCAAAATTGTATTACGCGTATCTACCTGGGGGGAAGTTTATCATGCCACTGCCCACGTAAAATTTTCGTGAAATAGCTGAGCCAAATTGGATTTAGCACACTTAGTCAAAAAGAGAGCGGGACAGTAAAGCTCAGCAATATAGCCCAGCTTCTGAGCAAACACGATATTGCAGAGGCATTACATCACTTCACACGACAATAGCGATGATCACATGTTAGACACAATGCATTTTCATAATAAGAGAACTGGAGCGGGAGCAAAATTCTACTCCTCAAAAGATAAAAACTAAAAACTGATGCAACCTTTTTTACCGCCTCTTGTGACGGTAAAAGCAGGGAGGTACACACATGCATTCTAGCCACCATCAAGATTACCTCAAAGCCTCGAGCGACCAATTAGAGCATAAAGAGATCCACAAGTTAGCCAAACATCAGTCCGCCCGTGTCAAAGCTCGTATCGCCGAGCGTGAAGACACCCCTCTAGAGCTACTCATAGCACTAGCCCACGATCCAGATCCCGAAGTCCGCCTGGGACTGACCGCCCGCAAAGCGATACCACTATCGGTACTAGCCATTTTAATTTTTGATGATTCACCTGATGTCCGCTATGAACTAGCTGACAATCCAGATTTACACCACACCCAACTGCACCATCTTACGGAGGACAGTAATCCATATGTGGCCGAGAGGGCCTGGCAAACACTCAAAAAAAAGAAGGTGACACCAATAACAATACGCGCTAATCAGAGCCAAAAACATCAAGTCAAAGTATTTACAGGAGGTACAATCAACGCACTAACGATACTGGATACAGTGGCAGAGCTACTACCTGATTGCCTCTCATTTGAGATTAGAGAATACGATATCCGCGATCTCGATTATCTAACTCAAGCTACCAGGTATGGCATCTCGGCTGTGCCAGCTATCGTCGTGGATGAAGAGCTTGCCTATATGGGGAGCCACATCAAAGACAGTTATAAACAAACCAATAGCAAAGAAATTTGCAGGAGAGAAAAGCACCCTCAAAAAAAGCAATCATCTAACAAATGTGCCCTGCACGGCATAAGCTGCCAACAAATAGCCTGACTGAGGATTATCGCCACCACCACCACACCTTTAATCCTGGTTGATGCTACACAAAGAGTCGGACTTTGGTCCGACTCTTTGGTCTATACACCGTAGTTGCTTAAGTCCTGGACAAGTTTTGTATAACGAGCATCTTTCATCGGCATCAATGCAAACTGCAATTCGTCGAGAATCTCTAACTCATTGGCTTCCATAAAGTCACCACACACTTTTTGAAAAACATCCAGTGGTATCACAATAAGCTCACCACGCTTAGCTCCATCCAGAGCCAGGCAATCGGCACGCGGCACAAGTATGCCCTGATTAGCAGGAAAGTATGCCGCCATTTTTCCTTCCATACCGGGCGTTTGCAAAGCGTAGACTGTACCTTCTTTAAAGCCAGAACGGTCTGGAAAATCGAAGAAGAACTGAGTGCGACGCATCATTGACCAGAGCTTTTCGGCCATACTCCAAGCAAAATCATCGCTACCATCGTCCTGCTTGAGCAAATATTGAGCCGTATCATAACCAAAATAAAAATTGCGCTTTGGACCAGCCAAAGTGAGGACTTCCATTGGTTGGGCAGTCAACTGACCAAACAGACCATTGAGGCTCTCCAGGATAAAATCAGATGCCCATTTTTGATTGTAGACACCATTAAGCTCAAGCACAGACTTGATACTGTGCCCATCATCGGATTCAATGCCGCCGCCGCCATACTGCAAAAGCTCACGCGACAACTCGATAGCAAGAGCGGCATCGGACATGCAACAAAGCGGCAAAATCTTGACAAAACAATGCTCGTTATCAATCCACAACTCAATGCCGCGTGTGGATTCAAGTGGTATATAAATCTGGTAAACAAAGTCTGGTTGCCACTGTCGAGCCTGAGTTGCTGGCTCATTTGTTGCAGTATAAAATTGCGCACAGTCGACAAAAGGCCACTCCATGCGCTCGCACAGGTCTTTAAGCAACTTCTCGGGTGGAGGCAGGCTGCCACACTCGATTTTAAGGGTTACCGGCATCTGACTCCTGACAAAAGCTTAAAAGCCTGCCCTTTGTGGGCATGATAAATATTGATGAGGGGATGCATAATCAAGCACAGGTGAGATTTGAGGTCCTATTTTATCATCCGCAGACAAAGCGGGCTGAATTGTAAGCTTAGTTGACTGGATAACTGCTAATAATGATTTTTGCTGGCAAACCATCAATGCATAAGCCATACCAGTATATATTCGCGAGCACAATGTTAATTTGCGCCACTCTACTGCCCGCTCTGGCAGTCCAGGCCGCCTCACTTGAGTCAGCCTACAAAGCAGGAGATTATCAATACGCGATATATGAAGCAAAGAACATAATCAAAAAAGACCCCAAAAATCTCGTAGCTCATTACTATCTCGCTAATATCTACAGCCGTCAGGGCGATTACAAGCAGGCCTTCACTCACTACGCTTTTTGTGCAGAATTTGGCAAAGGCACCAAAGTAGGTATATATGCCGAGACCGCACTAAAAGAAATGGAAAACAAGAAAGCACCGGCTCAGTCAGTGGCAGGACAGAACATCCAGCAGGCTGGTAAACAGGAGCAATCGGTAGACCAACTCAAGATAGAACTGCTCAAAGAGGGCTCTCAAAAAATAGAAGAACGTAGACACAAATTACAGTCTGATGTCGATGCTCTAAAACTTGTCAGCGACAGAGAGTCTCTTAAGTACTTACCAGAGTCCCTGCGCGCTCAGTACAAAGACACGCCCCCTGGCTATCTCACTAACTTGAGTGACAATCCAGCTATCAATCAATATATCGACACCCGCAAACGCTATCAAAGCCAGATGGACAGCCTCAAAGCTGCAGCAGAGCTAGAAATCGCCAAAATCAACCGGAGCTATCTGGATAAAATAGACTATATCGATCAACGCTCTCAAGCATCCACGCCAGGCAACGTCAGAGCAGGTGGAGGCGGACCTGCAAGCAGTATGCGACGCCCTACGCCCGTCCGCGATTATATAAACTATGGCACAGACCAGGTCGTGGACAGCATCCCAGTAGAACCACCTTTGACAGCGACACCGCAAAAGATATCGACAGGTCACAGCAAATCGTCAGCAAAAACTAGCGTGTCGGCAAAAGTCAAAACGACAGGCAATACCGGCAAAAATAAAAATAGCAGGGTCAAATAGTCGATGCAAAAAGCCGGGCAAATCCACTGCCACTTTGGCGCCACAATTAACAGTTGTATGGCGTTTGCTTGTGCCAATAACATTTTGCCATTTACTACTCTGACTATTGCTCTGTCCACTCTTATCCTGTCGACGTCTAATCTATCAGCTAATGCCGCACCTCTCAAATCCGTCGCGACAATAAAGACAGCAGCAACAAGTAACTCCGCAAGCAAAACCAAACTATACGGTCATGTCGACAAACTAGCCAGCACTATCCACGGTGCCGGACTAAAAATTGAGAGCCTGACATTGCCGACGCGCATTACCGATGTACGCATGGGCTCACCGGCGTTTTATGGCGGGGTAATAAAAGATGACACGATTGAGCGGATGCAAATCAATGGAGATGTATTGCAAATCGCCATCAGACGCGCAGGCAAACTCTATGGAGTAGCACTCAAAACTGCCCCTGACACTCAACCGACCAGCCCTCCTCCAAATCGGCAAGTATCTGGACCGGGCAGCACTAAGCGCACTCTACAAAGCCAGCTCCAGGACTGGAAGCAACTATCTAAATACGACATAATCCTGCTCATCGATCGCTCCGGCTCTATGGAAGACCCAATGCCAGGATATGACAGCAAGTGGCAATATGCAGAAAGCTTGATTAGAGATTTTGCGGCGGAGTCGCGTCAATATGCTGGCAAAACGCTCAAGGTCATTACTTTTAACCAGGGGCTGGAATTAACCAGAAGTGTTACACCAACCAATTTAACCCACCTCTTTAACCGCTACAAACCTCAAGGCGGCACAATATTGATGGCACCCCTACTAACTGCCCTGGACGAACACCGGAGAGAAGATCCAGGCAGTCGCCTATTAATTGCGGTATTAACTGACGGCGAACCTCAAGACTACGAAGCCTGCGCAGATGCCATAATTGCTGCCAGCCAAAACTTAAAGAGCCAGGAAGACCTGCAAATTACATTTTTAGGAATAGGTGAAAACACCAATGGCGCCAACGTACTAAACTATTACGATGATGGATTGCGAGTCAAGGGAGCAAAATTTGATGTAGTTGATACAGTAAGCTCAGACGATCTGCATGACTGCGGTCTTGCCAACGCCCTCAATACTGCCTTTTTGCGGCAGCGCAGTGGTAAAGAGAGTTATGGGCAAAATGATTTAAGCCGTATGCTCAAAAAATTGCAAAACAAACAGACCACACAGAGGTAAGGATGTACCGCGTGTCTAAAAATTTGACAACTACAGCTGCCATATTGGCATTGAGCCTGATGCTATTGCCAGTGCAGCCAGCCCTGGCAGAGTTGACAGTAGAGCAAGCGATTGTGCGCTCCGCCAACTTCCGCCAGCACAATGACATCGAGACAGCCCAGAGAGCACTCAAAACAGTAGAAAAAAAAGCAAAGAATAACGCTGGCTATTATGCTGAGCGCGCCGCTGTTGATATAGACCTCAATCAATTTGACAAAGCAATCAGTGACTGCACCAGTGCTATCAAACTCAATCCCAAACTCTCAGACGCTTACGACCGAAGAGCTTACTGCCTGGGTCTCAAAGGCGACCTCAATGGTGCTTTGCGTGACTACTCTATGGTGGTCAAACTCAACCCCTCATCACCAAAGCCCTGGTACAACCGCGCTCTTACATACAAAAAGCTGGGACGATTGCAAGAAGCCGGTAGAGACTTACAGATGTTTGATCGCCTCAGCAGCAAGTTGCGAGATCGCGCCGATGAAGCAATGGTGCTAGAAGCAGCTCAAAAGCAAGTAAAGGACGGGCGACCTGACACTGCCATTGGTGCTATTGAAGCAGCCAACAAAAAATATCCTATGGCCGGCTATGCCTACAATCTAGCAGTACTGTACAAAGACAAAGGCAATACTGCCCTTACTCTCAAATACCTCGATCAAGCAATTAGCTTAGCGACAAACAACAGCGAAAAAACAAGCACACTGGCCTTTGCACTGGCAGACAGAGGGGCGCTAAAGAGCAATCAAGGCAAATACAAAGAAGCTCTGGAAGACTACACACGACTGCTCACATTGTGCCAAAAAGGTCACCCAGTCAATTCAGTCAGCGCTCTGCTCAAAGAGTACACAAAACTAGCCATGGGCGAAAAAGCCAGAGCAGAACTGGGTCTAAAACAGTACGACAAAAGCATTGCCGATTGCAGCAAAGTCATAGCTCTGAGCCCGCGCAATGGATTGGCTTATCAGATGAGAGGACTGGCATACCAGGGACAGGGCAAGAGCGCCCTGGCTGAAGCAGACTTTAAAAAAGCACACTCTCTGGGCATAACTGCTGCCACCAATCTGGCAACCATACTCAAAGCGCCAGAAGGTGGCTACACCAAAACATACAATGAGCTGACAGCAGCTATGAAGGCCAACCCTAACGCCATCCAACCAATAAAAAATCGCGCCTTTTTGTCAATGCAAGCAAATCAAAACAAACAGGCAATCGAAGACTTTACCCTGGCTCTAACAAAAGACAGCAAAGACGCGCAAGCCCTGCAAGGTCGAGCCGAATGTTACTTTGCCACTGGCGAATATCAAAAAGCAATCGACGACTTTGACACTATTATCAAAACCAGCCCACAAAAGGCAAAAACAGCATACAGCTGGCGCGCCCGTTGTTTTGGCAAAATCAACGCCAAACATGATGGCTCAGAACCTCAGGCTGACTGATGATTGTGTCGATCATCGGCTTCAGGACACGCCAGAGCCTCATGCTATCGCCAGAGGCTCTGGCTTTAATTCTAGCTATTTGAGCATAGTCAAAATAAGCTTAAAGTAGGCATCAAGGTCTAAGCGAGAAATACCATCTTTGGGTCCAGCTGCACCTTCGTGCACTTGTTCTGCAATAGCTTC
>Ga0075158_10002175_pt1 | contig 14389 bp, 13 predicted proteins | sample JI91814BDNA_FD_70968 | JGI IMG/M metagenome (GOLD analysis project Ga0075158, IMG submission 70968) | Wastewater effluent complex algal communities from Wisconsin, to seasonally profile nutrient transformation and Carbon sequestration -... | ecosystem: Engineered > WWTP > Effluent > Algae... | reverse complement strand
CCGCGCCCGCGGCGCGCAGCCGCGCCACCGCGGTGGCGTCGTAGGGAGGGATGAAGCCGCCGAGGATCCGCGACGCCGCGGTGGTCATAAGGCCACGCGTGCACAGCATGTCCTTGATGCCGATCGGCACCCCGCACAGCTGCAGCTCCGGGCCTTGCCCTGCGCCGACCCGCTCGTCCACCGCCGCCGCCTGCGCCAGCGCCCCCTCCGCGTCGAGCTTGAGGAAGCACCCGAGCTGGTCATCGAGCGCCGCCGCCCGCCGCAGGTAGGCCTGCGTCACCTCGACCGCCGAGAGCCGCCGCCGGCGCACCGCCTCGGCGAGCTCGGCCACCCCGGTGAGCTCGCGCGGCAGCGCCTCCGGGCCGGGCGCGGCACCTGACTCCACTGGGTCGGCCATCGCCGGTCGCGCCTCTAGCCCGCGCCCGGGTCGTCGGCGCCGTCCGCTGCGGCGGTCGCCACCGCGGGGCCCGCGAACACCGCCGGGACGACGAAGAACGCCCCCTCGCTGGCCGGGGCGTTGCCCAGCGCCGCGGCCAGCGAGTCATGCTGCCCGACCACGTCGGCGCGCAGCGGGCAGGCGAGCTCCACCACGTGAGTCATCGGCGGGACCCCGGTCACATCGACCTCGGCAAGCTGCGCTGCATGGTCCAGGATCGCGGACAGCTCGCCGCGCAGCTGCTCGAGTTCATCGTCGCTGTCACTGAAAAGGAGCCGCGCCAGCTCCGCGGTGGCGCGGAGCTGCTGCGCGGTCACGGTCGTCCTGCCTTCACCCATGGCCGCGCAGTCTACGCCCATCCGCCAGCGCCAGGCAAAGGCTCCCCAAGCGCCGGCCGCGGCCCCGGCGCCGCCCACCGGCATCGGTCCCGCCCGCCGGCGTCGTCAGAGACGCGGAGCCGGCTCGCTGTTGCCCTGGCTGAGCGCGGCGCGGTTCCATAACAGGACCGCGGACAGGATCACAAGGGGAGTCATGATGGGAGTGATGATGTGGGCGTACACCGGCCGCGCCGCGGAGAGGAGCGTGCACCCCACCGCGATCGGGAAGCACAGCCAGAACCGCGGCAGGACCGTCGCCGACAGCAGGCCGATCATCGACGACATCGTCACCAGATCGAAGGTGAAGATCTGGGGCAGCGACAGCCCGAGCAGGATTCCGACGACGCGGATGCCGATGATCTGCCCCGCGAACACCAGGCCCGAGACGATCATCGTGCGATGGAAGGCGTTGCTCAGCAGCCGGCGGCGGAAGCGGAACGCCAGCAGGCCGAAGATGCTGAAGAACACAATCGCCATTCCCAGCGAGACCAGAAAGGGGTTGGCCCCCTGCCACAGGATGAGCCGGGTCACGATGGGAGAGATGATCGAGAAGGCGACCACACCGCCGGTGACCCAGCGACGCGCCCGCGGGGCGGCGGCGGGGTCCCGCGCTTCATCGAAGGCGAGCGCCGCCAGGAGCTCCTGCATCGATGGGAAGCGCTTCTCGGGGAGGACCTCCAGCCCGCGCAGCAGCGCCTGGTGCACCGGCAGCGGCACCCGACTGCCCGCCGGCCGCGGCTGCAGCTTGCCGCGCACCACGTTGTGGCGCAGGGTGGGCAGGCTCTTGCCGGCGAACGGCAGCTCGCCGTACAGCGCCTCGTACAGCGCGACGCAGAAGCTGAACTGGTCGCTGCGCCGGTCGGCCACCTCGCCCAGGTGCTGCTCGGGGGACATGTAGAGCGGCGTTCCGACGACCGTTCCTTCCTGGGTCAGCGCGAACAGGTGCGGGGTCACCGCCAGCTGCCCGCTCGACGCCTCCGCCGCGCCGGGTGTGCCGACCTCCGTTTCGTCGCCGTGCCGGCGCGCCAGGCCGAAGTCCGCCACCTTGGGCGTCCCGTCGCTGCCGACCAGGACGTTGTCGGGCTTGAAATCGCGGTGGGTCAGGCCTGCCTGGTGGGCGGCGAGCAGGCCGCGGCCGGCGGCCAGATACATGTGCATGATCTCCTGCCGGGTGCGCTTCTGCGCCGCCTGCCACTTGGTCAGCGTCGTGCCATTGACGAACTCCATGGCGATGAACATCTCGTTCTCGATCTCGCCGACTTCGTAGACGTGGACGACGTTGGGCGAGGAGACGCGGGCCAGCGCCTGGGCCTCGCGGACGATGCGCAGGCGCAGCTCGGTGTCGGCCTGGTGGGAGCTGTGCAGCAGCTTGACCGCGACCTTGCGATCCAGGTCCTCGTCGTAGGCTGCATAGACCACGCCCATGCCGCCCTTGCCGAGAGTCCGCAAAAGGACGTAGCGGCCGATGCGACTGGACAGCCCGCCGTGCATGATCGCGCCCGACTCGCTGGCATCCTCGACGGGCGCCGTGCGATCGCCGGGCAGCGGGGGGGTGACCGCCGGCGTCGTCGCGGAGAGAGCCGCCGGGGCGCCGCTTGGGACCTCCACCGTGTCGGCCAGCAGGCTCGGGTCGAGCTCCCGGAACGAGCGGACGGGGGGCTTGGACTTTTTGTCCATGGACGATTATAACGCGCCGCGGCGGCTGCCGGCGCGACCAACTCAAGCCGGGTCACCCGGGCAAGCGGCCGGGTCCGGAGCCGAGGATCGCGTCGAGCGCCTCGACGAGCCCGGCGGTGGACTCGGCGTAGGTCCAGCTCGCCGCCCGGGCGCGCGCGCCCACGGCCAGCTGCTGCCGACGGACGCGTCCGGTCTCGCCGGCGCACAGCGCCTCCAGGCAGCGGGTCAGCGCGGCGAGGTCCCCGCGCGGGAACTGCAGGCCGGTCTGCTCGCCGAGCACCAGATCTTCGGCGCAGCCGACGCCGTCGGAAGCGATCACCGGCAGGCCGGCGTGCAGCGCCTCGATGACGACGACCCCGAAGGTCTCCCGCGCCGACGGCAGGACCAGGGCGTCGGCCGCGGCGTACAGGTCGGGCAGCTCGGACTGGTTCTTGAAGCCGAGGAAGTGGACATCGGGCACCGCGTGGGCGCGCGTCCATGCCTGCAGCTCTCCGCGCAGCGGGCCGTCGCCGACCACCGCCAGCACCGCCGGCGTACCACCCCGGCGCAGCGCCGCGAAGGCAGCGAGCAGGAGCTGCGGCTCCTTCACGGGCACCAGCTTGCCGCAGTAAAGAAGGATGGGCGGTGGTAGAGCGGCGACGACCGGCGCTCCCGCCTGCAGACCGAGCCGCGCCCGCAGCGCCGCTTGCGCCGCCAGCCGCTGCTCGGGGGACCGCCGGAACCGCTCGCCGTCGACGGCGTAGGGCGAGCTGAACACCCGCTCGGGCGGCATCCCGTAGTGCAGGAGCAGCCGCCGGTTGCCGCTGGACACCGCCAGCGCCCCCGCGCACGCCCCCAGGTAGCGGCGCAGGACCGCATCCTTGGCGCGCTGGCGCGGCGTGGCGGCCGGCACCTCGCCGGGCAGGCAGGCCGACTCCGCCCGCATCAGCACCGGCAGACCGGCCCGGCGCGCCGCGAGCAGCGCGAGCGGGTACAGGGCGTAGTTCCAGCCCTGGATCACCACCGCGTCGTAGCGCGCCGCGGTAAGCTCACCAAAGACCGCGAGGCTGGCGACCCCCCAGAAGCGCCCCACGCCGGGCCGCAGCGCCTGGTTGGGCAACACCACCCGGCGGTAGCCGGTCTCCAGATCGACGTCCCAGCGGAACGCCCGGTCAAACCCCGGGTCATGGCCGGCGCGCAGCCCGTGCTCGTCGCCCAGGAGCACGGTGAGGTCCAGCCGCGGGTGGCCGCTGGCGTGCACGAACCACGGCACCAGGTACTGGATGGCGTGCGAGCAGACCATCGCCACGCGGTAGCGCCGGCGCGCAGCGGGTGCCGCGGCGGGCCCGGCGAGCATCCTAGCGCAGCCCCTGGCCACCGTCGACGGGCAGGCAGACTCCGGTGAGGTAGGGCTCACTTAGCAGGAAGCGCACCGCGCGCGCCACATCGGCGGGCTGGCCCTGGCGTCCGAGCGGCACCCGCGCCAGCACCCGCGCCTGCGCCGTGGCGTCGTAGTTGTCGGGGAAGAGCACCGTCCCGGGCGCCACCGCGTTCACCCGTACCGTCGGTGCGAGCTCACGCGCCAGGATGCGCGTCAGGTGCAGGAGGCCCGCCTTGGCCACCGCGTAGGCGCTGTACTCGCTCCACGGCTGCCAGGCGGCGATGTCGACCAGGTTCACAATTGCCGTCGCCCCGGCCGACACGGCCAGGCGGATGCAGCGCTGCGGCGCGGTCAGGTTGACCGCCAGCTGCTCGTCCCACGCCGCATCGGTCAGCGAGTGAAACGGCGTGCGGCCGAAGATCGCGGCGTTGTTGACCAGCATGTCGATGCGCCCCGCCGCGGCCTCCAGCCGCTGGAACATGGCGACGGTCTCACCGGTGTTGCGGAGGTCGGCGCGCACCGCCAGCGACCCGCGGCCGAGGCGCAGCGCCAGGGTCTCGGCGTCGGACTGCGAGCGGTGGTAGTGAACCGCCAGCCGCGCCCCGGCCCGCCCGAGCTCCTCGCAGATCGTGCGGCCGACGCGCTGGCCGCCCCCGGTCACCAAGATGAGCCGCCCGGCAAGCTCGGTGCCTCCGCCCGGTTGCTGTCGCATGGTCACAAGATAATGCAATCCGTGCCCGCGCGGGGGCCGGCGCGACTACAATGCTCTTCGATGTCCCGGGAGCACCGCGCCAGCCGCCTTCTTCACTTGCCTGCCGTCCGACGAGGCAACCCGCTGGGTCTGCGCGGTCGGCGGGTCGCCGAGCTGGCCGCGGCGCTGGTCGCGGCGCTGATCGCCTCACTACTCAGCGGATGCCAGGCCCACACCGGTCAGCCGCCCGCTGCGGCGGTCGGTCGCGCCGCGCCGGAGGGCCAAAGCCCCCAGGCCCCCTCGGAGCTCCGGCTGCGCGATGGCAAGACCGGCGCCCCGCTGTCCCGCGAGGTGCTGACCGAGCGCCTGCGCGCCGCCCGGGCGGTCTACGTGGGCGAGCGGCACAACAGCCGCTCGTCGCATCAGGCGCAGCTGCGGGTGCTCGAGCAGGTCTACGCCCTTGATCAGTCGGTCGCGGTGGGGGTCGAGATGCTGCCGCGCACCCTGCAGCCGCAGCTCGACGCCTACCTCGCGCGCAGCGTCGATGAAGCGGGGTTCCTCGCCGCGGTCGACTGGCAGAACACCTGGGGCTTCGACTTCGCCCTGTACCAGCCGCTGTTCGAGTTCTGTCGCAGCCACGGCCTGCGCATGTACGCGCTCAACGCCCCGCGAGACCTCGCCAAGGCGGTGCGCCAGCGCGGCGTCCCGGGGCTGACCGCCGCCGAGCGCGCCGAGCTGCCGAGCGGCTACCCGTGGCCCGCCCCCGAGGACCACCGCCGCGCCGTCCAGGAGGTGTTCGCCCGCCACTCCTTCGGCGACGAGGACAAGCGCACCCCGGCCGAGCGGGTGGCGGCGTTCGAGCGCTTCTACACCGCGCAGCTTGTCTGGGACGAGTCGATGGCGCAGGGGGTGGCGGCGATCCTCGGCGGGCCGCACCCGCCGGCCCGCGTCGTGGTGCTGGCCGGGGTCGGCCACGTCGGGCGCTTCGCCATCCCGGCGCGCGCGACGCGGCGCGGCGTCCAGGCCGGCCTCGCGCTGGCCCCGGTCACGGCCCCGATGGCTGGGCAGAGCGAGGAGCCCCCCTCCCCCGCCGACGAGGTCGATGTGCAGATCGTCCTGCCCGCACCTCCGCATCCCCCGCACCCTCCGACGAGCTAGACCGCGCCGGCGGGGCATCCCGACCCCAAGGACCGATTATTCGTCGGGGCGGGTGCGGCGCAGCTGCTTGGTGCTCGAGCGCTGCCGCTTGTCCGCGACTCGGCGCTCCTTGGCGGCGCGGCTCGGGCGGGTCGGGCGACGCGGGGTCGGGCGCTCGAGGGCGCGCAGGATGAGCGTCCGCAGCTTGTCGCGGGCGTCTTCCAGGTTGCGGCTCTGGTCGCGGGTAAGCTGGCTGATGATCAGCACCCACCCGTCGGCGTCCAGCCGCGCTCCGGCCAGGGCCCGCAGCCGCGCCTTGGTCGCCTCATCGAGCACCCGGGTGCCGGGCAGATCGAAGCGGAGCTCGACCTTGCTCGCGACCTTGTTGACGTTCTGGCCCCCGGGCCCGGAAGAGCGCGCGGCGGTCCAGGTGAGATCGCCGGGAGGGACCTGCACGGCGGCGCTGACGATCAAAGGCTCATTCATACGGGGTCAAGTATATAGTCGTATTTGCTCTCTCTGGTCTGGCTGAAAGGTCCGTGATCGACATGAAAATCCACCCGTTAGCGCTTGGCCTTGGCCTTGGCCTTGGCCTTGTCACCGTCGCCTGCAGCGGGCCCGCGGCCAGCGCCCCGGGCCCCGATGACGCGGGGCCCGCCGCCCCGGATCTGACGGCGACCGGCGGCCGCATCGCCGGGACGGTCATCGATCTCTCGCAGAAGGGCTTCCCCGGGGTGAGCGTGAAGCTCTGCGCGACTGCCTGCCGGGAGGTCACCACCGACAGCGCCGGCCGCTTCGAGATCGCGGATGTGGCGGCCGCCTCGTACGGACTTCATGTCGAGCTGCCCGGGGCCGCGCCGACGGACTACGGCAAGGTGGTCGTCCCGATCTATTACTTCGATCCCCGGGTCGCGCCGGTCCAGATGGTGGCGCCGATCGCGCTGCCGCGGGCCGGCCAGCCAACCGACCTGGTCGCCGGCAAGCAGACGGTGGCGATCGACGCCACCCTGTCGCTCACCCTGGACGCCGACGCGCTCACCCTGCCGCCCGGCGCCGGTCCGCCGCGGCTCGCGGGCATCCGCGTGCCGGCCGCCATCTACCCCGACTTCTGCCTGCCGAGCGGCGATGGCCGCATCCTTGCCGAGTGGGCCCTCATGCCCTTTGGTGCCACGAGCAGCGCGCCCCTCTCGATCCACATCGCCGACGGCTTCGGGCTCCCCGCCAACAGCAGCGTGGTCCTGAGCAGTGTCGATCCCGACTTCGGCCGCCCCGAGCGGATCGCGACGGGCACGGTCTCCGCCGACGGCACCCAGATCGACGCGCTCACCGCGACGGGGCCGCGCCTGACCTGGCTGGTCGTCTCGCTGCCCCGAGGCGGCCCGTAAGTACCAGGGCCCGCCCATAGGGAACCCGCAAGCGGGCCCCGCTGCCGCGGCCGGGAAGCTGGACCTGGGGTCTGTGCGGCGACGAGGGCGTTGACCGAGCGGGGCGGGGCGGGCTGTGCGATAATCGAGCGGTGCCAAAGGTTCGCCTCACTGCCGGGCGGGGGGGGCCGCGATGAGCGACGCCGCGCCTGCACCCGCCGCCGCGCCGCCGGCGGGCGCCCAGGAGCCGCTGTACAATCCCCTCGCTCCGGGCTTCCGCGTCGATCCGTACCCGGCGCTGCATCGGCTGCGTCAGCTCGAGCCGGTGCACTGGTCGCCGGGCGGCTACTGCTGGATCCTGTCGCGCTACCACGACATCAAGCTCGTCCTGGGCGACAAGCGCTTCGCCATCGACCTGCCCCGCCTGATGGCGATTCCGGCGCTGCGGGCGGTGTTCGCCGAGCCGTATAACCAGATCATCCGGACCCAGCTCCTGTCGTCGGATCCGCCGGATCACCCGCGCATTCGGGCGCTCTTTCAGCGCGCGCTGACGCCGCCGCGCATGGACCGGCTGCGCCGCCGCATCCAGGAGATCGTCGACGAGCTGGTTGAAGCGGCGCTAAGGCGCGGCGGCATGGATCTCATCGCCGACTTCGCCCACGCCCTGCCCTTCCGCGTCATCTGCGAGATCCTCAACATCCCCGAGCCGGACCGCCCGCCGCTTGCCCTGTATACCCACGCGATGATGCGGCCCACCGACCCGACGCCGATGAGCCGGGACGAGACCGCGGAGTCAAACCGCGCGGCGCTCGGCTTCGCCGACTACTTCCTGCGCGCCCTGCAGCGCTATGGGCCCGGGACCGGCCCGACGGACGACTTCTTCGGCGAGCTGGCCGCCGCGGTGCGCGCGCAGGTGCTGAGCCAGGAGGAGTTCGTCGCCAACCTGATCCTCCTATTTTGCGCCGGCCATGACACGGTCATAAACCTGTTCGGCAACGGCATGCTGGCGCTCCACCGGAGCCCGCGGCAGTGGCAGCTCCTCGTCGAGGACACCGAGGGAGCGCTGCTCAAGGGGGCGATCGAGGAGCTCCTGCGCTTTGACACCTCGGTGCAGATCGGACGGCGGACCGCGCTGGAGGACGTGCAGCTCGGCGACCGCACGATCTACAAGGGTCAGTACGTCCTGTGCCTGCTCGGCGCCGGCAACCGCGATCCCGAGGTCTTCGCCGATCCCGACCGCCTGGATGTGACGCGCAAGAACGTAAAGCCCCTGTCTTTCGGCGGCGGCATCCACTACTGCCTGGGCGCGCAGCTGGCGCGGCTGGAGGGCGAGCTCGGCTTCGGTACCCTGGTGCGCCGCGCTCCCGAGCTGACGCTGGAGACGCTGGAGCCCGAGTGGAAGCAGAATACTTTCGTGCGCGGCGTCAAAGAGCTGCGCATCGTGTTTTGACGCCGGGCGGACCGGCAACAGACCCCCCTGGAGCGCGCATCAAGATGACCCCGAAGGAGGCTGTGGACTTTCTGAAGTACGACGCGCGCTGCGCGTTTTTTACCAACGCCATCCAGTTTATCAACTGGGAGAAGGTCGAAGGCGACATCCTGGAGTTCGGTGTCTCGGTGGGCAAGAGCCTGGGGCTCCTTGGGCAGCTGCAGCGCGAGAACCTCTCCCTGTGGCAGTACGCCGAGCCGACCTGCACCCGCCGGCGGCTCGCTGGCTTTGACTCGTTCCAGGGCCTGCCGCCCGACGACGCCGAGCACCCGCGCTGGCAGGCCGGCTCGTTCGCCACGAACTACCTCCACGGCCATCCTACCCTCGACTATGGAGCCCCGATCACTCCCGAGTCGATCGCGCGGCTGTTCCTGGCCTGCGAGCTGCCGATTCCCGAGCTCGAAGTGGGCTGGTTCAAAGAGACGCTCAAGCGGACCATTCCCGGCAAGTATTCCCAGATTGCCCTCTTGCACATCGACAGCGATCTGTATCCGTCGGCCAAAGAGGTCCTGTTCGGCGTCGAGCCGAGCCTGTCGGACGGGTGCCTTTTGTGCTTTGACGACTGGTTTATGTACAAGGGAAATCCGAACCAGGGGGAGCAGCGCGCCTTCCGCGAGTTCCTCAGCGAGCACCCGCACTGGCAGGCGATTCCCTACCAGCCCTACTCGGTCTTCTGTAACTCGTTCATCTTGAGCCGCCGCTGAGCCTCCTGCCGAGTCTTCCGGGGACCGTCACTGCGCTCCGGCGCTCGCGACCGGCGAGGCCAGCGGCTGCTGGTCCCCGATGACGAACACCCGGCCGCCGGCGCTGAACACCCGCCGCAGGCTGTTGGTGGTGGCGGACGACATGGGCTCGAGGGGATTATTCGGCGCGACCGCCATCGGGTTCCAGTGGAATAGAAGGCCCGAGTCGCCGGCGATCCACAGATCACTCAGCCCGCTGCCCCCGACGGCGTTCAGGTTGGCGCCGGGAGCGGGCGGCGTGCAGCCGCCGCTACATACGGACTGGAACACCGGATAGATCGTCGCCGGATTCGTGCTGCCGAGCAGGCTGTTGTTGCTGTACAGCATGGTCCCGTTATCCCCGACGGCGAAGAGCTCGCGCGTGCTGACCTCGAAGTTGGTCCAGATGCCGTGCAGGCGGTTGGCGGTGAGCGGTCCGTAGGGCGAAATGCTGCTGTTCGAGTAGTCGGTGTAGATATAGGCGCCATCGGTCTTGAACGAGTACGCCTGCAGGATGTAGCCGCCGCTTGCAGAGTCGGTGCCGACAAACCAGCACTCGTTGCTGGCGATGCAGTTTACGTCGGCGAAAGCGACCGTGGTGTTGACCGGATATAGCGTAGCGGGGTTTGGCGGATACGCCTTGTAGCTGGTGGTCAGGGAGTACGCGGCGACGCCGTCGATGCCGGTCTGATAGTGGTGGCCGATCAGGTTGTTGTGGCCAGCAAAAAAGACGTCATCGGCGGCCTGACTGGCGACGGAGATGCCGAGCCAGTTCGGCAGCTGCGGCGAGTTCAGATCGAAGGGCATGTTCACCGCGTTCACCAGCGGCACCGCGGTCAGCGCGGTGCCGTTCCAGCGCGCCACCGCCCCCTTGTCGCCGGCGACCCACACGTAGTCCCGCCCGGCCCCGGCGACCGCGCGCCAGGTGGGCGGGGAGCTCGCGAGCTCGGGCGGCAGCTCGACGGAGTGAAAGACATGGCCATCCCAGCGCAGGATCATTCCCTTGTCGCCGACCACCCAGATGTTGTCCGCGGCGTTGCCCCACGCCGCCAGCGGGACCCCGCCGACCGGCGGCAGCTCCGTCGGGCCTTTGTTGATCGTACAGCCGTTGCCGGGGCTCTCGCTCAGCGTGACCGCGGCATCCTGGCGATACTTCCCGCTGAGCTCCACGGTCGTGGCCCCGCTCGCGGTGATGCAGGGGAGCAGGTCCTGGTAGGCGAACACGCTGAGCGCGAGCTTGCCGGAGATGCCCGCCGGCACCTTGACCGCGAACTGGCTGAGGTTCTGGGTGATCGCCGCCGCGCGCGTCACGGCCGGCTGGGCGTCGACGAGGCCGTAGTAGGCGCCGAGCGAGACGTTGCCCGCCGGCAGGCCGGAGACCGCGACCAGGATGTTCTGGCTGTCATCACAGCCGGGGGGTAAAAGGCCGGCAAGCACTGCGACAAGCAGCGCCGCCCGCCTGGTGCTCGGTTGCTCGCTCGCCCAAGGCGTGGCCGGTTGCGCGGTCATGCGTTCCTCCCCAGGAAGCTTCGGCTCATCATAACACCGCCCTCGGCGGCGCGTCGATCTCGGCACCCAGTTCGACACCGACACCGACCTCGGCACCGCTCGGACAGGGCAGTCAGGCAGGGCGCGGCAAACTTTGATAACATGAGCCATTCTGTGGGGCTGCCGCTCCACGGTCTTGGGCCCGCGGTGGGCCCGCTTGGGGGGAATCGAGCCGTGGCATCTGTCTGCACATCCAATTGTTCTTCATATTCGCTGTCGCCAAATCCTTCAGGATTACCGAATCGTCGACGCTTCCCGCACCTGGGGGCGCTCGCTCTGGCGGGACTGGCGGGACTTTTTGCCAGCACGGCCCCCGGCTGCGCGAGCGGCAGGCCCGCCGTGCAGTACGGCGCCGACCAGCTCCTTACGATGTGGAACGAGTCGATGCGGAGCCTGGCCGACAAGCACGCCGGCTGCCCATACGAGCGCGACCTGCCGTTCAACCACCGCGACGGGGCCTGCTATCCGCTCAAGTGCAAGAACTCGGGCGATGAGGTGTCGCTGCTGCGCAAAAATGACGGCTACATCTACAAGTGCGACTCCGGCTGCGACGGCGGCTGCAGCTCGCTGGCCCGCTTCTAGGAGACCTCGCGGCCCGCGCCAATCCTGTCTGGGAATCCTGGATGTGTCCCAGTGCAAGTCCCAGGGGGCCAAAGAACTACACTGAAGCCGCTCGGCGGAAGTGCGATATTTCTGGGATGAGGCAAGCTGTTGGATATGTCCGCGTATCCACTGACATGCAGGCCGCGGACGGGCTGTCGCTCGACGCGCAGCAGGCCGCCATCGAGCAGTACTGCCAGGCGCAGGGCTACAAGCTCGTCGCCATCTACAAGGACGTACTGTCCGGGGCCAAGGATCAGCGCCCCGGCCTGAAGGAAGCGCTGGGCCGCCTGGAGCGCGGCGTCGACGTGCTCGTGGTCCTCAAGTTCGATCGCCTGAGCCGCTCGATCAAGCACTTCTGCGAGCTGTATGAGCGCTACTTCAAGACCGGCTCCAAGGAGCTCGTGGCGATCCGCGAGTCGATCAAGCTCGACTCGTCGCTCGGCCGGGCGCTGGTCAGCATCCTGCTCGTCTTCGCGCAGATGGAGCGCGAGGCCACCGGCGAGCGCACGCGAGAGGCGGTGCGCCACATCCGCGCCCGCGGCTATCACTTCGGCAAGGTGCCCTACGGGCAGCGGGCGATCCCCGCGCCGGACAACCCGCGGTTCCGCCTGCTCGTCGAGGATCCCGAGGCGCAGGCGGTGCTGTTGCGTATCCGCGGCTGGCTCACTGAGGGGGTGGGGATCTCGGAGATCGCGGCCCGCCTGAACGCCGAGGGAGTGCGGCCGCCGCAGGGCGCCGCGTGGACCAAGAGCCTGCTGTACAACCTGCGGCTGCGGCTCAAGTGGCAGGCGCCGCGGCCGCACAACACCCGCTGGCACACCGATCACGAGCTCAAGGAGCGGGCGCTCGAGCTGCGCCAGCGCGGCCAGACCCACCAGCAGATCGCCAGCAACCTCAACGAGCAGCAGTTCGTGCCGCTCAAGGGGAGCAAGTTCACCAGCACCAGCGTGCGCCACCTTCTGGCCAACTGCGATGAGCTCAAGCACCTGACCCCCAGGCGCTACCTGGAGATGATCCTGGAGCGCATGAGCCGCGACCACGAGAAGCACCACCCCGACGAGGAGTTCCGCCGCCCCGGCTTCCCGCGGCTGGCCAAGATCCTGCAGGAGTCCGGGTACCTGACCCCCAAGGGTCACGGGCACTGGTGGCCCGCCCAGGTGCAGCAGCTGCTCGCCGGCCGCTTCGACCAGTACTACGACAAGTCGCAGAAGCTGAACTGAGCCCGTCGCCGTTGCGGCGCAGACTCGGGCCCGGGAGCGCTAGCGGATGGCCTCCGGGTCTCGGGGCGGCGCCGCGAGCAGCGACAGGGTGTCCAGCAGCTGCAGGGTGATCGCCGCGGTGGCGCCCCAGATGCGGTGCCCTTCATACAGGAACTCGTGCATGGTGTAGCGGAAGCCCTGCCAGTCGGCCTGCCCGGCGCTGCGGTAGGTGGCGGGCAGCTCCTGCAGCCCGACGGTGAAGGTGTGGGCGACCTCGCCGGCGTGCAGCTGCAGCCGCACCGGTCCGCGCACCAGCCCGACGACGGGGGTGATGACGAACCCCATGGGCGTCGGCACGTCATCGAGCGTCCCGAGCACGCGCACCGCCGCCGCCGGGATGCCCACCTCCTCGGCCGCCTCGCGCAGGGCGGTCTCGGTCAGGGTCGGATCGTCGAGCTCGCGCTTGCCGCCGGGAAAGGCGACCTGCCCGGCGTGGGTGGGCAGCGAGGTGGTGCGCACGATGTACAGGAGCTCGGAGAGGTGGCGCTCGGGGCTCTGGCCCGGGTGGGGGTCTTGGCCCGGGGTCTGGCTCGGGGTCTCGATAAGCGGCACCAGCACCGCCGACTCGCGGAAGTTGGCGAGCCGGACCCGCCGCTGCGGCCGCTGGGCCAGGCGGCGGGCCAGCTCGTCCCAGTCGGGCAGCTCGCGCGCTTGCGGAGGCGGCTTGGTCATGGACTCGGGGCCGCGGCGGGGGCGCCGGGCGGCGGGGGTGCCGGGTCAGGGGGCGGCGCGGCGTCGGCGCACAGGTCCGGCTCGGTGGGCACCCCGGCCGGCGCGTCCATGTGGAAGAGGCCGGGCTCCAGGTTCGGGTTCAGCTCGCGCTCGCGCCAGCGCAGGCGGACGTCGCTCTTGTGCGGCGGGTCTTCGATGTAGGTCACCGCGGGCAGGCGGACGGTGCGCCCGGGCTTGGCCGGGTCGGCGCCGCCCTCGCCGGTCAGCGCGACGTCGCTGAAGTCTTCGTGGCGCACCCGCCAGACCACCTGGCCGCCGGGGTCACGGCCCTCGGCCTCGCGCACGTCCCAGCCGCTCGGCAGGGCGGGCGCGCCGCCGGGTCGCGGCGCCAGCCACAGCACCTCGGTGCGGCCGCGCGCATCGCTTAAGGTCAGCACCTCGCGCCCGCCGTCCTTGCCCGACCAGTCGAGCTTGGGCGCGGCCGCCTCGCCGTCGCCGAACAGCGGCACCCCGCCGACCAGGACCTCGACCGCCTCCGCGGGGTGCAGGGCGACGCGGATGAGCCGCGCCATGCTGCACGGGTTGACCCGGCCGGCCATGAAGCTGTTGCGCCGCACATCGAGGAGCTGGAAGTCCTGACCATCGGTGACCAGGGTGAGCAGCGGCCCGGTAAGCGAGCTCTCGCCGGACAGCCGCAGGCGGTTCGGCTTGGCCAGGACCAGCCCGATGTCGATCTTGACCCGCCCGGCGGAGCCGTCCAGGTAGTCGGCCTTGGCGCGGGCGCGCAGGGCGAGCACGCTGTCGTGGCCGTGCCGCAGCGCGGCGAGGAGCTCGGCGGCGACCGGCGGCGGATAGGGCCGCACGACCAGCGGCTTGGGGCAGCCGGCGAAAAGGAGGACGGCCAGCCCGGCCCCCAGCGGCCGCCGGAGGCCCCAACAGCTGCCCCCAGCGGAACCGGCGGCGGACCAGATCGACAAAGCGATGGACGAAGCGATGGACGAAGCGATGGACGAAGCGATGGACGAAGCGATGGACGAAGCGATGGACGAAGCGA
>Ga0075158_10002174_pt1 | contig 14392 bp, 14 predicted proteins | sample JI91814BDNA_FD_70968 | JGI IMG/M metagenome (GOLD analysis project Ga0075158, IMG submission 70968) | Wastewater effluent complex algal communities from Wisconsin, to seasonally profile nutrient transformation and Carbon sequestration -... | ecosystem: Engineered > WWTP > Effluent > Algae... | reverse complement strand
TTCTGGCTGAAAAGATAAATGCTGACTGTCAGAAACAGGAAAATGGCAAAAACTCCGATGAATATCAGATAATCATGAATCATGTAGTAATTGCCGTCCATAGCTTGTAGTTATTGAAAACTATTTAAGTTTTTTAAGACCGTTTACCATCACGGTTTCTTCACATTTTTCAAAAGTAATCTCGTAAGACGGATTTTTTTCAGGATAGGTGATAAGATAATCAGGGCAAGGTTTTTTCTGCGCGTGGCTGCGGTCAAAATCTACTTTTCCGTTGGTAATGATGCTGTCTTTTATAAATTTTTCATCAATCTTGTAGGCAGTCATGGCGTTTTTAGCTTCTTCAGAATATTTGAATTCTTTGGAAAGACTTTCAGCAATCACACGGCTGTTGGGTAAATATCCGCTGCAGCTTGCCCCTTTTTTGTTTAAAATAAAAAATACGATCAAAAGCCCCGGAACGAAGCCTATTGCATAAAATTTCAGTTTCTTCATTAGAAAATTAAAAGATTGATATCGTGGTACGTAAGTCCGAAACGGTCGCAGATGATCTTCTTGGTATGTCTTCCTTTGTACATATATAAGCTCTGCTTCATTTCGTTTTTGCGGATCAGCATGTTTTCAAAGCCGCCCTCTTCGTCATAATTTAAAATATAGGAAAGGAAGAAATTCGAGATGGCTTTGGTTGTTGTTCTCGGCATTCTTGAGGTAAGGTTCGGAAGTCCGCAATGGATAACACCGTGTTTGATGATGTAGGGATCTTCCATGGTGGTCAATTCTGAAGTTTCAATCACTTTACCATTGTCTATGGTGATATCAATGATGACACTTCCTTTTTTCATTTTCATGACCATATCTTCAGTAACGATAGGCGTCATATTTAATCTCGGAAGTGCTCCGATCACTACATCAGCACGTCTTAAACTTTTGCTGAGTTCTTTAGGATCAATAATAGAAGTGGGTACACGGCTGTCAACGATAGTATGAAGTCTTCTCAGTTTTGATAAAGAATTATCAAAAACTTTTACACTGGCTCCTAACCCAATGGCTGCTTTTGTAGCAAACTCACCCACAATTCCGGCTCCAAGGATTACAACTTCTGCAGGTCTTACTCCTGTAATTCCTCCAAGCATTAAACCGTTTGATAAGGCTAATAATTCGGAGGCGTATAAAATAGAAACGGTTCCTGCAATTTCCCCTACTAATCTTACTAAAGCCAATTGCTTGTATTCATCAACGATAAATTCAAAGGCGATGGCATTTATTTTTTTCTCTGCAAGCTTTAAAAAGTATTCCTTGTCTCTGAGATTGATCTGAAGTGCTGAAACCAGATACGTATTAGGTTTCATGTAATCAATTTCATCTTCCGTAGGAGGATTCACCTTCAGGATAAGATCCTGTCCGAAAGCTTCCTTAGGATCATTAGTGATCCTCGCTCCTGATTCGGAATATTGTAAATCTGTAAAGAATGAACCTTCTCCGGCCCCAGCTTCAATAATGATCTCATGGCCATGTTCTACCAACACCTGTACGGCATCAGGAGTAATGCAGGTTCTCCTTTCGTTGAGACAGGTTTCTTTAGGAATTCCAATACTGAACTGTTTTCCTTTCTTTATAACCTCCAATTTTTCCTCTTTCGGCATTAATTCTTCTTCTGTGAAAGGAGTAAAAATATTTGTACTCATCCTTAAATTAAATTATGTCTTACAGATTGTTTTTTTACACTCAATTAAGAAGCAAAGATACATAATATTTACTCGAATGAAATTTCTCTGTTTTCACCCGTATTCACAATACTCATTGTGTGGTAGTTAAGCCCGTAAAGCTCCTCTTCATAGACTTCCGGCCATTCAATAATGCATAAAAAAGAATTATCAAGGTACTCTTCAATCCCGATATCATAAACCTCTTCAATGTTTTTTAAGCGGTAAAGATCAAAATGATAGACTTTCCCTTTTTCTGTATTGTATTCATTCACAATAGAGTAAGTAGGAGAGTTTACTTCATCTTTGCTGCCCATATTTTTAAGCAGAAATTGCGTGAAAGTTGTTTTCCCCGCTCCCAGATTTCCTTTTAATAAAAGAATATTATGTTGTAATTGAGGAATGATGCTGTCAACAACTTCCTGCCAGTCTTCGATTGTATTGATAGTGAACTGCATATGCTAATTTGTTTTGCAAAAATAATGATTTATGAGTTGCTAAGCTAGAAATTTAAAGGCTGGAAGATAGAAGCCGGAAGATGGATGTTATAAACAGTACATTCCGTACTCACTCTCAAACTCTCAAACTCTCAAACCCGCATCCCGAAACTCGAAACCCACACCGAAATTCTCAGCCTCTTCCAACTTCTCCATAAAATACTTAATTTTACAGCATGATTTCCAAACAGACCATTGATAAGATATTCTCCACGATTCGCGTTGAAGAGATTGTGGGTGAATACGTGCAGTTGAAAAGAGCAGGGTCTAACTATAAAGGACTCAGTCCGTTTCATGAAGAAAAGTCTCCAAGTTTTGTTGTTTCACCAAGCAAACAGATATGGAAGGACTTTTCAACCGGAAAAGGTGGTACAGCCATTTCTTTCCTGATGGAAATTGAGAACTTTACTTATCCTGAGGCACTTCGCCACGCTGCAAAAAAATATGGAATTGAAATTGAAGAAGATCAGCGTGAAATTTCTGAAGAAGCCAAAAATGCCCAGACCGAAAAAGATCTGCTGTATAAAATCCACGAGGTTGCGAATACCTATTTTCAGGAGATTCTTTGGGATGATCAGGAAGGCAGAAGTATAGGTCTTTCGTATTTCAAAGAAAGGGAATTGAAGGATGATATCATCAAAAAATTTCAGCTGGGATATTCTCCTGAAAAGAAAAACGCTTTTACGGCTTATGCTCTGGAAAAGGGATATAACAAAGACATTCTTGAAAAATCAGGACTTTCTATTTTTCCGGAAAATACACCTGCTGGGGTTGACCGTTTCAGAGAAAGGGTAATTTTTCCTATACACAGTTTTTCCGGCAGGGTGTTAGGTTTTGGAGCAAGGATTCTTAAGAATAATGTCAAAACAGCAAAATATCTCAATTCACCGGAAACGGAGATCTATCATAAATCCAATGTTCTTTATGGATTAAATCAGAGTAAACAGGCAATTTCAAGGAAGAATGCCTGTCTTTTGGTGGAAGGATATATGGATGTGATTTCCCTTCATATGTCCGGAATTGAAAACGTAGTGGCAAGTTCCGGAACGTCTCTGACTACAGAGCAGATCAAACTGATTAAAAGACTTACGGAAAACGTAACGATTCTTTTTGATGGAGATAATGCCGGTATCAAGGCCAGTTTCCGAAGTATTGATATGCTCCTGACGGAAGGAATGAATATCCGTGTGTTGCTTTTCCCTGATGGAGATGACCCGGATTCCTTTGCCAGAAAACATCCGCAGGATTATGTTGAAAAGTACATCGAAAATGAAGCGATGGACTTCATCGATTTTAAAGCGGAAATCCTGTTGAGGGATATCGGAAATGATCCGATTAAAAAGGCTGAAGCGATCCGAGATATTGTAAAATCTGTCTCTTTTGTCCAGAATGCTCTGAAAAGAGAGGTTTATCTGAAAGAGGTTTCCAATAAATTCGGGCTTTCCGAGCAGAGTCTTTTCAATGAACTGGATGTTCAGAAGCAGATCACGCAGAACCAGACCCACCATATTCAGCAACAGCAAAAGGAGAAAACAGCTGCTCCCAAGATGGAGGTTGTTCCTTTGGATCAGGAAAAAGAAGATCCGTTTCTGTATGATGTATTATTCATGGAGAACAAACTTGTAGATCATATGCTGATGTTCGGAGATATCGTTCTGAAAAGAAAAAACGAACAGAATGAAGACTATGAGATAACTGTTATTGAAGAAATCCTTCATCATTTCGAAGAAGAGCAGTATACATTTTTAGTCAGAGAAAATGAAATCATTATCAATCAGGTGAGGGAAGGAATTCAAAAGGATGAGCTCAGAAGTGGAAACTTTTTTGTATCTTTTATGGACGAAGAGATTACCACAAAGGTTGTAGATGCTTTGATCCCGTTGGATGAGCTTGAAAACTGGGCTTCCAGAAATATTTATCCTCCAAATTACGGTGATAAAGTGGCAGATCAGATCCAGGGAGATGTTCTGCTACATAAATACCGATATATAGACTATCTGATCAGGGAAACGGCTAAACAGCTTGATCAGTACAGCAGTACAGATGAAGTAAAATATTATGAGCTGATCAAAAAGATTACGCTTTTAAAGCAGGCTTCCATACGGTTGAGCAATATCATCGAATATTCGCCTATCAAAGGGATTTATGTAGATAGAAAAAGATAATTAGAAGTCAGATTTTTGTGGTGTTCTGTGACAAAAAGTCCTATAAAATTTTAGGAATAAATATTGTAATTTAAACTTCGAGAATATTTAAAAAATAATACATAATAGAAATATGGACATTAAAAAGGAATTCAGAGATTTCTCTGTAAAACATTTAGGAAACAACGGTTTGGTTACCGATCAGTATATGGGAATGTATGGCCCAACGAATCTTACTCCGTACATCATGGAAGAGAGAAGGTTAAACGTTGCTCAGATGGACGTTTTCTCGCGTTTGATGATGGACAGAATTATCTTCCTTGGAACAGGTATTGATGATCAGGTAGCAAACATCGTGACGGCTCAGCTTTTATTCTTGGAAAGTGCTGATCCTTCAAAAGACATTCAGATCTACATCAACTCTCCAGGAGGGAGTGTATATGCAGGTTTAGGTATTTATGACACCATGCAGATCATTAAGCCGGATGTAGCAACGATCTGTACAGGTATGGCTGCTTCAATGGGAGCTGTATTATTAGTTGCAGGAGAAAAAGGAAAACGTTCTGCGCTTAAACACTCAAGAGTAATGATTCACCAGCCTTCAGGAGGTGCTCAGGGAGTTGCTTCTGATATGGAGATCAACTTGAGAGAGATGTTGAAACTGAAGCAGGAGCTTTATGAAATCATCGGTCATCACTCAGGACAAACATACGAGTGGGTAGAAAAATCATCTGACAGAGATTACTGGATGACTTCTGAAGAAGCTAAAGGTTACGGAATGGTAGATGAGGTTTTACAAAGATCTACTGAGAAAAAATAATTGACTGTTATATCATGAGAGCCGCACCCATCTGGTGCGGTTTTTTTGTGGGATTATGGCAGGAATAGTCACCATTTTTTAATCATGGATCTTTGTGCTTGTGCTCAAATTATTTTCAGAGTCTATTGTTAAAAAACAATTATCATTATATTCAAGATGAGTTTACAATCAAGTTATACTTTCGCAGCCATACAATAGCATATGAAAAAATTACTATGGTCTGTTGGAGTATTGGCAGTATTGGCTTCATGTAAAAGTGATGATGATATAAGCATAATTAATCAGGATATTAATTATTCCAAACTCCCTCAGGAATTTCCATTTACCAAACTGGCTACAATAAACGGTGTGGATGTTATCAATGGCGGATTTGGTTCAGGAGCTGCCGCTCATCCTACCAGAAAAGGTGAATTCTATGTCATTACAGACCGAGGGCCTAATACCGATTTCCAGAATGGTAAAAAGTTTCTTGCGCCTAATTTTACCCCAACCATTATGCACTTTAAAATCAATGCTGACGGAAATGTAGAGGTGATCAAATATATTAAACTTAAAAACCCATCCGGACAGCCTATTACAGGCCTTCCAAATCCTGTCGGAATGGGAAGTACGGGGGAAATTGCTTATGATGCTTCCGGGAATGTGTTAGGAACAGATAAATATGGATTAGACAGTGAAAGTATTGTTGCCGCTGCTGATGGTACATTCTGGGTTTCTGATGAATATGGACCACATATTGTGCATTACAGTGCTGATGGAATGGAGATGGAAAGAATAAGCCCGATAGGTGTAGATACAGGACCAAGAAAATTACCTGCTGTTTTAGCAAAAAGAAGAGCTAACAGAGGAATGGAAGGACTTTGCATCACTCCGGATGGAAGAACGCTGGTAGGTACAATGCAATCGATGATGTTTGTTCCCAGCAAAGCATTGGCAACCAATACAACTTTAACGAGAATTGTCACCTTTGATATTATTACAGGGCAGACCAGGCAGTTTTTATACAAACAGGATGGTGGAGCTTCTGATTCGGTGTGTGATATTACAGCATTAAGTAATAATGAATTTCTGGTGATAGAAAGAGACGGAAATTTCGGTTCTCAGGGAGGAATAAAAAAAGTATACAGAATCAGCCTCAGCAACGCTTCCGATGTAAACGGAGCCGATATTAATGCGGTGGACGGAATGAAAATTAACGGAAAAGCTTTAGAACAGTGTTCATGGGATGAAATTACCAATGCCGGAATAAAAGCTGTTACCAAAACATTAGCCGTAGATCTGGTAGCAAAACTGGGCTATGAGCATGATAAATTCGAAGGAATTGTTTATTTGGGAAATAATAAACTGGCTGTTTTCAATGATGATGACTTTGGAGTAGTGGATGACGGAAGCGGAAATCCTAAAGCCAAAATTTTACCTAAAACAGGTAAGGTAGACAAAGGAACAATGTATGTAGTCGATATTCAATAATTAGATTTTTTTAACGAAAAAGCGGCGGAATCGAAGATTCCGCCGCTTTTTATTGTATGGTGTTTTTAGCTAACCTTTCTCTTTTTAAAGAAAACTCTATACACTAAAAACGTTTGTATCAGAACGTTTCCAATGAATATGAGCACCGCCTGATAAGTTGGAATAATGGCATAAAACGGCAATGATTTATTAAATAAAACAGCTGGGAATAATGCCAGAACCTTGATCAGTGCCAATAGATAACTCAAAAAGTCAGGTTTTATGCCAATTAAAAACTGATCATAAACAAAGACATAAATAAAATCAAATAAAAGAAGTCCGAAGAATATTAAAATGAAATTTTTCATGTCTGTCCTAAAACTTCCTTTATTTTAGTTAAAAGCTTCGATGATCTTAGAGAAATCCTCTAATTTTAAGGCTGCTCCTCCGATAAGACCACCGTCGATATCCGGCTGAGAGAAAATTTCTTTAGCGTTATCTGGCTTTACAGAACCTCCGTAAAGGATTGAAACTTCGTCAGCAACTTCCTGCCCGTATTTTGCAGCAATAATATTTCTGATATGAGCGTGGATTTCCTGAGCCTGTTCAGGGCTTGCCGTTTCTCCTGTTCCGATAGCCCAAACCGGTTCGTAAGCAATCACGACTTTTTTGATCTCTTCAGCAGAAAGCGTGAAAAGAGCCACTTCAGTTTGATTTTTTACCACCTCAAGGTGTTGTCCTGCTTTTCTCTGTTCAAGAGTTTCCCCGTTACAGTAAACAGGAATAAGACCTTTATCAAGAGCTAATTTGATTTTTCTGTTACAGTGAGAATCTGTTTCTCCGTGATATTGTCTTCTTTCAGAGTGTCCTATTAATGACCCGGTTGCATCAATAGATTCCAGCATATCTGCAGAAATTTCTCCAGTATAGGCACCGCTTTCATGCTCGCTCATATCCTGAGAAAATACCCCGATTTCATCCTTTTCAAAAATATCTTTTGCCATCATCAAATACAATGCAGGTGGAGCAATCCAAACCTCACAGTTCGTAGCATTGTTGTTTTTATAGCTTAGTAACTGAATCATTAATTGTTGTGCATCAATTACATTTTTGTTCATTTTCCAGTTTCCTGCAACTATTTTTCTTCTCATAAGATTTAAATATAGATTTATTTATTTTTAATTTTTTTTTTATAAAATCTGCGAGGCCCATTACTTAGTAATACCTTCTAATTTAAACATGAAAGCATATACCAAAGCTACATCCTTCAGATAATCAAACCTTCCGGAAGCACCACCATGGCCATATTCCATATCTGTTTTTAATAACAGTACATTTTTGTCCGTTTTCATATCTCTTAGCTTGGCAACCCATTTGGCAGGTTCAAAATATTGTACCTGAGAATCGTGCAATCCTGTTGTTACTAAAAGATTCGGATAGTTTTTCTTCTCTATATTTTCATATGGAGAATAAGATTTCATATAAAAATAGGCTTCCTTATTATTGGGATTTCCCCATTCATCATACTCATTGGTAGTGAGTGGAATACTAGTGTCCAACATCGTATTCACTACGTCTACAAATGGAACCTGTGAAATAACCCCATTCCATAGATTAGGACTCATATTGGCTATAGCACCCATCAATAAACCGCCTGCACTTCCTCCCTGAGCGTAAAGATGCTTAGGTGAAGTATATTTTTCTTTAACCAGATATTCCCCGGAATCGATGAAATCGGTAAATGTGTTTTTCTTTTTCATCATTTTTCCGTCTTCATACCACTGTCTTCCCATTTCCTGACCTCCGCGGATATGGGCAATTGCAAATGCAAAACCCCGGTCCAAAAGACTCAGTCTGGTGCTGCTGAAACTGACATCCATAGAACTTCCGTAAGAACCGTAAGCGTAGAGTAGAAGTGGGTTGTTTCCATCTTTTTTGAACCCTTTTTTATAAACAATGGAGATTGGAATTTTCGTTCCGTCTTTTGCCGTGGCAAAAAGCCTTTCCGTTGTATAATTGTCTTTATTGTAGCCTCCCAGAACTTCCTGTTGCTTTAAAAGAACCCGTTTTCCGGTTTTTAAATCCTGTTCATACTGAGAACTTGGTGTAATCATGGAAGTATACCCAAAACGGAAATTATCCGTGTTATATTCAGGGTTATCCAGTGAATAAACGGTATAAGTAGGTTCATCAAATTTTAGAAACTCCTTTTTCCCTGTTTTTCTATCATAAATTACCAGTTGGGAAAGTCCGTTTTGTCTTTCACTGAATATCAGATAATTTTTAAATGCAGTAACATCCTCCATCAGAACATCTTTTCTGTGCGGAATAAAATCCTTCCAGTTTTCAACTCCCGTTTTATCTAAAGGAGTTTCTACAATTTTAAAGTTAAGAGCATCTTTATTGGTTGTTACCAAAAATTTATCTTCAAGTGAAGTTACATCATAAAGTACGTTATTGATCCTAGGCTGAAAAATTTTGAAATTTCCGTTAGGATCATTAGCGTCCAGATACCTGGTTTCAGAAGAAGTCGTAGCACGGGAGTCGATCAGGATAAACTTATTGTTTTTTGTTTTTCCTACACTGATATAGTTGGTTTTATCTTTTTCTTCATATACCAGAATATCTTTACCGGAATCTGTTCCCAGCGTGTGTCTGAAAATTTTTTCTGTTAAAAGAGTCTCAGGATTTTTTGAAGTATAGAAAATTGTTGTGTTATCATTGGCCCATGTTGCAGAACCTGTTGTATTTTTAATACCAAGATCCGTGATTTTCCCTGTAGAAAGATCTTTTAAGAATAGCTTGTACTGCCTTCTGGAAACATCATCCACTCCGTAGATCATTTTTGTATTATCCGGACTGATGCTGAAGCCTGCAGCAGAATAGTATGGATGACCCTCCGCCATTTTATCTACATCCAGAAGAATTTCTTCCGGAGCAGTAAGGCTGCCTTTCTTTCTGCAGTATTTAAAATACTGTTTTCCGGTCTCTGTTCGGCTGTAATAGTAATATCCGTTCCTAAAAACTGGTACAGATTCATCCTTCTCCTTGATTCTGGCTTTCATTTCCTGGAAAAGCTTTTCTCTGAAGGGTTCTGTATCCTTCATCATGCCTTTCCAATAGGTGTTTTCAGCCTTTAAATAATCAACAACTTTGGTAGAATCTTTTCCTTTTTTAAAATAATCAATCATCCAGTAATAAGGATCATTAACCTTATCGCCGTGGATTTCTCTGATATGTTCCTGCTTTTCTGCAACAGGAGTCTTCATATTCGGAAATGTCTGAGATTGAAATGTAGCTGCACTCATTACTAATAGTCCTAGATAAATTTTTTTCATGGTATTTTTTTGGTTTGGATCTGTTCTTAGCTTATAATCCCCAAAGGTTTTTCAACAGTACGTAGAACGTATGCTCCTCTTCTGTTACTTTATTATCAGCCTTGATCAGTGATTTCGCAAACTGAACAAATTTCAAACGTTCATCCTCTGTAGAATCTTCATGGAAACATCTTGCATGGAATTCAAAATGGTCTTTCCATTCTTCAGGCTGTAAAAGAGCCAGGGTTTCAAGCTCGTTGTCAAGATTCATTCTGAACGGAAATTCCTCCGCCATGTATTGCTGTACCAGCATGCCTTCCTCAGGAGCAAATTCTCCGTCTACAGAAGAAAGGATCATAAGTAAATGATAACCGGCGATTGATTTATTTGATTTTTGCATGAGTGGTTGTATGTTTAAGTTTAGTGTTTAAATTTGATAATTGATGTCAATTATTTGTCGCAATGACCTATCATTCATCATTTATAATTAATTAACGTAGTCTTTTGCAGGCTGTTTATCTACAATTTTTCCGTTTTCAAGAATCAGTACAAATGGGTTGCTTCTTGCTATAGTTTTGATGGCAGTTGCGTCCATCATTGCATTTTTAATGGTTTTAAAAGTATTCGGATAAGTAGAAATTCCATAGATAAGGGCTCCTTTTTGCGTATTTACTTTAGCTTCCACTTTCTGAAGCAGATCAGCAGGAACATCTTTTGGATGGTAAGAAAACACCAAAACAGCTTTTGGAGCGTTGATAATCTCATTTGTAATTTCCATTCCGGTTGGATCTTCAATCTTAAATTTCACAATCTCAGATTTGTACCCTTCTTTGGTTAGTACAGATTCATTTTTTCCCTCTTCAATTTTCCATGGAGAACCTTCTGCCCAGTATTCAGTTTTTTTGATATAATCATCCTGATTCAGTTTTATAACAGCTCCTGTTTTTTGGTTTTTCAGAGAATAGAACGTCTTATATTCGGAAGGATTTTTTTCAATTTTACCTTTTTCACCTTTAATGTCTGTTCCTATTTTGTAATCACGGAAATCAATGATCGGTTCATGCATAATTCCCTGTGCCATCACGTAGATCATGCCTAGAGAAAATACTGTTAAAAGGATATATTTAAACGTATTGGAAGGCTCTTTCTGGGTAATTCCATACTCATCTTTTTTACGGAAATCTTTTCTGTACAAGACAAAAAGGATAATCAATCCGATCAGAAGTACAATATCCTTAAGGAAGCTTTGCCATGGGGTAAACTTGATGGCATCACCGAAACATCCGCAATCTGTTACCACATTGAAGTAGGCAGAATAAAAAGTAAGAAATCCAAAGAAAATACAAAGTGCAATTAATAGGGACAAGGTAAATTTAAGCTTTAATTTAAGCAGCAGCATAAATCCTAAGAAAAGCTCCAGTACCACCACAATAATGGAAAACAGCAGGGCAAACTTTTCTAAAAATGGCATGTTGAAAACCGGAGGTGCAAAATATTCTTCCATTTTGAAAGAAAAACCTACCAGATCCACGGCTTTCACAAAGCCTGAAAGGATAAAAATAACAGCAATAATAAAGCGTAATAAACCTTTGAGCATATTAAATAGTTTTGGGTTCGAATTGATTTTCTTTTTCTGAGAACTTGATCAAACAGAAAACCGCATAATTCAGCATATCGAAATAGTTGGCATCCAGGCCTTCCGAAACGATTGTTTTTCCCTGATTGTCCTCAATCTGTTTAGTTCTTAATACTTTCTGATAAATAAGATCCGTAATCGAAGAGATTCTCATATCCCTCCATGCCTCACCATAATCATGATTTTTTCTTTCCATCAAAGCCTTAGCTTCATTGGCATATTTGTCATACAGACCTAAAATTTCATCTTTATTTTCATTGAAATCATTGGAAAGACCTTTCTCCAGCTGAATAAGCCCAATGATAGAATAGTTCACAATGGCGATAAATTCATCTTCTTCACTCTCATCCACCATTTTTTTATCAGTCATCTGCAGCGTACGGATCCTGTTGACTTTAATATAAATCTGATCTGTAATGGAACTTGGCCTTAAAACCCTCCATGCTGCACCATAATCCTGTAATTTTTTACCGAAAAGATCACGGCACTGACTGATAACTTTCTCGAACTGTACTGATGTTTTTAGCATAAATTTTCTTAATCTTCCAAATATACGAATTCGGTTTTAGATTTTTGAATTTGAAAAGCTGAGTTTGTGAGTCAGAGGGTGTAAAGGTGGGAGAGTTTGAGTGTTTTGGATTTGCGATGCGGGGTTCGGATTTCGAGTTGTTGGGTTTTAGAGTTTTAGAGTAAGAGGGTTTGAGAGTGAGAGTGAGAGTGAGAGTGAGAGTGAGAGTGAGAGTGAGAGTTTGAAAGTAAGAGGGGCTTAGTGTTTTAGGGGTAGAGGATGTTTGAAGAAAGAGTTTCAAGATTCGATTTTACAGACTTTTGGGTTTGAGAGTGTACATTTAGCTTCCAACCTCCGGCTTCTGGCTTCCAGCCACTAATTTCTAATTTCTTCTCGTTAAAAACTCATAAATCACTAATTTTGCACTACAAAATCATTTATCAGCTATCAATTATTATTTATTAATTTTCACCCACCAGTAATAAACTCCCATGCTCTCCAACTCTCCAATTCTCCCGCCCTCCAACGTTCCAACCTACTCAATCAACTGCAACGGCCGTTTAGTACAGCTGGATACTCCAAAAATCATGGGAATCCTGAATCTGACACCGGATTCTTTCTCTGACGGAGGACAATTCAATAATGAAAAATCCGCATTGAATCATGCCGAAAAACTGTTGAAGGAAGGAGCAGAAATATTGGATATCGGTCCCCAATCTACACGTCCTCATGCAGATTTTTTAAGTGCTGAAGAAGAAATAACACGAATTGGAAATCTTATTTCTCTGATCAAAAAAGAATTTCCGGAAGCCTTGATTTCTCTGGATACTTTTTATGCAGAAACAGTAAGATTCGGATTTAACGAAGGAATAGATCTGATCAATGATATTTCAGGCGGGCAGTATGATACAGAAATGTTTGATACTGCTGCTGAAACGAAGCTTCCTTACATCCTGATGCACGTAAATCCTTCCTACGAAACCATGCACAATAAAATAAAATTCGAAGATATTACGCTGGAAGTAAATCAATATTTTTCCAAAAAAACGAAAGAACTTTTAAAAAAAGGCGTAAATGATATTATTCTTGATCCCGGTTTTGGTTTCGGAAAAACAGTAGAAGACCAGATGAAAATGATCCACGAAGTTGAATATCTCGGATTTGGAAAATTCCCTCTTTTAATAGGCATTTCCAGAAAATCATTTATCTATAAACCTTTGGGAAAATCACCTCTCGATATCAATGAGGAAACGCAGAAACTTCATATGAAAGTTTTGGAACAGGGAGCAAAAATTGTAAGGGTCCATGATGTGGCTGCAGCAAAGGAAACATTGACTCTTTTTTTACGAAAAAAATAAAAAGTGTGAAAAAAACTTGTGAGTAATTAAAAAATTTATACATTTGCAATATGAATTTTACGAATCAGAAAAATATTATTGTCATTTCTATTATTGCTGTTGTCATTAGCAACAGTAAGGAAACGGCATTTTAAATAGATTTTAATTTAAATTATATATAAAACCGTTTCAAATTATGAAACGGTTTTTTTTGTTTTAATTTTTTATAGTACAAGAGTATGTATCAGTTATTATCAGTAATTATTATCGTCATTATTATTCCCTTGCGTCTGTGAGAAGGAAGATGTATGACTGTACATATATTGAGCCCTCTCACAACGTGAGAGGGCTTTTTTTATTCCCATTTTAATTTTTTTTAAACCTTATAACATGTATTACAACGACGACACGACCATCTACTTTGACGGAAAATTTATGAAAGCGAAAGATGCCGGAACAGACCTTTATGGACAATCCCTTCACTATGGTTACTCTGTTTTTGAAGGAATTAAATCCTACAGCACAGATCAGGGAACCCAGATTTTCAAAGCAAAAGAACATTATGAAAGACTGAGAAGATCAGCAGAACTTATGCATATTCCCTTTGACTATTCCGTAAATCAGCTTACAGAACTTACCTATGAACTTCTGGATCGTAACGGTTTCACGGATGCTTATATCCGCCCGTTGGTTACATGCTCTCCCAATATGTCCCTTTCAAAAGGGCAAAAATCTTACCTGTCTCTTCTTGCCTGGGAATGGAATAACGGCTATTTGGCAGATAAAATGAAAATAATGACTTCCCCTTTTCAACGTCCTAATCCTAAGGCATTCAAGGTGGAAGCCAAAGTAGGAGGCCATTATGTAAACTCAATACTGGCCTGTCAGGATGCCAAAGATAAAGGCTATGATGAAGCGCTGGTACTGGATGAAAACGGAAACGTTGCTGAAAGCTCAGGTGCCAATGTTTTCTACGAAAAAGAC
>Ga0075158_10002173_pt1 | contig 14393 bp, 5 predicted proteins | sample JI91814BDNA_FD_70968 | JGI IMG/M metagenome (GOLD analysis project Ga0075158, IMG submission 70968) | Wastewater effluent complex algal communities from Wisconsin, to seasonally profile nutrient transformation and Carbon sequestration -... | ecosystem: Engineered > WWTP > Effluent > Algae... | reverse complement strand
GAAGACCTTAAAAAGTTTGATTTGCTAGCTACCTTACTTGCAGGTAAGATTCGATTTAGCAAAGTAAAAACCATTGAAAAGGAAAATCAAAAATACGACATCTATACCTATTCAATTGAAAAAAACAAGAGCATATTTCGAACTATATTCCTTATACCGACTGACAAAACTCCTCTTGAAAATGAATTTAAACCATTAAATGACCTTGTTCAAAATTACTATTTGAATATTCCTCAGCGAAAAGAATACCAGGTAATCAATGTTTACTCTGATTTTTTAGAAAAGGCAATTAAAGAGATTGATTTGCATTTTACTTCTAAAGAAGAAATTGGAGTGGTATCGCATTTCCAGATTCAAGACTTGCGAAATTACTATAAGAATATGAGTCAACAGTATACCGAAGAAATTCATACCCAGATAAAAACAGGAATTTTACGCCACCTTAAAAAAGGAGATTTACTATTTAGAGTCAATCAACGCTCTTACATTACCTACTCACACAATTGTGATGAGGATAAAGTCAAATCACGCTTTAGTGATATATTTTTCCAATTGAATACTCTTATTATCCGCTACAAACTTTCTTTTCACAGAGTAGACTATAACAATTTCAAAAAACAGGAATTCTGGGATACGATAGTCTCCGAGGCTTGAGATTCTTAAACTTGCCTAACGGTTGTTTCAAATTCCCGAATAAAAATAAATCAAAAGAATTTTTAAAAACTAATTTATCCTTGCATAAATTAAAAAAGAGTTCACCTTTGTGTAATGCGTTTTTTTAAAATATTCTTTCTACTTTTTATTCTTTTTAACTGTAAAAATTCTGAATCCAGCAAAACTTACTCCCTAAAAGAAGGCTGGCAATATAGACCTGGCTTTGATATCGAATGGCTCTCTAGCTCAGGGCAAGAAGCCGAATGGAAAACAATTACTCTTCCTACTAATCTAACAAAAGAACTCAATTTAAACTCTTACACAGGTTATATCACTTTAAGAAGAGAGCTTCCCGAATCTTTAAACCAATTTTTAAAACAGGGAAAGCCGCTTGCTATCAATGCAGGTAGAGTTTTAGATGTTTCCTATTTTTATTTTAACAAAACTCTAATCGGCCAACTAGGATCTTCTGAGCCATATACGTCAGGTGCAATGCGACCTTTTTTAAAAGACATTCCATTTACAGATTTAAGTTCAGACAAGAATACTATCACGATAGTTCTCTATACGGTAAATGGAAAGTATCCGCTTCAATTTATAGATACAATTGAAATTGGAGAATCAGATAGTATTTATTTATCTTATACAAAAAAGGAAAACCTTTCTTTCTTCTTTATTGCAATATATGTTGTGGTTGGACTTTATCATATACTTTTAGCCTACAAGAGAAGAAAAGACTTATACAATTTTTACTTCGGAATATTTTGTATTCTATTTTCGATTCAATTCTTTATTGCAAATACTTTTTCTAGAGATGCAATTTTTCAAGATTCCGTTGAACTCCAAAGAAAACTAGAACACGTTTTTATGTTTGCGATGACTCCAGGGCTTTTGATGTTTTTAACTCAATTTTTTGACAGACAAAACAATCGAATTGCGAAAGGCTTTGCTATCTTTTGTGGAATTTTAATTGCTGTTACTATCGTTTCTCCTCTTTTTGTAATGCGAATTTGTTCTATGCTCTGGCAGGCTTCCACTCTATTCATTGGTCCTTATATGGTTTATTATTTAATTAAGCAAATCAAGAAAGGAAATAAAGAAGGAGTTTATTTGATTGCTGGATTAATAATGCTAACCATTTCCCTCTTACTAGATATGGCGACTTCAAGAGGATTCATTCATACTCCTCATATATCTAGTTTTGTATTTTTACTTTTTGTGATGGGCATTGCGGGGATAATGGCAAATAGATTTATGCATGTCACAAATGAAGTAGAAACACTCAATGCAGAGCTAGAAAAAAAAGTAGAAGATAGAACAAAGAAACTCCAGGAAAGTTTAACCGAAACACAAAAATTAAAAGAGCAGCAAGACGGAGACTATTACCTGACATCCCTACTCGTTCATCCTCTCTCGAAAAATTTCATCGGTCACAAACAAAGCAATTTTAAAATAGAAACACTCATTAAACAAAAAAAACAATTTCAATTTAAAAAAAGAAACAGTGAAATTGGTGGAGATATTTGTATACTCGATGAAATTCTACTCGAAGGGATATCCTATACAGTCTTTTTAAACGGAGATGCAATGGGAAAATCGATCCAGGGGGCAGGAGGATGTCTTGTTCTTGGAACCGTTTTCAAATCAATTCTCGAGAGAAATCATACTATTGCGGATACTCAGAATATACCACCTGAAATTTGGATGAAAGAATCTTTTCGAGAGCTTCAAAATGTATTTGTATCTTTTGACGGCTCCATGCTCATTTCTGCCATGTATGGGCTAATAGATAATAGAAACGGAACGGTTTATTATATCAACGCAGAGCATCCTTTTTCAATTTTATATAGAGATGAAAAAGCTACGTTTATCGATATCGAAAGTGATAAGAGAAAAATTGGAATTGATGCAGGGCATACTCCGCTAAAGATTCATGTATTTCAATTAAAGCCAAACGACTCACTTATCGCAGGCTCCGATGGAAGAGACGATATTTTACTCGGGGAAGATTCTTCGGGCTCAAGAATTATAAACGAAGATGAAACTTTATTTTTAAAGGTAGTAGAAGAGGCAAATGCAGATTTACCAAAGATAGTAAAGATTCTCGAATCAAGAGGAGAAATTACAGACGATCTCTCCCTATTAAAAATTACATATGATATTACACCTGTCACAACTAAATCGGAAACTGCTCTAAGAGAAATGGAAGAGAAATTAAAAGAGGCATATCAAGATTATCTACATGGTCTCCAGGATAAAGCAATTGTAAAATATACAAATCTATTTGCCGCCTATAAAGATCCAGAGCTTATAATGGAAATAATACAGATTTATCTCGAGAAAAAAGAATACTTTATAACGAGTAGACTACTCGATTTATTTTGCGACCAAAGCCCAATTCACTCCAATGCCCTTTATTTAAATTCCTTTGTAAAGAAAAAAAATAAAGAATTCGAAAAAGCTATTTATTTTGGAGAAAAGTTTCGATTAAGAGAGCCTTCGAATGTAAAAAATCTGATTAATCTTGCTGACTGCTATCGCTTTGTGAATCAAATGGATAACGCGAATAAATATTTGAATCGTGCTCTAAAGTTAGAGCCAGTCAATAAACAGGCATTGAAATTACAGGAAAGCCTTAAAGTAGGACATTTAGTATAACTTCAAAATCAGTTTAAAGTCTAACACCTAGTATCCGTTGATAGGATTCCCCTGTTTCGTCTGTCGTTTTGGAATAGACAAATTTCATGACTGCAAATTTTGAATATTTAGTCTCTGATTCCGTTTTATATTCCCAGAGAAGTCCCCAAAGGCTTCCCTGTCCTTCATAACCTCTTTCTTTAGCAAGAGAAGTTTTATAGTAGAGGATACCCATGAGTAGATTCACATGCTTCTCCTGTTTTACTTTATCAGAGTTTTCATAATACAAAGCCCCAAGAGCAGCATGTTTAACCTGTTTAGTATCACTGGAATTTGAATAGTATAGTGCCGGAGCTATCCACATTTGCTTTTCAGATTTTTTCTCTTCGCTATAGTAAAGAGGCAAAATATTATTTTGCGCATATTCTTTTTTATTCTTAGAAGCGAACCAGAGCAAATTCATATTTTTCTCCTCCGGCGTAGAAGAATAATTTCCAAGACCGTAGAGAAGTCTTACATTTACTTCTTCTTTTGCTTTAGCTAGATGAATTGCTCGAAATAAAAAGTCGACTTCTCTTTTGCCGGATTCTCTAGAATGTGTATGCTCTGCTAACATTAGAAAATTCTGCATACTTGATTTTAAATTAGAATTTAAATAAAGCCCGGAAACAAGAGAAGTAGATTCTGTTTTATCCTCCTTTGAAAAATAAACCGGGAATATATGTCTATACTTCACCGGATTATCAGGATTATCCGTATTAATAGAATACCAATATGGAAATAATGTCAGCCTGGCAAGAGTTCCTTTTTTATACATATAATCTAATAACGTTAAGATTTTAGTATGCTCCCCATTCTGTGTTATATTTTTATAAAAAAGAAATGGTATAACTGGAAATAAAATACTCTTCTCAAATGTTTTTTCTTTTTTATTTTCCGATTCAAATTCATTATACAAAAGAGAAATAAAAGTCTTTTCAGATTTTTCTGTAGTTCGATTCTCGTCCTTTTTATAATAGAAGGCGGGAAGTATCCAGAGAGAAGAATAGTCTCGTTCTTTATTTCTCTTATCAAAATCAAATCCACTAACCGGTAACAATAACAGGGAAGTTCTATTTTTATTCCCGCTATAACTGGAGATAAATAACCAACTCCAACTTGTTTCCTCTTTATTTGTTGTGTAATTAAAGATAAGAGGCATTATCCACATAGTCAAATACGAATTATCACTGTCTTCTCTATCATATTTATAATTCAAATACATAGGAAGTGTAGCGAGCGTTGTTTCTCCAGACGTTGTATCTGTCGCATACTTCTTATTTACCCAAAATGGTAAAACAAGTGACCAGTAATTAGATTCGTTTGGCTTGCCATTCTCACTATAAGTAGTAGATTTACCAAAGAGAGGATATAAATTGAATGCAGTTTTTTCTTTTGATGTTTCGCTAGCAAGAAAGAAGAGTAAATTATAATAACTAGTATTTGGCGTTTTAGAATGATAGAGTCCTATTACAAGCCATTCCTTCTTCACATTATTTTCATTCTTATAATATCCGAATGGAGTAAAGAGAGAAAACTTCGATTCCTGTTTTTCTTTATTGTTCTTAATTTCTTCATTCAAATAGAAAAATGGAGCTAGCAAAACAGTAGAGTTTGCGATACCTACCTTTTTATTATTTTCAAAATTCTGTGAGTAAATCGGGAAAACCTGAAATGCAGTCTTTATACTTGACTTCTCACGGCTAATAAAGAGTAACCAGTTAGTGTAATTTTCTGAAGGAGACTCGGAGTGATATGCAAGTGCAGGAGGAATTAGCCATTTCTTATTTGTATTATTTTGATTGGTATAAATCCAGAAAAGCGAATAGAAAGAAAACTCTGACTCGGTAATTTGTTTATCTCCGCTTGCGACTAGGCTAGTAGATTTTTTATTATTCCAATAATATAAAGGAGCGAACCAATTTGTATAATTATAATTTTTCGCGTCCTGCTCATAAAAATCCTGGTAAAAGACAGGATATATTTTTAGATTATGAGCCGTATTGGATTTTTCATAAGAAGTAATCGCAAGGAAATTCCAATAAGATTCTTTGTTCACTGATTTATAAGAATGATATAAGACTGGAATTGGCGCAAACCAACTAATATCTTCTGACTTCTTTGAAGAATTAACGGATGAATTATATAACAAGAACGGAGAATAAAAACTAACCTGCTCTGAGTCCAATGTATCCTTTGCAAATTTTTTATTATAGTAACCAGAAATTATCCAGCGCGTAACTGACGTTAGCTTTCCTTTTTCATAATTCAAATCGTGGTAATACAGTGGTAGAATTTTGAAATTATTCACGGTATTAGAATTTTCATAAGAAGAAACTAGCATTACGTTCCAATAGGTCTTATCATTCTCTGACTCAGTGTAATGATAAATAAATGGAATCGGGGCAAACCAATAGTTGTCGTTTTGCGCCATCGATTTATTTTGATATGAATGATGGAAGAATAACGGCGAATAGAACTTAACTTTTGTTGTCTCCGTTGCAGTCTTTGCAAATTCTTTGCCATAAAAAAATGGGAAAGCCCAAACGTTTGATGAAGTCAGCTTCTTATTATCATAATTAAAATTATGATAATAAACCGGAAGAATCTGTAAGTTATTTATAGTATTCGAATTTTCATAGGAGGTCAATGCCATGACATTCCAATAAGATCGATTGTTTACAGTTTCGTAAGAATGATAGACAAGAGGAATCAATGTAAACCAATTATAATCATTTTGAGCAGTAGATTTATTCTTATACGAGTTATAAAAAAAGAGCGGAGAATAAAGATTAACCGTTTCTGGTTTACCACTCTCTTTCTCAGAGGAATAGTAAGTTAAAGCAGGAGGAATAAAACATTTCTTATTTTGATCGTTCTGGTTTGTGTAAATCCAAGCAAGTGAGTAAAAAGAATATTTTGATTCTGAAATTTCTTTTTCATCTTCATTAGCTAACTTTGTGGATTTAGTGCTATTCCAAAAATAAAAAGGTAAAAACCAATTTGTATAATTAAAATTCTTTGCATCTTGCTCATAGAAATCTTGATAAAAGACAGGGTATACTTTTATATTATGCGCACTATTCGACTTTTCATAGGATGCAAAGACTAACCAATTCCAATAAGATTCATTATTCTTTGTTTGATAAGAGTGATACAACCCAGGCAAAGGGACAAACCAATAGTTGTCGCTTTGCGCTATAGATTTATTCTCATAGGAATGATAGAAGAATAGAGGTGAATAAAACTTAGCCACTTCTGTATCTGCGTCGGTCTTTGCATAATTCTTTTTGTAATAACCGGGTAGTATCCATCTTGTAAGGGAAGTAGGTTTTTCCTTATCAGAATCAATGTCGTGGTAATAAAAAGGAAATAAAAGAAAATTGCTATTCTCTTTTGTTTCCACACTATTTACAATTAGTGCAAAATTCCAATTGGTAATATAATTATCTGAATTATATAAAGCAAGTGCTGGAATCATCCAGAAGTTTCTATTATAGAGCGACTTACTTTGAGTATCCGACACACCGTAATAAATAAAAGGAAGGGAAACGAATAGATTTTTATTCTCATACTTGGTTTGTGACTTCTGAAAATAATAAAATGGTAATGCAAAATTTTTATCGTGACTTTCGTCTTTTACTCTCGAATAGAATCGAAACCAGACAGGGGATAATACATACGAATCCTCCGTTCCTTTTCTATCCAAAGTGTTATTGTAAAGAAATAGAGGAGTAACTAAAGAAGAAATCTTATCACGTCCCTCGTTTCGATTACGATACCAATAAAATGGAATAATACGAGATCCTGATTTTATATCAGAGGAATGCCAATTGGCAAGAGGCCAGAGAATTGATTTTTCTTCCGTGCGATTTTCTTTTATTGATTCTCCAATATAGCCCAAAACAGCAATTGCTGTTCTTTCTGCTTCCGGTGTTTTTTGATAACCATAAAAGGGGAATAACACTGTATACCGCAAATCTTGTGAATAGTAATTTACGAATAGAGGTGGGACTGTATAAACTTTATCATCTGACTTTGTATCCCAGGTAAACCAGGCAAGGGGAAAAGCCCGTATATGCCGCTTACTGTCACCTGCTTCCCAACCATAAAGCCCAAAGAGTAAATTGACTCCAATAAAATCAATCGAATCCTCGCGGGTAAATGTCTTTCGTTTCGAAATTTTAGGGGATAAAGACGTATTAGCCTCTTTAGAATTAAAACTAATTTCTTCAGTTTGTGGAGTTTCCTTTACTGAATCCGCAAGATCATAAAATATTTTAGTGCTTGTGCGACTTGACATTTTAAATACATACCAGAGCCAGCTAACGTCTGTGTCTATATACTTATAACCTTCTTTCTCTCCAATTCCCATATTTAAATCCGGTTTTAAAATTCCGCTGGCAACATTCGATGAGTAACCGATAAAGTTTAAATGAAATCTGTCCCTATTGGCAAACTCAATAGTGAGGTATAATGGAGAAACCTCTCCAGAAGAATTCTTTGTTTTCCAATTATAGTAAATTGGATTTAAACTTCTAAAATGAGTCTTGTTTTCTTTGTTTTGATAGGAAAACCAATTTGCAATCCAGAGAGTTTCTTCTTTTGGGTTCCAATTATTATAATAGAATAACCCGAATCGTGTTCCAGTATCTTTTGCTTCTTCGTCGGGACCAAACTTAAATGTAAAAGGAAATACTATGTCATAAGAATCTCTTTTGTAAAAGTAAAAAGGAAAAACCATGCTCCCTTTTAACTTTCCTTTTTCATCTCGCTCACGACTTACTAGACCTAAGACATTGGTATAACTAGAATTATCCGCGTTTGTTTCGCGATAAATTAAAGGGAGAATCAGTGTGCGGTAATTGTTCTCAATGGTATTTGTAGCTGTGTCCTCTACGTTATTAATCCAACTCCAATACAGGGGAGCGATATGTAAAAAATAATTCTTTCTATAGAAGACAACGGGAGAAAAGAAAAGCTTTTCCAAATTTCCTTTCTCATCAGTTTTCTGCGAGTAAGCAAGTAAAATATTTTTATAATTAGAAGAATCTTCATTTGTATTAGAATAGTAAAGACCCGGAATCAAAGTTTGCGAATAACCTTTATTATTCGAAGAACTAAAATACAAAGGTGCTAGCATTGAAAAGTTTTCAGAAGAATCTTTTGTAAAATTAGTATTCGAGTAATAGTTTAGAGCATAGAAAGTCTTATGAGTCGGCGAATAGCTGTAATAGGCAGGAGGAATTAATCCAAACCAACCTCCTGATTTATCATCTTTAGATGCAAAACTAAAATAAAAAGGTGCAATATGAAAATAAGAATCCTTTTTATAAAAATAAATGGGAGATATAAAAAGTCTTTCTAATTTCCCTTTGCTATCAAAAGCATGATCATAGGAGAGTAAAATATTTTTATGAGTAGAAGAATCTTCCTCTGTCTCAGAGTAAAATAAAATAGGAACAATCGTCTGCGAATAACCTTTATTATTCGATGAATTAAAATACAAAGGAGCGAACATTGTAAAGTTTTCTGAAGAATCTTTTGTAAACTTAGAAAAATAAAAAGGGGCAATGTAAATAGAAGAATTTTTCTTATAATAAAAGAAAGGAGCAATTAAAAGTCTTTCCAAATTCCCCGAACTATCAGTGGTCTGATCATAAGCCAATAGAATATTTTTATAGGTAGACTTATCTTCATTAGTCTCTCCATAAAATAAAAGAGGAACAACAGTTTGCGAATAACCTTTGTTATTATTCCAATGAAACACAAAGGGGGCGAAGGTTGTGAAATTTTCTTTTTTATTATTAGCGACTTTAGAATCAGAGTAATAATTCAAAAGATAGAATACAGATTTTTCAGGAGCATAACTCCAATAAAACGGTGGTAGAAGTCCATAGACAGAGCTTGTTTTATTTTCGGGAGAGGTGTCAAAGAAATAGAAAGGAAAAATATTTAAATAAGAATCCTTTTTCCAAAATACAAAAGGAGCAACCCAAACCTGCGAATAAGAATCTTTCTTTAAATCAAACTCGGTATCGATGAACCAAAGGTAATTTTTATGCGTTATGCGATAATCTACGTAAGAATAATAAATTGGAAGAGCAGGAAACCAATACTGTGAAGACTCGCCTTCGACAGATTTAGAAGAATTGTATACATGGAAGGGGGAAACAGACGTTACCTGCTCTGTTTTTTTATCAATCGAGTCAGAAGATTGTTTATAGAATCCAGGAAATAGAATTAAGTTTTCTTTTTTATTATCTCTTACATCTGCCTGCGAATAATAAAGAGGAAAAATCGAATGATAAGATGAGTCATTTGCTTGCTTGCCCGTCCAGTAAAATGGAAAGAGTTTATAGGAATAAAAGCCATTAGCCTCTTTCGAGTAATGAGAAATGAGTAAATGATTTGTTTCCTGTCTTTCATCGACTTTACTCGTCTCCGATAAATAAAAAGGAAAGAACTGAGACCGCGCATATTTTGGGTAATCCGCAGTATTATAGAGCCAGAAGAAATGAAAGGAGCTATGAGTAGGAGCCTGTCTTGGAAAACTTTCCCATTCTACAAAAAAAGCATCTATCACATACCGTTTCTCTTTTTCACTTCCATAAACCTTACCCTGCTTTTCTTTTAGGTCTTCAAAATCTACTGCCAATACAGCATTCAAACCCATCAAAAAACAAGCCAAGGCAAGAAATCGCCTAAAGCTTCGCATAGTTCTTCCATGAAACTAAGCGTAAATATTTCTGTCATCCATTATTTAGGATGTGATTATTGGGGATTAAGAGTTTGCCACCGAGGCATATTATGTTGCGCTCCTTAGGAAGCAACATTGCGTTAGTCTCAGAGGAGGAAAGAGAATACCGATGAAGGAGAGTTTTGTAGGAGTAGAGACAGGTCTGAGACAGCGATAGCGTGTCTCTACTAGTATAATGTCTAACAACTCCGCTAAGGAGATTAGATTACTCGCAAAAAAATATTTCGTCTGGAAGAGATTTTTCTTCTGCTGTGGGCTCAGCACCTTTTGCAGAATTATCATGAGCAGCGCTAATTTTTTCGATTATCTTTTTATCGTTAATATATAGTTTTGCATCAGCATCGGAGCGAAAATATTTATTATCGACCATCGTATAAACATCTTTGCCTATTAGGATAGCAGAACCATTGATCTTATAATTCTCTTCATAGATTTTTGGTTCGCCCATTTCCTGAGGTTCATTAAATTTAACCTTCGTCTCACTTATAAAATTGATACTGTAAAACCCGCCACCATCAGAAACAAATTTTCTATGTGCTGAGCAATTGATCGTTTTCCCAACTAGAGATTGGGGAGCGTTGTTTTCTGACTTTCCGCAAAACAAAAAAGTGAAAACTAAAAATAGAAGTAATAATTTTTTTTTCATCGGTTATTCCTTACCATAAAAGGTTAATCTAATAAAAAAAAATGCCTACAATTTGTAAACTGAATTTAACATAGATATTTTTTCCTTTTTCAACACTGAAGCGGTTAATTGTAAGTAATCTGTCATATTCTATTAACTATCGCACGCTGAACTATTAACTGTCTCTCTTTTTCACAGGATTTTTAATACCTAAGCAACCGCACTTGCTTAAAGTATAACTTATTCTTTCCTTTCTCGTGCATGATTTTAAATTCAATGTCGATGCCGTATTTGTTTTTATCTCCTGCGTCTACTCTTTGTTTGGTGAATTGGTTGTGGAGTTTAAGAGTTGCTTCCTGGAGTTGTTTTAATTGGAGTTCGTTTGCTTTATTTCCAAGGAATACAGGGGAGAGACTGGACTCGGAGTATGTCTTCTCAATCGAACTTGATTCAGGGTTGATTAAAAAAGATTCAGATAGAATATTCTCTTCGGGGTTTGTGACCGAGTGCTCTCCTGATTGGCTATTTACGATTATCTGCACCTTGCCTGTGGTTGTGAGAGTGGTTACGATTACACCATTAGCCGCTTCTTTTTGAAATGCTTCCTGGATTAGAATGGACATTCCTACTTTTAAATGGTCGATTCCGAAGAATTCTCTTTCTTCGAAAGCTCTATCAGACCACAAAGACGAATAGACTGCGAGTATCTTTTTCTTTAGCTTCTCGTCATTGTCTTTGCTGTTAAATCCTTTTGATTCATAAAGCCCTGCCCCGTTGAACTCCGGCAAATCTTCGTTATTCGTTGAACTTCTCAGGCGAATTTTTGTCTTCGCAGGGTATTTTTCTAGAACCTTACGAATACTTGTTAGGATTGTCGTTGGAAGAGCATTTGATTTCTGAATGGAGACCCTGATCTTTTCTAAGACTTTTGATTTTTCTTGCTTTGTAAACTTTGTTTTGTCTTTTAAAAAGTTTTGGATTAATGTCTCTGGCTCTCCCTTGATAGTCTCGAAATATCCTTTGAATCCTATTGCATAAGCGGGTCTTGTCATATCAGGAAGTGCCTGTAGTAGCAAATAGTAATTTGCCGCCTTTGCTCCAATGAAAGAAGTAGATATAAAATTTTCGTTTTCTTTTGTCAGGCTAATTAGCTCTGGCATCTCCTGGTTTATCTCTGGAATGATAACTGGCTTACGCAAAGTATTCTTTTGATTTTCTTCTGCTAGTTTTTTTGTCGTTTTTTCAACTATCACCTTGTCTCCGACATTAGAAAGTTTTACATATTTCCCAACTAACGCTTTTAATCCCGGGATTGCATAAATATCCGTAACATAAGCATTAAACGTTCCTCGATTTTTTGCTAAAAGATTTACATGCGACAAAGGAGTCTGAGGCTTTAGAGATAGAATTCCTGCAACAGGCGGAATATGGATTGGAGAGTAATTGAGAAGTGCTATATCTGTGGGTAATAGCAAATCAAGCTCCTTATCATTTTTTACAAGCTTCAAAAGTCCATAAGCAGTGCCCGGATTTAAAACATCCATTTTTTTTCCGCCGACATGCTTTATTAATTGGTTTAGTGTGACAAAAGATTCAGAGGATTTTTTTAGAAACTTACCAAGCTTTGTTACGCCTAATGGATTATTATCCCCTTCTGTTAATACAATTAGCCCTTTGCCGCTAAAACTCTTGTCTAACTGCGAAACCATTTTACTTAGTTTTATAATTTCTTCTGCAAGTTCATTTGGTTTATCATCATAAGCATAATTTTCTAAACGTATCGCCCAGTTAAAACTACCCTGTTTATTTTTAAATGGTTTGGAATTTAAATCGTAGAGGAAAAACGGCATATACTCCCGATTCTTTGATTGCCTCGCAAGTTTCTTAAACTCATTAAATCGAATCTTTCGACCGAGTCCCCTGGCTACAAATTCAGAATGTCCCTGGTAAACTTTTGTGTCATAGATATGAAGCTTTGGTGCAGTATTCCAATCAACGGCAACTCCCGAAAAGGTAGGAAGGTTGCCGTAAGAAATAAAACTTAGATCAGTCGACTGCGCAAAAAGAGTGTTAGAAAAAAAAAGAACAAAAACAAAAATTAGAATTTGAAACATACATCCAAATTCAGTTAAAATAATTTGTCGTCAAATGTTAATTGCCAGACTTTGGTTTTCCTTCTTCCCATTCACCGGATACTTTTAATTCTCCCGCAAAATTAAAAAACTCTCCCTTTCCATGAAATTGATTGGATTTAAAATTACCTAAATAAAAATTTCCTTTAGAAGAAATTAAAAAACCAAATCCTTCTAATTTTCCTTCTTTAAAATTTCCAAAGTATTCATTTCCCAATTCTGTAATCAAATATCCATTTCCTTCGGGATTACCGTCTTTTAACTCACCTGCATAAAATTTTCCGTTTTTATGAATGAGTTTTTTCTTATCGTATGCATTTCCTTTTTGGATTGTCTGAAAACTTTTTTCTTTCTTGAGATTAATCGCAATACCAAGAGATACCGCTCTATCATCTAAAAAATCTCCCGCCAATCTAGAGACTTCGTTCTCTTTGAAAATTCCTAGTCCAAATGGTTTTCCATCTTTAAAATTTCCAATGTAAAGTTGTCCACCAGGGTATTGATAAAAACCTTTCCCTTGAAACTTTTGATCTACAAACTCTCCCGCATAACGGTATCCATCTTTTGTAAAGAAAACTCCCCTTCCATGAAACTTTCCATCTTTCATGTCCCCTGTATAAATATCTCCGTTTGCAAACGTTAAACGCCCCCGCCCTTCTATTTTATTTTTTAGAAATTCTCCTTCATACACGTTTTCATTTTTAAAATAGAAAATTCCCGTTCCTTCCATTTCTTTGTTCTTGAAATTTCCTTCGTATTTACTCCCATCGGGAAAAACAAAAACTCCTTTTCCATTATTGCAATCTCCACTCTCACATTTACCTTCATTCCCGAGAACAGGAATAAATCCAATGCACAAAAGAAAAATTATATATACATACTTCATTTAAATACCCTCTCGCATTCTTACTTACAAATAGACCTAAAAAACTTCTAGCAAAAAATATAGAACTAAAATGCGGTTTCTTCCGATTATACGGCAATTAACTTTTTGGTAACCCACCAATTTTATACTACTACAAATGATGTATTCGGTCATTTTAAATTTTGCAATGCATCCCCAAAAAAAGAATTTTCTTTTGGGTTTATTTTACCGATAAATTATTCTAAGTAAACTAGTTCAATGTAAAACTATTTTTTCCCTTTTTTTTGCTGCGGCTAAAGGCAAAGCCAATTCTTTCAAATCCGATTAGATTAATTCTAAGAACAGTATGGCAATTAGCCTCAAATTCATGTATTTCGCTTCTATTGTTTTCTTTAGTTGCTGAGAGTATAATGTCATTCTACCTCTAAACTTTGCATTTTTTAATTTTCATATACTCAGAATTGGGTATATAGGGAGTATCCACTCTACGAATAATCTTATTTTCCCCTTCTATCAAAATATTTCTTGATTATTATTAGCGTTATAATACTATTACCCATAGAGTTGAATCTTATTATAAAAAACGAGAACAACTCAAATACATTCTTGAGGATAATACAAATTGACACCTAAACCTGTGAAAGTTACTGCTAATGACCTAACATCATTAGAAAAAAATCT
>Ga0075158_10002171_pt1 | contig 14407 bp, 9 predicted proteins | sample JI91814BDNA_FD_70968 | JGI IMG/M metagenome (GOLD analysis project Ga0075158, IMG submission 70968) | Wastewater effluent complex algal communities from Wisconsin, to seasonally profile nutrient transformation and Carbon sequestration -... | ecosystem: Engineered > WWTP > Effluent > Algae... | reverse complement strand
GGCGGCTTATTGCCATAAGGCGCATTCAAGAGATCTCCATAATAAATATAATCAGCTTCGGGTATTGTATTGCTTAGTTCGCTTAATACGGATAATCCGCCAAACCCTGAATCTGTAACGCCGATTTTAATTCTTTCTCTTGTCATTAGGTTCAATATTTTCTATTAGTTCAATCTTTGCAATATCTTTATATCGAAAGTCCATATAGACTTTTTCGTGTAGAACATGAGGCATTTGCGCATTCAAATCAGTAAGGGAATCAAGGCTTAAATAAAGCCGAAGCGTTTCAGCTCTTCTTGTAACTTCCATAATTCTATCTGGCTTAGTAGAAATTTCTTCTTCGGGGTTAATGGCTATATGCCCAATATAAGTAACACCATTTCGTAATAGAATTTTCACGGCAGTTATCTCCGGACAAAGACGACAGTCGGCAGAGATAGATAAAGTTGTGATTTGAATTATGGAAAGGATTATAAAATACTGAATCCATTTTAGAAATTTTAGTTTTGTTTTTATATTCATAGTTACTCCAGTCACTTCGAACAGCTTTTAATACCCCTTCATCTCCAGGTAGCCTTTAGCCGCTACTGGCTTACTTTTGTATGTTCCTTTTGCGGTTATTGATCCTTCCCAATAGGAATTTCCAGTAGTGGAGAAGGCAATAAATTCTTGTTCTGGAAATCGCATTTCAATTTCTAAGTTTAGTTCAGTCGACTGAATTCTCCAATTTGTTGGATAACGCTTATTAGTCTCTTTGCTCTTCCAAAATTTTTCCTTTGCTTCTAGTTTAATTTCTTCTGTCGATTGAAAATATTTTATTTCTCCATTAGGCAATCGCAGTGTTCCAAATGTTTCTGATGAATCAGCTTTAGTTTTTCGAAAATTAAAAAGCATTAAGTCAGATCCATCGTCAAAGTTTAAACAAATCCAGTCCCAGGAATTTTCTTCAGATGCTAGAGTTTTTTTTGCATTACGATTCTTATTCAAATCAGAAATCGGAATACTCCATTCGTGATCCATCCAGGATGTTCCAGAGGCTACTTCTAGTTTGCGCTCCCCAATTTTTAGATATCCCTTTGTGGTTAACCTTGGAATGGAATAATAATACGAAAAGATATTTTTATCAAGGTTGCTTTTAATTGATAAACCTTTATCTCCATGAAGTAAAATTTCTTTTTTTGGCGCAGATAGATGAAGCTCTAGAGATATATTTTCTTTTCTTGGATTGGCTGTGATTTTGAATTCTGATTCTCCTAAAATCTCAATTTTATAATCTCCACTTCGTATGAGTAAATCATTGTAAGCCGCAAGGTTTCCAATCTTTCGTTCTATTGTCTGTGCAGTATAATGCTTTTTGTTCGAAATATCGGAAATAGCAAAGTGAACAGGAAAGATTTCTTCTTTTCCGTTTAACTTGGCTTTGAAAAAGCTTAGCTCATAACCCAGTTCATTTCCATCTTTTGTATTTAGATTTCCAATGAAATAACACCACTCTAATGCAAAGTCTTTGTGAAAAGTATGGTCTTTCGGAAATTCGATAGCTTGTAATTGGGAGAAAATAGAAAAACTATAAGCCAGAAGGATAATACGGATTAGTTTCAACTTATCCTTTTATCTGAGTCCTTTATTTTCGACAACAGACCAATCTATTTTTTCATAGACATCTTCTAGGTTTAAAAATGCATCAATGGATTCTATCGGAAATGGCTCGCCTATTTTTGATTCGGAAAACAACCAATTGCCGCTCTCTACTCGTTTGAATTTTTCAATTTTAATTTCTCTAGAGGATACTAGGATGTATTCCTCTAGAGATGGAATTTCTCGGTAGAAAGAAAATTTCTGTCCCCTATCATACTTCTCTGTGCTATCAGATAAAACTTCCAAGAGAATAGTTGGGTTCGTTAGAGTATCAAGATTTGTATCCAGGTATTCTTCTTTGCCGCAAACAATTACCAAGTCTGGATAGGTGTAAAGCCCCGATTTATCAATGCGAACTCGTAAATCAGTCGCATATACATTGCAAGGTCGGTTTCTAAATTTTTCCCAGAATAATCCTGTGAGGTTACGAACAAGTCTATTGTGCAAAGCAGAAGCGCCTTCCTTTGCAAAGATTTCCCCTTTGTAAAACTCACTTTTGTATTCAGCTGATTTTTCTAGTGCAAGATATTCTGATTCAGTGTAGAATTTGCGTGCTAAACTTTCCATAGGTTTAAGATGGAACATAGATTTATAAAGTCAATTAATTTAAGATTGTATTTTTTTCGATTAAAAGTCATGTGTAAGTATGAATATTAATTTATCAAAACCAATCCTTGTCACCGGTGGGAGCGGCTACATCGCATCCTGGGTCATTAAATATCTTTTAGAAGAAGGTCATACAGTTCACACCACTGTTAGGGATAAGGCGAAGAAAGATAAGTATATTCATCTAGAAGAAATCGCAAACAATTCAAAGGGCAAATTAGTAGTATTCGAAGCAGACTTAATGAAGAAAGATTCTTTTTTTGAGTCAATGCAAGACTGTGAGCTTGTGATTCACATGGCTTCTCCTTTTTTTGTAGTCGGGATAAAAGATGCACAAAAAGATCTTATTAATCCGGCAAAGGAGGGAACGGCTAATGTGCTTTATTCGGTCAATGCAACTCCATCTGTTAAAAGAGTAGTTCTTACCTCAAGCTGCGCATCGATCCATGGGGATAATTGCGATATAGCTCTAACAAAGGATAAAATTTTTACGGAAGAATACTGGAATACAACCAGTTCCATTTCTCATAGTCCTTATTCCTATTCCAAGACTGTTGCAGAACAGGAAGCCTGGAAGATAGCGAATGCGCAAACACGATGGGATTTACTCACGATTAACCCCGCTTTCGTTTTAGGACCTTCCCTGACTAGGAGAACGGATTCAACAAGTATTAATATGATGATTCAAATTGGAAATGGAACTTTTTCATTCGGTGTTCCCGAATTATGGTTTGGAATTACTGATGTGCGAGATGTTGCCCGCGCTCATATTTTAGCAGGCTTTACTCCAACTGCAAAAGGAAGACATATTTCATGCACAGACTCTATCGAATTATTTGGATTAACCACTTATCTAAGTGAACAGTATGGAGAAGCCTATCCATTTCCAAAATGGAAAGTTCCGTATATCATGGTTTGGCTCTTTGGTCCGATCCTAGGTTTTAGTCACGAGTATGTAGAAAAAAATATTGGCGTTCCTGTTAAATACGATAATTCCTATACTAAAAAAGATCTCGGCATTAGCTTCACAAGCATCAAACAGACAGTATGCGATCACTTCGAGCAACTACTCCGCGATGGAATTATAAAGAGGAAATAATATTTTGTAAAATGTTTCAATTCCTTTATTGAAAGGGCAGTTAAAAGGTAAGAGTAAACGATTCTATTTTACAAAAGAAATTTAAAATAAAATTTTAGATTCCAAATCTTCTTTCTGTTTTAGTTACATTTGCTAATTTTTCTTTTGCTTTAGAATGTAATTTAATATAATCTTCGTTCTTTGGATTTCTTAGTAAGCAGCGTTCTATGAAACTTATAGATTGCGCATAACGTTTTAGTTTTAAACAAGTGAAGGATGCAATGAATAATGCTTCTGTATTACTCGAATCCTTAGATATGTATTCCGTAATGCGCGCGTAAGCAGTATTATAATCTTTCTTTTTCAAATACAATTTTGCTAAGCGTTTTAGAACTCCCGGGTTTTTTTCAACCATAGTTTCTAATAATTCAATTGCTTCTTCGCGGGTGGATACGATTGTTTTAGAAAACTCTGTATCTGTATTTACGCTTTCTCCTTTGTATTCGATGCGCAAAATGGAAAGGTCATCCATCAATTCCTTATTTTCACAAAGTTTTTCTTTTATAGTAAGAATATCCCCCTGGCTTTGTTCAATAACTCTTAAAAACAAAGACTCATCACTATTGATTATCCGTGAATCTGTGGAGCCGGGATTTAAAACCAAATCATCTTTTCCATCTGATCCAATAAAGATGGCGTCATTTTGTTTAAGTTTAAAAACTTTGATGGCTAATTTTCCCTCTAAATCGGGAGTTCCTAATTTGCGAAGCATTATTTCATTCTCAATAAAACTAGCACACCCGTCTCGATAGAGAATTGTAAAGGGATGCTCAGCATTTATATAATACATCACACTCGTGTCTTCTTCAATCAAACCTATTGTGACGGAAACTAACATTAATCCGTCAAAGGTCTCAAAGGTTTTATGTAATTCGATAAATGTATTTTTTAACCATCTCTCTGGGGATACATTTTGTAAGCCGCTATTTGATTTATTTCTTTCGATATTAGCTCCGAAAATAGAGCCTAGTATTAATGCTCCGCCTGCTCCCTGTAATGATTTTCCCATAGCATCTCCATTTAAGAATACAATGAAGGACTTCCCCTGCAAGCGGATAATATCTGTATAGCAGAGGTCACCACCGATGGAAAGTTTTTTCTTTTTAAACTCAAATGTCTTTTTTTGCTCTATTAAAAAATCGATTTTAAACTTGTCGGTGCTACCATTTCGTTTGAAAAATGGATTTAGTAATAACGAAGTTAAAAAGTAATCTCCATCTTGTTGAAATTTTAAAGTAGTAATTTGTTCGAGAGAATTATTTAGTTCACGAGTTCTGAGTGCTACTTTGGTCTCCATTTCTTCGCTATATTCTTGAATCGAATTAGCCATTGAATTAAAGCTTTTTGATAGTTCTCCAATCTCATCGTTAGTCGAAATAGTCGATCTCCGGGTAAAGTCTTGTTTGCCGAATTGAGTCACTGTATCTGTTAACTTGTTTAACGGGTCGATGATTGTATTGATTAAAAAATAAAGTAATGTTCCTATGATCAATAAAGATATAATTCCTATGGAAGCAAGAATATAAATAGCTTTCAAAGTGTTTGCTAGTAAATCTGATTTAGAGATACTAACGATTATACTCAAATTTCCTGTTTTTATCGGGGAATAAAAGGCGACCACATCTTCTTTTGTGAATGGATCTTTTGTGTTGATATAACCTTCTTTACGAAGTAAAATTTCTTTTGCAAGTATTTCATATTCAGGTAAAGTATTTTCAATTGCGATTTGACTGATTGTTTTTTTGTTTAGAATATGATTGTCAAATAGATGAATTGACGAAGATATAAATATTCCTGTGTCGCTTACAAGAACGGCGTAATTTGATTCATAGATTTTATTTTCTTCAAAACCTAATAAAAGTTTTTTTACTGTTTCAATAGAAATATCAAGACCTGCAACTCCTTTAAAAAATTTGTCTTTTACAATTGGATAACAAAAAGACATCATGAGCACTCCTTCATAAATAAAGGGAGTGGGAATAAATGCTTTTTTTGTTTCTCGAGGCACGGTATAAAAATCTGATGTCTCTACATCTAAAACAGGTTCTAAAACTAAATCTCCTTTTAATCGATTCCAATAGGGCAAAAAACGCCCGGTATTATCATGGCCTGTTGTATTTTCGTATTGAAAATCCTTGTTATCAAATGCGTTAGGCTCATAAATCACCCAGGAACCTAAAATGTTTTTATCTTTTTGTGCGATATCTTTTAATAAGTTTTGAATCTCTAGCCTGGAGTAGCCCCCATAATTTAACTGAGATGTGGATATTGTTTCTGCGATAGAGTCATATTTACTTACAAACGCGTCAATTTGACTTGCATAACTTCTCGCTGTTAATAGATTCCTATTGAGAATATTTTCTTTTTCTGTAATATAAATGTAAAACGCGATCACAATCGCTAATCCAATCAGTAAAATTGCCATCGTTGGTAGTATGGATAACATCATTTTGTCTTTAATTCTGCGCATACTCATAATTCTCCGATGAAAAGTTAGGATGAAACGAAAAAACAAAAAGCTAAAGAAAGGAAGGGAAAGGAAACAGACCCTGTCTCGTTAACTTAGTCTTTCAGGAATGTAAACATGGCAACATTAAAAAATGTAAATTGTAAAAAAATAAGAACTTTGTTTCTTGGTGGCTTTGTGTGAACCAATATCTCTTCGCTTGACAGCATCGTTTTAAGAGTAGGAATGGGAAAGTGGCAAGAGAGAATTAAACTATGAAAACAATTCAACTCATTTTTCCGCACCAACTCTTTCAGTTAAATCCTTTATTTTCAATCGAGGGATCCATTTATCTTATTGAAGAATTTTTATTCTTTAATCAATACAATTTTCATAAACAAAAAATAGCATTTCACAGAGCAACCATGAAATACTATGAAGACTTCTTGCTTAAAAAAGGTTTTTCAGTAAACTACATACAGTCAACTGAAAGAAAATCGGATATTAGAATTTTGATTTCTCACTTGCATGATTTAGGAATTAAGTCTATTGCAGTTGTGGATCCAGTTGATGATTGGTTGACAAGGCGAATAACGAATAGCTGTCAAAAATTTAAAATGAAATTAAAGGTTTTTGAATCTCCGCAATTTTTAAATACAACGCAAGAACTTAGTTCTTTTTTTAATATATCAAAAAAGAAATATTTTCAAACAGAGTTTTATAAACAAGAGCGAATCAAAAGAAAAATACTAGTTGATAAATCTGGAAAGCCAACGGGAGGGCAATGGACATTTGACAGTGAGAATAGAAAAAAATATCCAAAGGGTAAGCCAGTAGCTAATATTGTTTTTCCCAAATTAAACAAATACAGCACCGAGGCTAATACCTACACCAATCAATACTTTGAGAAAAATATAGGGAGTCTAGGCGCAGAGATTAATTATCCTATTGGCTTTGAGGAAAGTGAGCAATGGTTAATGCAATTTCTTGAAAACCGAATTTCTGAATTTGGGGATTACGAAGATGCTATTGTTCATAATGAAATTTTGTTAAATCATAGTTTGCTTACACCTATGCTCAATATTGGTATGCTTACACCTGAGCAAATAATAAATATTACATTGGAGTTCTCTCTTACCAAAAGTATTCCAGTTAATTCGCTCGAAGGATTTATTCGGCAAATTATCGGATGGCGCGAATTCATCAGAGGAGTTTACATTGCAAAAGGAAGAGAGGAGAGAACAAAAAATTACTGGGGATTTAAACGAAAAATTCCTAAAAGTTTTTATGAAGCGAATACAGGAATTTTGCCTTTGGATGAAACCATAAAGAAAATTTTGAAGACTGGATATTGTCATCATATCGAGCGGTTAATGGTAATAGGTAACTTTATGTTATTATGCGAGATAGACCCTGATGAAGTCTATCGTTGGTTTATGGAATTATTTATTGATGCTTATGACTGGGTGATGGTTCCGAATGTGTATGGTATGAGTCAATTTGCAGATGGAGGATTGTTGGCAACTAAGCCCTATTTAAGTGGAAGTAATTATATTATGAAAATGAGTGATTATCCTAAAGGCAAATGGCAAGTAACCTGGGATGCATTGTTTTGGAGATTTTTAGACAAGCACCGATCTTTTTTTCTGAAAAATCCAAGACTTAGTATGTTGGTTAAATCCTTTGATAAATGGGATGAAAGCAAAAAGAAATTAATTTATCAAAATGCAAATGAATATCTTGCTAGCCTAGATTAGAGTAAAAATTATTTTACAAACCGAACGAGTAAATGTGCATTGTTCGGTTTCACTGGATTAGCCACGCCTCCGATATCGCCTGTAGAGTGACCTGTGGCATACATTGTGTTATTCGTATCAAAGGCAATTCCTGTTCCAATGGTCGTTGATCCAGAAGAGCCAAGTAGTTTTACCCAGATCAAAGTTCCATTTGTATCATACTTTGCTACAAACAAATCACTAACACCGCTTAAGGTTTGACCACCTAAATTTCCATTCGTTTCGCCTACTATATAATAAAAATCATCAACTGATTTTGTGATTGCATATGCTTTCGTAACAGTGTTACCCGTTACCCCCAAGACTCTTCTCCAGAGTTTTGTTCCTGTAGGACTAAACTTAGCTATGAATGCATCGAAATAAGCATCGCCTGCAGTGGATGTTTTTGTTATACCGTCTAAATCTCTATTAGTGTAGCCTGTGACATAAATATTATCAGAAGAGTCGCGAGTGATTCCATAAATAAATGCTTCTCCTGCAGTTCCACCAGCACCTGCGGGTAGACTGTAGCAGGTCAGGTAACTAACGCTTGCATTGTATTTAAAAATTGTTGCAGTTCGCTTAAAATCAGGATTCGCACATTTGTCTCCTGCCTGTGAAAAACCAGCAGCCCAAAGATTTCCGATTGAATCATTGATTGCGGCAAATATTCCCACATGTCTAGTAGAATTAGCACTGGATGTGCCGACTAACGTTGTAGAAATCCATGTTCCGGAACTATTGTATTTCATGATTGAATTGGCTGCATCATTTCCTGCTGGATTTGAAACAAAATCAAGATTTCCTTTTGCCTGTCCGAGTAAATATGCAAATCCATTTGAATCAGCATAAATACCATTTCCGAAAGATTCAGCTGAATTTAAATATCGTAAGCTGCTCCACTGTCTAACACCATCTGCATTGAATTTAGAAATGGCAGCATTATAAGTGTTGGGAGTAGAAATTCCATCAAAAGAAGCCGGACCAAATAAACTTCCACCTATATAAATATTTTCGCTCGAGTCAACGCTCAAACCATTTTGCAAAAAAGCTCCCGCTGTTGCGATATTTAGTCTTGTCCATTTTCGATTTCCATCTAAGTCATACTTGGTTACAAATCCAGATTGAATTCCGGGATTAGAATTTACTTCACCATCTAGATTTCCAAATGTTGAGCCTGCTGCATATAGGCTGTTTGTATTGGCATTAAAAAATAGACTTCCATAACCTGCTGTAGTTCCAGATCCTGAAACTCCGTGAAGCACAGTCCATACATTTTCACCGGAAGAAAAGATTTGAATTTCAATTTTAAAGTCTACAAATCCTCCTGCATTTGTAGCTCGGATTGTGAAGGACGTTAGTGGAAATCCAGATGTGAAATAAGAAGAGTAGGAAGGAGTGCCAGTAATCGAGCCTGTCTTAGAATCAAAGCTAAGTCCATCGGGTAGAGTTGGATTGATACTCCAACTATCGACCTTGCCGGTTATCGTTGGTGTAAAATTTACAGCAACTCCCGGTATCATTTTAAACACATTGCTACTTCCGTAGCTAACACTGCTAGGTGCAGATGTAGTAGAAGATGCACTGCTTGTAGTTCTTGGTAAATTATCTACGAAGATAGTATTTGGATTATTCGATACATCGAATGGAGATTTTTTTGCTTTTAAGCAAGATATAAATAGGATTATGTAAAATGAAAATAGTATTAGTTTCTTCATTTTAATTTATCGCTCCACAAATCTTTAGACAGGCCTAACGCAAATTGCGATTAGATATTTCTCGCTAGTTTTTATTCCAAGTAAATTAAGAATGAATAGAATTCCATTGGCCTTTATATTTGCATACCATAACTATTGATTCATCAAGTAAACTTTTTTTCTAAATTGCTCGAAAACCAGGCTCCCTTCTCCGTCTCGGAAAAGGGTTTAAATTGCGTGGACTATTGTGCTAAACTGATACAACGAACTCGATATGCAGAAGTCTTTAACAATTTTTGTCTTTGTCCTATCGTTTTAATCGCATAAGCCTTTAAAACATCATCACTGGTTGTCGATGACCAAAAATCTTCATACCAACCAGAATCATATGGAAATGTATTGTTATCGTTTAGATGTCCAGAGAATTTATTTGTAAAACTTGAAGCTTCATTTATATTTGGAACTTTCCATACTTTGCCATTCAAATTTACATTTTTGCAAGCATTTAAGGCATCTGACCACGTCATAAGCGAAGCGCTCCCTGTTTGACAATTAGCACCAGAGGCACCTAATGCACATTTTTGCCAGATAACTCCTGTACTTAAATCAGAAATAGTAGAATCTCCATTATCGATAAACGATGGAGACTTATCCAAATATGGACCAGAAACACATCTTTGATTCCCAGAATATCCAAACCACAAACAACCCCCATTGTTACCGCCGGCTCCTGTAATATTATCAACCATATCTACTCGGTAACATGTTGTCGAATCTCCAATAGGTGCTCGTGTTGAAAAGAATTTCATGTTTGCACTGTACTGAGCACCTGGAAAATTATTGGTTAGAGAAGGCTGAGAAAAATAAAGAATAGCCCATCTATCTAATTCATTAGGTGTAGCTCTTCTCCAATCCGTTCTTCCTGCATAACCGTTGTTGTTATTTACATTGTTTAAATTTTCACATGTTCCTGACACAGTATTCTGTGAAACCAAAGTCCCTATCGAACAATCTGCACCCGAAAGTCCAGTTGGACATGTTTGCCACACTAGCCCGCTCGTTGTATCGATTGTAGTATAATCATTTGTATACGTTGTATGATTATTCGGTGCGGAATAAACAGCCGCAGGAAGTCCTGATTGGTATTCTCCATCCTGTCCGGTTCCCGCACAAGAGATTACATTCCCGCTTGCATCATAACATTGTGTTTGTCCGGTTTTGTAAGGTAATTTTCCAAAGAACGTCAAAGTGATATTAGCCGACGTATTTCCACCAGAATTAGTAGCGGTTACTGTATATGTACCTTTGGAACCGGGCGGCTGTAATAACCCCCCAGGAACATACGCTGTTACAGAAGATCCGGTATCTTGAGTATACGTTCCAGTAATCGCTCCAGTGGAAGTATTTAGAGAAATTCCATTTGGTAAAGCAGGACTTACCGAATAAGTAATTCCATTTCCAGTTACAGTAGGGCTAAAATTAACTGCTACACCATTCGCATAAACCATTGTTGAAATAGTCGGATAACTCAGATTAAGCGGTGGTTGTGCCGCTGTAATTGTAATATTAGCTGTCACATTTCCACCTGCATTCGATGCAGTGATGACATAAGCAGTAGATGTTTGCTCGACAGTAGCAGTTCCACCAATGGCACAAGTGGTCGCGTTGATAGTTAATCCTGCGGGTAATGTTGGATTAGTCACACAATTGGTTACAGTTCCTGTTACGGTAGGCGTAATAGCCTTTGCTGTTCCAACTGCAAAAGAAAGTCCATTGCTTGCCGGATACACCAGGTTAGACGGTGCGGGAGGATTTACTCCAATCGTTACAGTAGTGTTTGTGCTTCCGCTGGAATTACTGGCAGTAATTGTATAATTTGTGGCTGGACTTGTCCCTGTAGGAGTTCCTGTAATCGCACAGGTAGTAGTGTTAAGTGTTAATCCTGCGGGTAATGACGGATTAACGCTACAGCTTGTTACAATCCCTGAAATATTCGCAGCTACATTCACTGCAACTCCAGTGGTATAATTAATCACTCCTCCAGGAAATGGAAAAGAAATACTCGATGGTGCATACAATTGCGCTGTAATTGTCACTATTACATTCGTATTACCGTACGCGTTGGATGCTGTAATTGTATAAGCAGTAGCGACTTTTGCTGCACTAGGTGTTCCAGAGATTGTGCAAGTGGTTGCATTAATACTAAGTCCAGAAGGAAGAGCAGGGCTCGGGCTACAGCTTGTTACCCCGCCTGTAATTGTAGGGGATATACTCACTGCTGTTCCAACCGCAAGAATTGTGGAACTTCCGAACGGATACGCGAGATTAGACGGAGGAACATCATCTACTTTTACTTTGATAGTAGTGGTTGTGTTTCCACTTCCATTGCTTGCAGTGATTGTATATGTCAAGACTCCTGATACCGCTGTCGGAGTTCCTGTAATTGCGCATGTGGTTGTATTGATAATAAGTCCTGCTGGTAATGTCGGACTAACCGTACAATTGGTAACTACTCCTGTAATTGCGGGACTTACACTCACAGGTGTTCCTATCGTATAAGTAGTAGTTGCCCCCGGCGTATACGGAAAGGAAAATGCTGTAGGCGCAACAAGTGTGGTTCCAATTGTTACGGTTACAGTTCCGCTTCCATATTGATTGGTAGCTGTAATAGTATACACAGTAGCCGCAGTCGTTACAGTAGGAGTTCCTGTAATAGAACAATTCGTTGTATTAAGTGTAAGTCCTGTGGGCAAGCTTGGATTAACACTACAAGAAGAAACTCCACCTGTTACCGTCAGTGTATAATGCACAGAGGTATTTGAATTAATCGTCGTAGACCCGCCGAACGAAAAACTTAGATTCTGTGGAGCGAGTGTATTTATTCCAAAGTTTAAATTGGTAGTAGTATTTCCAAATTGATTGCTTGCTGTAATTGTATAATTTGTTTGCGGTGAAATGGCACTTGGAGTTCCAGAAATAGCACATGTAGAAGGGTTGATTACAATTCCTGTAGGAAGGGCTGGACTAATAGTACAATTCGTAATTCCTCCTGTAAACGTTGGAACGAGAGAACTAGATACTCCTGTTGTAAAAGTTGCAGTCCCGCCGGAAGGAAAACTAAGATTAGCCGGTGGATTTGCACTTCCGGTTAATGTGATAGTTGCCGTTGTGCTACCGGATTGATTGGTAGCCGTAACAGTAAATGTAGTTTGAGAAAATGCAACTGTCGGAATTCCAGTGATTGCACAGGTTATAGGATTTAGACTAAGTCCTGCGGGTAATGCTGGATTAACTGTGCAATTTGAAATTGTCCCTGTAACTGAAGGTATAATGCTTACAGAAACACCCACTGTTAAAGTTGCAACATTAGTTCCTGTAGAACCAGCCGTAAAAACTAAATTAGCAGGAGCCGTTTCAGAAGAAGAGGTCGTTGTCGATGAATTGCCTGTAGTTGAACTAGAAGAGTTTCCGCCTAATAGAGCAATTGGTAAAAGCATTGAAAGTGAAGAACTTTTATTTTTTCCCTTGCAATCAATTACGGAAATTGTTGAAACTAGACAAATTATAAGTAAACGTACTGAGAATAAAGAAGAAGAATTTTTCATTTAGAGTTTTCCTTTTTAGAATATTTATCAGTATTTGAGGAAAATAACTCAATAATTCCTCTTATACTCTCAGTTATCTCGAACAGAAAGCTAAACACGTCAAGTATTTTTCAAGTTACTCTAGGAAAAAAATCATCTTTTAATATACTACTTGTTATGAGTTTGTTATGGAATAGTCTTAAAAATAGGTAATAATGAGAATACAGCGTCCATTTCACAGGAGCTTTTTTTAGGCGGCATCTACGCATTGATGTGTTTTGTTGCCAAATCAGTATTTTCCTTCACCAGCGAATTTGGCTTTGTCACTTCCATACTGCGTGATTCTTTTTAAACCCTTTCCATTTTTTGTTTCATAAATTTTTAGAAAGTGGAAATATTTAAATTCCAATGGAAAAATTCTTTCAAATCTATTCTTGGAATTTAATTAATGATAAGTTAATGTAATAATTTGTAAACTATTATTTCAAAAGCATTTTAGTGCTGATGATTGCAAAAAGTAATATAATATATATTCTTTTTTATTTTCTTAAATACAATTCTGTTAAATCAAGAGTGGTATTTCGTGCGAGTTGTAGTCATTTTATTTTTTCTTTCCTTTCCTTTGTTATATCCTGCAAAGTTAATTCAAATTCTAAAGAAGAAAGAGATTCTATACTGCAAAATATGAGCTTGCTTTTTAAGCGAAATAATAAACTCACCATTGCTGGAACCGCAGTTAAGGGGATAATAAAAAATGCGATAGTCAAATCTTCGCTTTATACAATCACAGCTTCTGGAGGCGCTTCTGAAAATTCAAATTGGATTCTCTATCCAAATACGCAATATAGAAGAGGGGATGGGACTTCTACGGTGGATAATGTTAGTTTTGCGCAGGGTGCTTCCAATACAAATGGATCCATTAGTTTTAATTCGACTGGATGTAATGGTGGTGCACGAGAGCTTTACTGTGTTGAGCAATAAAAAAATATCCAAAGAATAAAAAAGCCAAGTCAAAAGAATGCACCAAAGTTTTTCAACGGAGGTGTTATTTACAAAACATATATAAAACTAACAAAAACAGGAAAGGGGAGATTATGAAAATTAGAAAGGACCTTACATACATATTAGGCTGCTTAAAGGAGGTATTAACTGAATTAAATGAAAAAGAAGCAATTTCAATTTTAGAAAAAGTAGAATCAGGCTCATTAGATTTAAGTCAGTTAAGTTCACAGAGTTCCGAAAAAACCTCACAAGTATTATCACTTTACTTTCAACTTTTAAATATTGTAGAAGAAAATGCCGCTGCCCAATACAGAAGAAAAGTAGAATCCGAAAAAGGTGCAGAAGCTCAGAAAGGACTCTGGGTAGAAAAGTTAACCGACTTAAAAGAAAAAGGATTTTCCGAGGAAGATATTTCAAAGCAGTTGCCCAATATTTATTCTGAGTTAGTGCTAACAGCCCATCCAACAGAAGCAAAAAGAATTACAGTATTAGAACAACACAGAGTTTTATATTTGAATCTT
>Ga0075158_10002168_pt1 | contig 14409 bp, 7 predicted proteins | sample JI91814BDNA_FD_70968 | JGI IMG/M metagenome (GOLD analysis project Ga0075158, IMG submission 70968) | Wastewater effluent complex algal communities from Wisconsin, to seasonally profile nutrient transformation and Carbon sequestration -... | ecosystem: Engineered > WWTP > Effluent > Algae... | reverse complement strand
CCCAAACCCCAAACCCCAAACCCCAAACCCCAAACCCCGTTTATAACATAATTTAAATAATGAAATGTTCATTCAATAAATCTTATATAAGGTAAAATTAAAATCACTTTGTATTTTGAATATTTTGAGAAATATCTTGAATAGTTGAAAGGAAATCAAATATATCATCCAAATAAAAAGTCTCGTTTTCTAAATCAGGATGATTAAAATACCCTAAAATTTGTTCATGATTTTTCAGAAAACTCAAATATGACAAATTCGTTTGAGTGGAACAATCAACTGATTTTTTTATTTTGCCTTAAGATTATCTCGAAGAAACAATCGTTCTTTTTTTGTCTTCTTTAAATTTAGAATGGCGTTTTTCCTGTGGTGTTTTTCTCATTGATTTAACCCCCTATTTTTTTTCCATTATTATACATTAATTAGATTCAATTTATAATGGTAAAAAGTTTCAGGTTGAAAAGACACGGCGAAAAAGCGAATGTATAAACTTATCTTCAAAACATGCCCTTTTATGACTTTCAATTAAACAATTGGTTTATTGGAACACGACCAACTCAGCCCAGGCCATAAAAAGAAATCGGAATCAAAAATAAGAGACTTTATGAAAAAATAAAAAAATATCCCAATCAATATCTGAACTTCGGATTTAACTATTCAGACTACAAAATGTTTCAGTTCAAACAATTTTTTATGAGATTGGAAAGAGAACTATTAAAACAATTTACTGAACAAATGAAAAAAAATTATGAAAAAAACATTAGAAATAATTAATATTATCAACACTATTAAGAATAATCAAATTTAATTATTTATTAAATTAAATAAAATTATACTTATTAAATTTATTATCACTTTTTGTCTGTAATTCCCAATAGATAAAACACCCATCGAATATCACCATTCCAAATAGTCAATCTTCCATTTGGATTCTCAGATGGCTTGTATTAAATGTTGAAGGTTATTTGTTTTTTAGCATCAATTTTCAAAGGACTTTTTTGACTACAACTGAAAGAATTATTTTCTATTTTGAACTGAAATTCTTTGGCTGAGAAAAATGGGTTTTTAAAATCAATTCCAAATCCCTTTGTATTAATTTTATACGGACCTTTAGGGAGAGGAATCTATGCTGTTCCAATTAAATAAACTTAAAAGATTCCTCCTTCTGGATTGCTAATACTTAATAAACTCTTAGATGTACCCATAAAGGAGGGTTCGAATTTTATTTCCACTGAATTTTCTGATTTAATTTTATTTGGTTAAACCTGAATTTAATTTTGGGTCGGGAAGAAATCTATGTTTTTAATGACATCACCAGATTCATTAATGCTTTTAACTTAGATTTAATATACTGATTGTTTTTGAAGATAATTATGGAAGGTGAACGAATTAACACATGAATCACCTAATTTGGCTTTGAAATTCAATTAAGGAATATTGTTGTTTTTTTTCGAGTTCAAAATAAATTTGTATTAGAAATTTCCTAATTAGAGAGTATTAATATTTAAAGTTTCTGAAACTTAATTAAGTTCAATTAGAGGTCGATATGATATTTCTAATCCATAATTGAAATTTTATTATATTTTGATTGGGAATTTAGAACTGATGAAAAGATGAGGAGAATTTAATTGAATGTCTTTTTCATGAATAAACACATCTTCATGCAAAGGATTTTCAATGAGAATCACTTTTTTTATCATCTCCCTAACTTGAGAATCCATCACAATTTCCTTTAATATTTATGAATCTTTAATGGTCAAATTAAACTAATACAATATATATTCATTATTAGAAACGTTTTGCAAATTCAAAAATAATTTTTCATCTCCTTGTTTTAATACATAAAAACCAACCTTATAGGGTATATGTTAACCTTATTGAACATCGATGGTTTCAGCACTGTTAATTTTTATTCCCTTTGACAATGGAGAATCATTATTTTCTAAAGTAAATGATGCTTTAAGTCTTTGATTTTAAGGTAACCAATTTTGAATATTCAATGTATGATAATAATTTTCTTTGGCATTAAACTGTAAATTAAAAATCTATTCAACTGAAGGTTTCTATGGTTGCCCAACTAATTTTATTAGTATTGCTTGACCATTTTTAAGTGGTAAGAATAATGTAGCCTTTTGAATTTAGGGATCTAACATCATGGGTTTATAAGTAATTTAAATGTCCTTAGAAGAATTTGCGGGAATATCAAGATAGTCATCTATATGGAAAAATCCTTGATTTTGGATATCGAAATTTATAGTGGGAATAATATGCCAATCTGAATCTGAATCATTTTTAATGTTGGTAATCTTTGTTTGTACTTATCTAACAGGACATTGAAAATCTATTTATTGAATCGCCTCTGGTGGTGTGTTTACACCAATTCCTTACATCTCTAATTTTAAATTATTTTCGGAGTTTTTAATAATTAACTTGGCAATTACTTTGAATTTATTCAATGATTTGGGTGTAAAAATGGCTTCAAATGCTATTCATTGATTTGACTGAATAACACCTTCTTTAGGGATTATTTAGAAATATTGGTCTAAAAATCCCAAATCCCAAAGATATTCTGTATTGAGATCACCTAAATTCACAAGATGAAATTTCTAAGACAAAGATGAATTAACAACCACTTCCCTAAAATTTATGTTTTCTTCTATTATTTTAAGATCTACTCCGAAACATGCTCCTTTCACATTCATTAATTCAAAAATCTCACTACTTTCTTTTATTTTATATTTAATTGGGAGAGTGAAATTTCTTTATCTAATACTTGGTGAGTAAACAATATCAAAGGTGGCTGAGGATTTTTAAGGAACATATAAATTATTTCCACTCAAATTTATGCTAAGAGAATTCAACCTTTAAATTTAATCTTCAATATCGAAATCTAACTTAACAGGAACTTTTGAATTATTAACAATCGTTATGTTTTTCACAGATTTTTCTAGTGGTCTTAAATCTCCTAAATTAAGATTTTCGTATTCAGGATTTTCTAACTCAATCTAAAGTGGTACTCCTTCCCCTTTTACTTCGACTTTCACTTTGAAATTATTTTGAATTAAAAATTCGATTTCTTCTTTAAATTTACCTAATTTTCTCAAATTTAATTGTAATGGTATTTTTAATATATTGTCTTTGATTTGATTGAATGGTAGTACAGATTGACTTGGAGCTAGTTATAGATCAAGAAAATCATTTTTTTAAAATAAACTATCAATAACAAGTGCTTTTTGGTCGTAATTGAAAATTTTCAAAATTTTTTCAATAACAAAAGGATTGTTTGTCACCAATACAGAACCAAAATCAACTATCTAAGGCTTTATTTGAATGTTGGGCATTAAAGCTGTACCTTTGATTTCAAATTTATATTCAGGACCAGAAACTATTTACAACTTCATCTTCAAATTTAATTTTGTTTCTTATTTCGGTTCAAAATTAACCATGATTTGAATTTTTTCATTTTATCTAACTATTCCAGTCTCAGGTAGAATTTTTATACTGTTATTTTATTTTTGAAGAATCACAAAATCGAAATTAAATTCTCCATTATTCTCCAACAATATTACTTATTGTTTTGTTTCATTAACAAATATTTCTTTGAAATCTATTTCATGAACGAAATGTTAAGATAGTAACTGTTTTTTAAACAAAACCTGATGATGCAGTTTGTATCCGATTCCTTTAATATTCAAAGTCAAAGGCTCTTTTTTATTTTTTACATTGCAAATCAAATTATAATTATACTCAGTTTCGTGTTTTGGATGAAAACTAAAATGAATAGGAATTTCCTGAAGAGGACCTATTTATCCAGTCAAAGGACTTATAAGTAAAGCGTTTAGATGACTTTAGGCACTTCCCTTAATGGATTATCTATTAAAACTGAAATGATATGGTACCTCATCTAAATTTTTAATTGCGATTGTTTCCTTTCCTTTTCCTGATAAAAGTAATGGTCCGAAATCAATTTTTGCCTTTGAAAAAAATATTTTAGGTTACAAAACTATTCCTTGAATTAAGAAGTGATGAGTAATATTGTGTTTAGGAATTGTAAAAGTGAAAGTTTTTTCTATTTTGTCGGGAGAATTTTTGGTTGGATTAAATTCAAATATGGTCTCGAATTTTTTTCCTGAGAAAATCGTTCCTTTAGGTGTTAGGCATTTTATTTGATTATTCATAGTGTGATCAGTATTCCATTCAAAATCATATCCTAGTGAAGTGGGATTAAGAACATAAAATTATAATTTATTATGTTATTGGAAGCCAATTGATTTTATCTCAATTATTTTTTCTTGATTATCAGAATTCATATTGGGAAGTTCGAAATGACATATTGGTCTTTCACTTTGACCTTGAAGTTTTATTTAATGATACATATTTGTTCCTTTTATTTTAAAAATCAATATTCTATTAAGTGAATTAAGATCACATTCAAGTGGTGAAAATCATACTACAAATTCTTTTGATTATTTTTGATTAATTTCTCCTTCCAAAGGAATAACCTAGAAATATCCAGGATCAGAAGAACCTGAATATTCATCAAAAAATTCAAATTCATATAGAATATTCACTTTTGAAAGATTTTAAACAGAGAAATTAAAAAATCTAGTTGTAAACATTTTTGTCGGCTTAAAAGTAATTGTATTTATTAAACACTCTACTTTTGGAATATCTATTTCAGCTTGAATCTATAGATTTAGTATTTTAGGTTGAGGTTCTATTAAATTATATTCAGGTTCTTCAATTAACAAAACTACTTCACAATTGGCTTCTTCATTTTCAATTATTGGTTTTTCTGGAAGTTAAGGTTTCTTAATTTTTTTATTCTTTTTCAATTCATTTTCATAGTTTTCATTGATTTCTTAGCATTATTTCATCCAATTTAATTCTGATGAAGTAACCATCTTTTTTTATCTTTTTAAAGAATCCCATTATCTTTGTTTCAAAAACTGAGGATTTACTGCAATTTGAATACTCTAAATCTTTACTTGAGCTTATAAATTAAGTGAATATTATTTATCTTATTAAGGTCTATGAAGACTGACTTTGATTCTTTTAAACATATTGGGTGCAACATGACCTTTTTGGGGTTCAATTTTAACCCATTAATATTGATCAGGAAGACTTTACCATTCATATCTGATTGTTTAGTTTGAATAATTTTTCATTTCAAAATACATTTTTCCCAATTTTTGTTATTCGGGTAACATCATGATGTCAGAAAAAACCAAAACATCATTTTAAATCCCTTCAAAACATATTTATTCAAAAAAACTCTCACATCTCAACTATATTATGTTCTTTTCATAGGGGTTCATGTTAGTTTCAATTTCCACATAACTTTCATATACTCCAGGGGTTCTTGATTGAAATTCTATATCGAATGAATAAAATTCAGATGGTTGAATTGTCTTTTCTGGAGGGGAAATTAATCGAAATTATTTTGAATTTTTTAATCTTAATATTGCAGTTGCTGGAATATTTCCATTGTTTTTTAGAATTATTTGATTATTTTTGAATCTATCTGATCTGACTTTACCAAAATCAAGTGCTTCATTAACAATATTAGTATTATAAATTTAAAGAGATGGTAATATTCCTTCACCTCTTAAATTGAATTTAAAATGCTCTTCATCACCAGCTGACTAATGTAATACCTTTGCCATAAAAACTCCTTCATAAACAGCCATAATTTCTGGTTTAAAATTAATTTTTGCATATGCAAATTCATGTGGTGCAATACTCAACTTCTATGGAAAAACTTCGAAACTAAATAAAGAATTTCCTTTCTACTTTAATTCAAGTTATACATCTACTTTAACTTTTCCATTATTAATCAATTTAAACTTCTCACTAATACCCTATGGATATTGAGAAGGTATAATGTTTCTGAAAAAGAAGGTGTTTTCTTCGATGGCAAAGACATTTCCATGAACGATGTTTTAAATATTTACACCAGTTGCATTTAAAGATTCAGTGACCAATTATTCTTCGAAAATGTTTCTGAATTTTTTATTTTCGATACTAGGTACACAACTATCCCCAATCAAAAAATAGTTGAATTCTGTCTCAGTTCTTCTATCTCTATTAAATAACTCTATTCCTAATTTAATTTCATACCATTTATTGCTTTTTCCTTCAAAAGTAACTTAGATCTAAATTGATTATCCTGGTAAAATTTTTCCATATGATGGTGAAATACTAAAAGCTTCTATTATCAAATCCTAAGTTTTTTTTTGATTCTATTATTTTTACAATAATTTTTTCTTGTCATTTTCATCTGGTTGTAATTAAGATTGATATTTTTGTACCAATTCTTTGTGTATCTCTTTATTATTGAAATCATAGAGATCAAAATCAAATTCAAATAAACCATTGTTAATTATTTCAAATGTTCTCTTTCTAATATCTGATTAAACAATAGGACCAAAATTCAACTATTTTTGAGGATTTATCAAGAATCATGAGTACTGACTCATCGCGACAATTTCAATTTTCACTTCTTTAAAAATTTCCTACGATATTTTTCCCAATATTTTAGCAGTTAAATAAATTTTTTGATCATTTCCTATTGTGATCTCATCATTGGCCAAGAATGTCATCTGAATATTTCTTTAACCTTTTGGTTATAATTCTATTTTTTATCTTTCAAACTCAAAATATTTATCCATTTTTTTTTTCATGAAAAACATTTCAATCTCTGTTGAATACTATCCATTGTTAATGAGTTGGAAATTTCTCTTGACTTACTTATTTACCTATGTTTCACCAAAATTTAATGTCATTTGATTCGAATTTTCAAATCCCTAGAAATCCACCAATATTTTAAAACCTTCCGCCTTCAGTTACAAATAATATTCCTATTGAGATTTTATTAATTCATTTTAAAAACTAGAAACTATAATAATAATTTTATCTTCAATTTTTTTTTCTTCCTTGGCTTCAAACATAATGTTTAGTTTTGTAACTTCTTTAATTTTTAATTGACCTTCATTTGGAGATATTGTAAAATTTTTTAACATTAAACCCTCTGTATTTTGTATTTTCCATTTTATATCAGTCAAGGAATTATTTTATATTTCAATAATCTTATTCATTTATTTTCCAACTATTAATTTATCGAAATCAAGGGAAACTTGACTTAGATTTATTTCAGGATATATGGATTAATATGTTATTGGTATTTTCATTTTTTATGGATTATCTTAAACAGAAATGATTAAATTCTGTTCCCAAAATTCAACTTTACGAGGATTCGCTTCCACCTATAATTCATAAGTCTCGTTTGGCAAAATTTATTTACTTTTTTCTCCCAAAATAATTTTATCTTCATCATTTAATTAAGGTTGTTTCTGATTTCATTATTATCTCTATTTTTAATTGTCTTTCTCTGTATCTACTTCAATTTTATTCTCTATTTCAAATATTAATTGTATTGGGAATGGAGATACGTTGGTAATTCTAAAGTGAGTTATGTACTATTCTAAGTTATAGTTTGCTTTGTTATTTTCTATGTCATTTCGTACTAAGATAGGACCAAAGGCGAATTATTCTTTCACCAAATCCCAGTATTTGAGATGAGGTCTGTTTCTTTTATTAAAACCAGTTTTTCTTCAATTTGGAAAGATATTAATGATATTTCTGCTAAATTCAGGAAAAAGTGTTTGAGCTTATAATTAGATAATCCATCCCTTATGATATTCATTCCATAGACTGTTATAATAATCGAAAGTTAAACTGTCTTAAATTTTTATTATTTCATTTGAATAAAATTTCAAACATAAATACAATTCAGATCTAGCTTTTATTTTCCATTTCGTTATTCCTTAATCCAAAATGTTCATATAAGTTTATTCCGATAATTCCTCTTCTTATTACTCATTAGTATTTTGTTCATTATTTTCTTCCAATTTATCTTTATTTTCAAGTTTTACAGGATTCTAATTTTTATATGTCATTACCTCAACATTGGGTATATTTTTCAATTCTTTAATAGTGTTAAACTTTTTGATGACCTATTCAGTCAACTCAGTGGGTAAGGGTAGTTCACCAGGTGTCTAAAATTTAGGTTAAGGTATTAATTCAAGGAGTTTGTAATTGATTTTAATTAAGTTGTTTGGATATATTAATTGATAATAATGAGAAGGTTAAAATTTACTTTTTACCTTTTAAGATTACGAATCTTCTTCCCATTTTTTATATTTATTTTGGAAATAATTATAAGTTTCCTTGTTGGAATCTATTTACGTGGTATCTCATTCAAATTGATCAATTCTCATTAAATTATCCAAGATGATGCTTTATTTAACATGATTTTTTTTATGAACCGAAAAATTACCATAGATTTCTTGAAACTCTTTGGGTGAAATCTTACTAAGATCGATTTTTTAGAATATTGAATTTTCATCCAAATTTTCGATTATTTCATCATTTGATGATTTGTTAAATTATTCATCAAGACTTTTATCATTTGGTTATAATATTTCCACAACTTTGATTTATGAGCCTTCATAAAATTTACATATTGTTTCTAATAAATCATTCTGTTTGATGTATTTAGAATAAACATTTATTAAAACTTATCCTGCTCTACAATCATTTTATTTTATTCAATTGTCAAGCAAACCTAGAAAATCTTCATTTAAAATAATCAATTCTTCTTATTATTCAACTTGATTTTTTTAATTCCTTCTTGGCTTATTTTTGTTCAGTTGAGCTTCTATTTCTTTTAATTTGTTTTCATAATCTTGTTTGATTTTGATTGCTAGTTAGTTCTCATTTTCTAAACTCCACTCAAATAGTTATGAAACATCGATTATTTATTTTTTAAATTCCTATTATAAAAATTTAGCACTATTCATTAAGACTTCTTTATTTGCTGATAAAAGCAATATATTGACTTAATCTTCAAATTTAACATTTTGAAACTTTTCTTTGGGTTATATATTATCTTATAATTTTGATTTTAATACATTAATTTCTTCCTACTTGTTTTCTAAATCTGAGTTTTTCAGTTTTTCAATTTACTCAATGATATTCTAATTTTCCAAATTGGTTTATACTTCATATTAAATATCTTTCCAAAAAGGTTAATTAATATTAATAAGTGGTTTTAGGTAGTGTTGATTTCCTAAATGTTATAATTGTTTTATTCTTTGTATTAATTCAACATCCATCTGAGTCAATACTATATCCACGTCGAATTCAGATTCATTTTTGAGTACCAATGGTTGGAATACCATATTGTTCGGAAGACATGGAGGGAATATGATTTGAGTTTAATCGAATTTAATGTTTGGAATTACACCATTACCTTGTAAAGTCATTTCTATTTTTCTATTCGAATCTTTAAAAGAGAATGAATACTTTTCTTAAAAGAAACCATTTTAAAGTGGTTCAAATCTGATTTCTAAATTAGTTTGGGAATTTTCCTATAAATGTCCTTGGTTTTAATTAATAAAAAATCTAATGGCCTTCTTCTTTTTTTATGACATATTTACATTAGTGTTTTCAAGATTCCAACTACAAGGAATTATTTTTTCATTTATCAATCTGATTGAGATTGTTTTAGAAGTTCCAACCAATACATTTTAAAAATCGACAACAGAATCTGAAAGTCTTAAATCAGGTATATTAATATTTGCCATCAATTCAATTAAATATTTTCCCCCATTATGTACAATAACAGGAATTTGATAAACAGTTATTCCTGCTTTACTTGTTTTTTTTGTTTTTAAAGTTATCTGTAAAGTTTAACTTGAATTTGATACCATTTTATGAACCTTCTAAAAAGATAAATGAAGTCCAGCAATTTTGTTGGAATTTAAATCAATATCAAAACTCAATGGATGCTTTCCAATATTTTTAATTTCAACTGTTTTCATGACCTTTGTTCCAGCTATTATAGTACCCATATCTACTTAATATACACCGAGTAAAATATCATCTAAGAGGAACATGTTGTTTTTGAATTTTGGAATAGTTTATTTGGAATTCACATTTTTGGTAGATAATTGAATGAAACTACTACGACTGGTTATTTTTTTAGAGGTGGATTTACTCATATTTATAGTCTTTCCTTCAGTCATTTTATCAAAATTAGTTTTAATGTATTTTTTTATAAAGTGGGTTTCCATTTAAATCAAATTAGTATCAGTGATGTTTTACTATATCTCATTCCATTTTTCGTTTAATTCTGACTCCACCATTTTTAATCTTTTCTCGAAATACTCTTTAATATTTGAATCCAATTATAAGGGCATATTCATTTTTAAACTGGGGAAGATTCCTTATCCTTTTATATTTATTTTCTCAGGTTCAAAATGAGCAACTTGTAAAATAATGTATTCATTTATTTCATAAGGAAATGCAGGAATCATGTTTATTTTTATTTTTTATGTTTCTTGCCCATTGATCATTCCAGATGATGGGTTTAAATTTATAAACTTTTTCATATATTTAGAAAAAGGCCCAGTTTAGTCCAATCTTACTGTGAACTCAAATACTACTTTACTTGTGTTTTCTATCTTAAATTCTTTGATCACTTTTTAATTCAAATATACTTCCCCAACATCTATAAAATTCTTATCTTTTGGTAAAATAACATTATAACCTACATCAGAAGCTTCAGCATTAATTTTTACATAATATTAAGGACCTCCAATTGTTTTACAAACCGCTGTAAGTTTAAATGAATGTTTTGGTATTGCATAATAATAAAATTCTACTTTTTCAGTTACTCCTCGCTCAATTTTTCCTCTTAAAGGAAGAATATCAAAGACTTCATTTATAGGAGTTTCGTGTTGTATTCCATCATCAATAAAATACCATTCATATTCTACATCAATAATTCCAGTGTTTTCCATTAAAATGTACTTCTTTTTAGAAGTATCATTCATTACCGCTCCAAAGTCAACTTCTGTTTCATTAAGTTATAAATTTGGATAACAAAATTCAGCATTTATTTCAAAAGTTTCATTTTTTGGATGTTAATTATGTTTGATGTATAATTTTTCAGAAATTTAACTTGAAAATTTACTTTAATTTAATGAAGGATTGAAGTCAATTTTGATAATTCCACTTTTTTTTGGAAGTAAGGAAAATGTCTTTGGAAGTACTTCAAAAGGTGGCTCAATATGAAGTGAAAAACAAGTTGGTAAAGGACCAGGGGAATATATTTCTAAATTTTAACTCATAATGGATGGCTCTTCATTTTTATTCCATATATATTTAAAGTCCAAATTTTTTTTTGAAAACTATAAAACAGGTTTTATAAATTATCCCTCGAGTTTACTAACAAATAATGTGTTACTCTTTCTATCAGTTCCAACTGCACTTGTTAATACAAAATTTTCTGAAATATTGCCTGTTGATGTTGAATAAGCCTTAAATTGAAACATTAATCCTGTTTTAGGAGGTAAAGCCACTGTTTCTGGAAATATGGAAAATACATTAAGACATTCTGAATCTTCATTTTTTTCGATTTTTCTTTACCATCTTAGGGTTTAAACTCATCTACCTTTATTTTCAAGAAATACTTCTTATAATTAGGACTTGTGAGTATAAAGAGTTCCAAAGGAAATCAAACTCAAGTCTTTGCAAAAAATGGTACTTCCTACAGACTTTGCTTTTAATTAAATTTCTTTATCTACACCTTCTTTTATCACAAAATAAAGGGTATCGAAAAATTTTTATTGATCATCAGCGTAACAAACGATTTCAACATCAAAACTTTCTTCAGGTTTCAATATGTATCTTTTTTAAAGAGGTTTGAAAATGCTATTTTTATTTTTAGTAAAAGCAAAAAAGTCTGCCTTAATCACAGATTTATTTGTTAGTGTGACTTTTTGAACATATTTGTTGAGCACTTATATTTCACCAAAATCAATTTCTTTTTTCGACAATTCAACAATAGGACCTATAGAATTCGCTTTAATTTTTATCAAATGTTACATGTTTTTATCTGAAACTATTTCTATAATAAAGTCCATTTCAAACATTTTGATACAAGTGGTTATTAAATTTATGTTTATTTTAATGGAGGATTTGGGAGCTATTTAACCTTTGTCCAAATCACTCGAAATCATTCCCAAGGAATCAAATTTTGGATTCAGTCAATGTACAATAAATCTTGCATATAGATTACTTTCATTAATTAATTCAATTTCCTTTGTTTATTTATATCTTAAAAAAATATCTCCAAAATCTAATACTTCAGGTTAAATTTTTACTTAAGGAATATCACTTTCCCCAAAGATGGGAATAGATTTCATGTCCTTACCAATACCAACTATATCCAAAACCATCACACTTTTATATACTTTTCGATAATGAGGAGTAAATTTCACTAATATTTTTTTAGTTTCATTTGGTAATATTTCATCCTTTTAAGGTATTATTTCGAATTCTTTGGAGGTACCTTTACCATCTTGTGGAATACGAAGCTCAAACTAAAAGGGAACAGTGGATGTATTTGATAAATCAATTTCTTCTGTTTTTTCAAATTGATAGGAAACTTTTTTATAGTCTATAATTTTTCTAGAAAATTCAAACTTCGGTGCTTAAACGTGTCCTCTGACCAATAGAGATAAAACTTCACTTGAACCTTCAAGTCTCCATTTAAAAAGTTCCTAAAACTCACCAACTTTAGAAGATTAAAATGTCATTATAATATTCATTCTTTAACCAACAGCAAGTTCTGCCTCTTCTATGTCGAATTTGATCATTTATGAAAAACTGGAATTGTTTTTTATTAAGCTAAATCAGGCTGGAATTTCTCCTTTGTTTTCAATATAAATATTAAAAGTTTAATTATCATTAACAAAAATGTCTGAAATTGAAAGAGAATTTGTGGATAAAAATGCTTTTGGACCAAGTCCTTCACCCTCCATGTAAAGAGGTAATCTTTAATCTGAGCATGAGATATTACAATATGCTTATTGAAGATATTTATGTGATTCTTTAGGTTTAAATATTACTGTAATCGTCATTTCACTATTAGGCCATATAGAACCTCTGATTGGTTGAATGTCAAAAATATCATCTTCAAAAACTAGTGTATCTTCTTCAATTGCTTTATTAATAGCCTTATACTTTCACTCAAGTAACATTTCAGCCTTTTTCCTTTTTTTTAGTAATTACTCTTTTTCATTGATTTCCTACATGTTAATTTCATCAACTTCTTAACTATCCTGGCTGTAATTATTAATATTATCTTCTAGTTCTAATGTTTCATAAATTAATTGTCATTTTTCATCTTCTTCTTTCTTTACTTAATCAATTAAAATTCCTTTTTTTTCAATTTCTTCTTTTTCAGTTTCAAATGCTCTCCACTCAAAATCAATTTTAACATTACTTTTGTTAACTATTTTAAAAGTTTCCCTACTTTCCAAAGATATATAGGTTTCCTCTTATTAAATGTAATTTTTACTCAGATATACTTAACCATTTATTGCATTTCCTAACAATGAAAACTAAGCCTCTTCATCATCATAAATAAGTTTACCGAATTCCTAATAGTATTTTCTTTTTGTGGGATAAAATTTGATTACTATTTAATCACTACATTTTTCTCCTAATATTCCTTCCATTTTATTAGCTTCAAAATTCTTAGGTAATTTTATTTCCCATTTGGCAGTTTTTTCTCCTTTATTGTGAACTATTATGGGTTTTTCTGTGTAATATTTGACAGGACATGAATTTCCAAAATTAATTTCATCCGGAAAAACTATCAAAGGTTTTTTTCCTATTGCAATGATGGGAACGATAAATTTTTCTCGTTCAGTAACCACAACAAGATCGTATTTGTAATCTGTTTTTCTTTCAGGCGAAAATTTGATTTCAAAACACAAATCTAAACCAGGAGCTATTTTATTCCCTTAATTAGAGTCCTAAGAATGAATTGGATTTATTTTAAAGAGATTAGTTTCAGGTTAAATGATTTTGACTCTTCTACCAACTGTATCTCAGTTTCTTAATTTCAATTAAGCAGTTTTAACATTAAGGGCATCATAGTCGGAGAACATTATGACTGGAGGAATTGCCTCGAATAAAGGCATGTCGATAGGTAATGTTGATTCTACTTAACAAGTAAAATCCTTAGTATTTAAAAATTCAATGATTTTTGGCTCCATTTTTTTATTAATGGGAAGGATATTGTTCTGTTTTTTATGAAGGAGTTCAGATGGAGTATAAATTTATTTTTCAGAGAACTCCTTATTCTTAAGCTTCTGAATCAAAAGCTTATTCTTTATTGATGTTTTTTAAGAAGGCGCCTAAATATTGAGATTGACGTTTTCTTTCATTTATTTTAATTATTCTAATTAAAATGTTTTAAGAATAAAAGAGAATCGAAAGTGCAAAAGCAATAATATGATTTAATAAGACACCTACAGATGATAAGGAATTTCT
>Ga0075158_10002166_pt1 | contig 14415 bp, 11 predicted proteins | sample JI91814BDNA_FD_70968 | JGI IMG/M metagenome (GOLD analysis project Ga0075158, IMG submission 70968) | Wastewater effluent complex algal communities from Wisconsin, to seasonally profile nutrient transformation and Carbon sequestration -... | ecosystem: Engineered > WWTP > Effluent > Algae... | reverse complement strand
GTGAATTTCGGTCTGTAATTTACAGCGAAATCAAAATACTTGGGAGTGGAAACACTCCCATTTATTAAGTTAATTTGAAATAAAGTTGACTTAATAAATTATTCTATGTTATAATAATGGTATAAGATAAAAAGAATAAAGAGGGGTCTAGGTTTAGCGACCGAAAAGCAGATTAATCTCACTGTCGACCCACTCTTCCCTTACGAGATATTTATTAGGGATAATAAATGGGACAAGAAAAAAAAGTCTTTTGTTATGAAACAAAAGAGCAATTTAAAAATTGTAGAGAAGCTGGATTAAAATATACTGTAAACAGAGAAACAATAAGACATGTGTTAGATAAACCTAACAGAACGGCAGTTAATCTCCATTGGTGTACTAATTTATCAATATTTGAAGGTAAAGAGTTAACAGGTGGATATAATAATATATCTACAAAAATATTCTGTTACGAAACAAAAAAAGAATATAAAAGTATTAGAGAAGCTGCAAGAGAGATTGGTGTACCTAATACTTCACTATTAGAGGCTATTGACAAACCATCTAAATCAGTAAAAAATCTCCACTGGTGTACTAATTTAAGTATATTCGACAATATAGAACTATCTGAATATAATGGTTCACCTGTATATTGCTACGAAACTAAACAAAGATTTAAATCACAAAAAGAAGCTGCAGACTTCTTAGGGTTATCTAACCCATCACCTCTAAACAAAGCAGTAGATAACCCCTACGCCACAATATGTGGTTATCATTGGTGTACAGATTTAAATAATTACACACCAATTTCTGTAGATGGATCTATTGCAGAAGGTCAAATTCGCACAATAGTCGAATCACTTGGAGTTTTTTGCAGAAAAGATAAACAATTATTAAATGGCAAAGAGATAGATATATTTATTCCAGATCTAATGGTTGGTATTGAATATAATGGTAATTATTGGCACAGTGAAGAAGTAATGATAAAGGCCTCTAAGCCTATTACTTATCACCAAGATAAGACATTGCTATCTAAAGATAAAGGTATTCAATTAATTCAAATCTTTGAGCACCAATGGTTAGAAAAATCTGAAATATTTAAATCTGTTATAGCTAATAAATTAGGTTTTAGTGATAAAATTTATGCTAGAAAATGTAAAGTAGTTGAATTAAAAGATTGTAAAGAGTTTCTAGATAATAACCATTTACAAGGTAATTGTCCTAGTTCTATTAAGTTGGGTTTAACTTATAATGATGAACTTGTTTCAGTAATGACTTTTGGTAAACCTAGGTTTAATAAGTCTTATGAATATGAGCTAATTAGATTCTGTAATAAGTTAAATACCACAGTAGTGGGTGGTGCTAGTAAACTCTTAAAGTACTTTGAAACTAAGTATAAACCTAAGTCACTCGTTAGCTATGCTAACTTACAATGGTCAGATGGTGGGCTATATAATCATTTAGGTTTTACTCAAGAAGAAATTAGTAGACCTAACTACTGGTGGACTAAAGGAAGCTCGACAGCTTTAACAAGGTATCAATGCCAAAAGAAAAGACTAATGAAATTACTTGGAGATAAATTTAATCCAGACTTGTCTGAAAAAGACAATATGGAAAATAATGGCTATTCAAGATTATTTGATTGTGGTAATATTATCTTCACTAAAGAATATGAATAGATAAATACAGAAGCCAGTTTTTACATTGGCTTTTTTAAAAATAAATGAAAATATATCTTGACTTTTTGTTATGACTTATGTTATAATAATGGTATAAGCAATAAAGAATTTCATAACGCAGTGATGCGGCAGGATTTTAATTTTCTAGAACCTGTCACACGATATTAAGTTAGGCAAAGAGGTAGGTCATATTGGTAAGTAGCTCAGTTGGTAGAGCAGTGGTCTCCAAAACCAAAGGTCGTAGGTTCGATCCCTACCTTACCAGCCATATATGCTTCTTTAATTTATTTGGTAAAATCCTTGACTTCCAATCAAGTGAGGACAGTTCGAATCTGTCAAGAAGCTCCATAATAGAGATATAGTATAGTGGTTCAAATCCACTTGCCAGTGAATGTGAGTTGTTGTAATAAATAAACCTTTACAACTAAAGCAAAGTCTGCGCTTGGACTAAATCAAGCGGCTTAATTTAGTAGTAACCTGGCACTCGATATTAAGTTAGAGCAAAACGCTGGGTCTTTAAGTATAGGAGACGTAACTCTGTAGCAATACAGCGGTCTCCGAACCTAGGTCAAACCATAATTAGACACTATGGGGATGTTGTCAGGTCGCCTTAAAAACTGACCGTTTATGCATGTACGACGTATCGGATGCACTTAGGGTAAAAACTACACAACCCTTGTAGTTCCTTCGTAAATGGGAGTCTTTAGAGCAGGTAAGACTGCAAAACGGTTTCGAGTAGCAAACCATAAACAAATCTAGATGTTGTCTAGCATCGTCGGACGTAGAGCGCGTTAATGTTTGAAAAGATTAAAGAAAGCTCAATTGCTGATAGTATTGATAAGTAGTGACTGTCTAACATTAACTGTGTCACATCTGATTCAATACAAATGAAGTGCTCACCTACAGGCTCTATAACGGAAACCGTAAGATCTCCAATATACCCCGCAACGTATGAGCTTTTACAACTAGGTCGAGGACGCTCGAATCGTAAATTGCTTGAAATATAGCACTGACAAATCTTTATGTCTAGAATGTATTTGCGAACCACTTTCGTGTAGTAGTAAGATTATATGCCAACAGAGTTTTTACGCTGCGTGGGAATTAAAGATGAACGTAGTGTCAGTCAGCCAGATGTCTGATAAATACATCAATTGAATACGGGTCGTAACTATCTTCCTGAAAAATTATCCTCTACTGATAATTAGTTGTGTTAAAACAATAAGGAAGCAGACCACGTTGGGGTAGAGCTCAAAGAAGTGGCGTTAGCGGGAGTAACTTAGATTAGTTAAAGGCTGAATTTTATTCAGAGAAGTCGGGTTAGAATCCTGTCCCCCCATAATGCTCTCAGCGTTCCGTTGCTAAAGTACGGTGAGGCTTCGCAAGAAGTAGAGACTGACAAATCTGTCAGCAGGGTTTCCCCTCTAGAGCGGGTATGATAATAAAGAGTTTCTCTGCTTTGAGTGAGAGCTATAATACGATAAGAGAAATATACATAGACATCAGTTCGAATCTGATACGGTCCTTCATTATGTGTGGGGCAGTTGGTATAATATGGTAACTACGGTTTATATTTCTATTATCTATTTATTTTATAAGGAATTTTATGTTTAGTAAGTTTAAAAGTTTCTGGTCTGAATTTATGTATTGGATGACCAAAGCATCAAAAATAGAGCACATAGCTTATCAGATAGTATCTAAAAATGTTCGCAAAGATAAGTAAATATTTTTAGGCATTAATTGATCGTAATTTAAAACCCAAGGCTATAACGTCTTGGGGTTTTGTGTTTCTAATGGGCATACAGGTAAGGATTATTATGTTTCTCACAGTTACAGATATTGAAAACATCCTATTTAACGGAGTTTATTCAATTTTAGGTGTAGATATTATGAATCTGGAAAAATATCCTCCATCTATGCTTATATCAAAAGTAGATATTCAACAAGCTTTGTTGTTCTACTACACAATTCGACCATATCAATCTACAATATCTATCAATCAAATGTTACAACCTACGAAGGATGTAAATGTACAAGAATTTAAACCAAGTTTAGATGATGAATGGTATTGTATGGGGCCAATGGGAGAGGGAATGATCTTTAATATGACCCAAAATATGATGGATGCAAGGTTACTTGGTATCTTTCGTAACTACTTCTATGTAGACCCATTACAGCAAGCTTACGTTTCTACTTCTATTAATAATAATATGGGTAGACCAGAGTTCACTTTTGATCCATTATCTCAAACACTAAGGATCGTAACAGGCGGACAAGCTATTGTTAGTATCAAACTGGCATGGTGTTCATTTAACCTACAACGATTCCCACCAAATCACTTCCAAACATTATCCAAGATGATTTCAATTCCTTATTATGAACGTGTTCTCGCTAACCGTGATCAGGTTTCATTCGAATCTGATTTCTCAATGAATACAGGCTTGCTTCGCTCAAAATTAGATCTAACTAGAGAAGAACTTAAACAGTGGCAGAAAGTTAATAGACCTGCAGTAATTCTGAAAGGTTAATAATGACAGCATCATCTGTAGTTATTAATGCAGCCAATCAAGCAGCTGCAACAAGAGATCAGTATATAGAAATGAATGGAATAGATACAGAAATATATTCTATTGGAAATTCAAGTGACTTAACCGCAGTTGGTGAAGTCAGCAATTATGCTACAAGAAAAAAAAGAAATATAAAACTACTACCAGCATTTAAAACATCTTACACATTATTACCAGTGGGTGTTCAAGGTAGAGTTAATGAGCTTAGAGAAAAGCAAGTATTTCATGGGTATGTTAAGACAACAGAAAATATAAACAAGGGTGATATTCTAAAGATAGTATATAGCTTCGCAGAAAACACTGTAGACGTAAAATACTTTGAAGTTCAAGAAGTTGAAATTAGAGGTGTACTTGTCATTATTGGCAAGAAACTTGTTATGACAACTTATACTGCCCCAATATCTTCACAAGAGATAGAAGGCAATATTAAGAACTTTGCAACTGTATACCCTGAAACTCAAAGAGATTTTTATTAAAGAGAGAATGAATGATTAAACCAACAAAAAGAGGATACTTTGTTATCTCTGAAAATGAAGATGGTGAAGGCGATGGCATTTCAGTTGAAAAGATTATTGATCCAGCTGAATTGACCACTATTCCTATTGGTGTTTCAGAAGATAATATCTTAGAATTAGATACTTATGAAATCACTAACCCAGAAATTTCAGACAAAAAATTTGTTATTACAATAGATAACAAAGGTGGTGAAGATGATGGAATTATTGTATCTCCATTAGCATCACAAACAGCAGAACCTGACTATGATCCAGAAGATGGCAGAAAAGAAGTTATTGCTATTGTTAAAAAAGCTATTGGTGAATACGTTGAAATTCCTGAAGATGAAGAAGAGTTAGAAGAATCTAACGAGACAGTTGTTCAATCTCAAGTTCAAGAGAGCTTAATGAATGAAGCTGATGAAGAAGATGATAACTTTGACTTCAGAAACCCCGATGAGAATGAAGACAAACCAGTTAATGATACAACTGATGAATCTGCAGAAGATAGCCTGGGGGATGACTCTGAAGAGACTACAGAAACAGTAGAACCAGATGAAGAAGAATTATCAGAAGTAGATGTTCAAGAGAACGAAGATGGTTCTATGAGACTTACTGGTGATGTTAAATCATTATTAGCTGCATTTATTGGTGGTGATAATGTAATGGAAGTTATCCAAGATACTGGTGAAGACCATGCTCCTGAAGAACCTTCAGTAAAAATTGAATCTTTAGCAAACAGAATATACCAAAAAAGTAAAGAAAAAAAGCTCAGTAAACTTTTAGGATCTTGATGATGGGTTCTTTAACTCCCTTAGAAATCCAAGAGCTAGAGCAGAGTATTATTGAAGAAATAAGCCCTTCTGATTTACTAGAAGACCCAGTTCCTATCTATAATGATAATAATCGTATGGCTAAAGGAACTCTTGCATACTCTTCTAGCTTCTCTCTAGCACTTGGTTTAAAAGATTATCTTAGACAATTGCTAAAAGACCATGTAGACAACTCCATTCAGCATGTAGTTCTCTCAATGGATAAAGATAAGCTAACAGTATACCAGCAGCTTCAAACTTCAACTATGGACATTCCTGGTGCCTTTGATGGCACTTCTGAGAATACTAGAGCTATTCTCCCTGGTGTTGCTTTAGTGCTAGACACTTACAAATATACATACTCTTCTCCATACAATAATTATTTAAGATATCAATTTTCAGCAGTCAATAGGTCAAAACAATTAGTTTCCTTTTTGAATATACCTATGGAGTATAGTTTTAAAATATACTACTTCTGCAGAAAAATGGATCAATTATTAAGATTTACAGATAACATTGCTCAAAATGCTCAACTAGCTCAGAAAAAAGATGGATTCGCATATAAAGTGTTAAGCCCTAAAAAAGATCAATTCTCTTATGTTCGCGGTAATATGCTCATAAGTTCAGATTCTTCTACTATGACCTTTGAAAAGCCAAAACTTAATTCAGAGGGATTGGAAACTATTTGGTGTGCAGAAGTCTCTGTTAAAGTTTGGGGTTCAGTTATTAGTAGACCATATCTGGTACCTGCCGTGATGTCTCCAGTGGTAAAAATCAAAATGAACGGTAAAGACTTCACAGAAGTCATTGTTTAATATAGGAAAAATTAATGCAAAACAATGTTTTAACTCCTAAAGTTACATTTAATATTGTAGATAATTCACAACGAATTGATCTACCACAAGGTATGGTGTATACTGGGGTATTTAAATCAAATAGAGGTCCACTGTCTCGAAAATATGTGAATAGAGATGACTTCCGTTCATTATGTGGATTGGAGACTTCTAATAGCCAAGGTATCCATTCAATGAATGACACACTTGGATATTCATCTAATGTTCTAGGTTTACGTATCACTCGCCCTTATGATGCTATCTCTGGTCAAGGTGATGCTTACTCTTATATCATTTATGATTCAGTAGATGGTTGGATTAAACCAACAGCTGGAACTTATCTAGCAAGCACTTCAGATTATATTTTTAATCCTACAGAAGCGTTCATTATTGCTGGTGCTGCTCCTGGTACATTCTATGACAATACGTCTGTTACAATGACTTGGGTAGTTGCTAAACAATTATATCTAATCTCTGTATACAATTCAGTTGATAAAGTAACTAAAAATTACTACGTTAGCTTCCAAGTTACTGCTGATGGCAGTAATATGACAAATTTTGCCCCAAATGTAATCAATGGAACTGATCCATATATTCAAATTATTCCTAATTACACATTCCTCCAGTCTGCATCTTTTACTGGACAGTTCGATCTTTCTTATTCTTCTAGCAGCTTTCCGGTAACTGTAAACCTTAATGGTACTACTGGTGTAAACACTGACTGGTCTTATGGTGCTACAGGTACACAGTTATTAAACTTCTCTACAGTAAATGATAACTCAGGCAACATTTATGTTGTTGGTGGATATAATCATGCTTCAACTGCAGCTGCAGGTCAAACTAATTTGACTGAAACGAGCATGCCATTTGTACAAACAATCAAAAAATACAGCCCTTCTACTGGTGCATGGACTACCTTAACTAATAACAACATTTTATTTAATAATGTTACTATTGGTGCCAATGGTATCTACCCAGTCGCTACATATTCTACCTACAATGGTGGAACAATTTTTTACTTCTCTTCTACAACTTGTACTACTTATATGTCACAAGCTGCGGATTATCAAATTGTAGCAGCCGATTTACCTGGTTTAGGTGATACATTAAAGATTACAAATACTTCAGCTGGTCCTATCTATATCGGTTATGACGGTTTAGCATACTCAGGCTTAGTTGGTGACTTTACATCTCCTTTAGGTTTATTCCCTCCTTCAGTAGTGTTACAAGCTGGCGAATCAGCAGTATTTACAACTAATGCTAATGGTATGGGTTTACCAATCTTATCATTAACTAGTGATATTCAAGTATTCCAATATTCATTTGCTACTTATTCATGGACTAACAAAGGTATTGTAAGATTACCTGTTGGTATTACATCTATTACTCAAGATGTTCTTAGTGCTTTCACTACATCTGATGGTACAGTAATTCTAAATGCAACTAAACCAAACAGTGATGTTGTATCAATGATTTTTGATCCAGTTACTTGTCACTTTATGCCAAGTATTAACTTAACAGCTATTATGCCTAGCATTGTTGCTACAACTAATCCTGTTGGTCAAAATCGTGCAGCTCAAGTATTCCGTTACAATGGTTCTACTTACTTATTTAATCCAATTGATTCTGGTTTATATAAGATAAATTACTCATATACAACTTCTAACTTTGGTTACACTATGGGCTCAGGCGCAGGTGCAGGGTTAACAATTCAATATTCTAATACACCAACTGCTACCATTTCTTTAGTAGCTACCATTCCTACAGATGGTTTATCAACTGGTGATAACAGATATACTACAATGAGTCTAATTGGTTCTAAAGTTTACTTTATGGACTACAACTTAGCAGCAACTACACCAGATTTACCTGGATTTGTTTCTTACAGTTATGACTTCAATACATCTATTATATCACGTTATGATGCAAACAATGTTAAATATATTAATGAAGTAATATATGAGACAGTTGCTAATAATACTAATGGTACACGTTTATCTGCATTATGGGCACGTCCAGCATTAAATCCAGCCAATACTATGGGTATTACAATGGTACTTGGTACTCCAGTATCCACAGTTCCTGGTGCAGAATTGACTACTTCATCCACTTATTTGATCTCTAGTTCATTAGGTTCTTCTTCTTCGTTGTCTTTAGGTTTTGACTTAGCTTTATATCAAGTAAACGACCAAGATTTAATTAATACCTTGTCTGCATTATTGAATAAAACAAATTACCCGCAATGTGATTTAATTATTGACTGTGGATTTAATAGTCCAACTGTTACAGAGTATATGAATTATATTTGTACATCTCGTCAAGATTGTGTTCACATTTCTTCTATCCCTGCTTCATACATGTATTCAGAAGCCGCAGCTACTCAGTACCGCCAACAAGGTTTAAACATTAATAATGATTACACTTTCTTAGCCAGTCCTGGTTACTATGTTCGTAAGAATAACTCAAATGGCTCATATGATATGGTTCCAGTTTCTGGTGCTATTGCTGCCTCTTGTGCATCTAATGATGCTAAGAATGGTCCATGGCAAACTCCAGTAGGTCCAAGTAATGGCTTGCTAGTTTCAGCAGCTAAACTTCCACCAGCTGACCCAACAATTCCATTATCAGTTATTGGCTATAAAGAAATTGCATACTTAGACACAGATCTAATGGCAGCTAATCAGATTAATGTGATTGGTAGATATAACTCTATGCATCCTGGTATTTATTTGACTACCGATTTGATGTTAAGTTCTACTAATAGTGCACTACAATCATTAAGCATTATGCGCATGGTTACTTATATTGCATCTCAAGCTGCAATGATGGCTGTTCGCTTCTTATTCATGCCAAATGATATTCGTACAATGACATTAGCTAAAACTGTGTATACTAAATGGTTATCAATCATAGCTAATAATCCAGGAGCGTTAACAGCCTACAGTGTTACTTGTGACTTTACAAATAATTCATCTGTAACTATGGATAATGGTATTTTGAATATCGAATTCAGTTTAACTCCTACACCTTTGATTAAAGAAATTAATTTCACAGTTGTGGTTAATTCACTTGATTCAACAGTTTCTGTTTCTTAATAAGGGATAATTAAATGGCAGATGTTCAAACTCCTAATGCTCCAATAACTGGTTTATATGCCAGTTATTTTAACCTAGAACAATTAGAGACATATAATGACCCACTTGTAAATAATGCGTGGGCATTAATTATCCCAGTAGTTCCAGGATATAATTCACAAGAATCAGTAACCGCTGGTCGATCTATGACAATTCAATGTCAATCAGCGGATAGCCCAGTTGCTTACGAAATTCAAGCTCTTGGTGTTAATATGCAACGTCTAGTGTATAACTACGCTGGAGGTTTAAAACACCGTCAAGATATGAATTTATCATTCTTTGATACTTACACATGTCAAGTATACCAAGTGTTACAACGTTGGCGTGATCAGACAGTAGACTATAATTCTGGTCTAAATTACGCCAAAGCTACGTATAGTACCCAGTGTTTTCTTTACCACATGGGAGTTAATGGTTCAATCGCGCTTCAATATGCCTTAAATGGTTTTTGGATCCGTACAATTGAAACAGAAGCTTACAAAGTTGGTACTGAAGGTGATTTATATAAATTCAATTGTGCTGCTAAATTTGATTATTTAGACAACCCAATTGCTATGAATGTAAATCCTCAAGGTTAATAATAATCTAAAATAGATCTTGACAGAATCCAAATTATATGTTATAATAATGGTATATAATTAAAAAGAATACTAGGACTAATTACCCTAGTTAGAGAGGGTATTTACGGTTACCCTCTCGCCCCTATCCCCGTAAAATAGAAAACAATATGGAAGAAAAACATTATGTGTATTTTATTGTACACAAAGAACATAATAAAAGATATTATGGTGTTAGAACTGATAAACACCTAAATACACCAGATATATTTACTGGTGAGTATAACACAAGTAGTAAAGATTCAGATTTTGTAGATGAATTTACTAATCACAAAGATAGATTTACAATAACAGTAGAATACTTTCCAACAAGGATTTCTGCAGAAAAAGCAGAGAAGTTTCTACTTAGTGTATATGATGCAAGAAATAATCCAGACTTCTACAATAAGTGGAATGAAAAGAACTTCTTCACTAGATTAGTCTTACCAAATAAAGATTACCCCAATACTTACAGAGTTAGCTGGGAACAGATCAAATAATTGTTAAACCCTGACTTTATGTTAGGGTTTTTTACTATGTACTGGAGAAAATATGGCAAATGCAGTTCCTACCACAACGGGTACCGCAGGGTCACTGGAATCGGTAATGAATACATCATTCCAACAGGTCGCGGCAGCTAACCCTTGGGATCAAATTCTTACTGTAGGTTCATTAGTTGAAGATATTAACAATGTCACACAACTGGCAAACTTTTTTAATCATGGATGGGTTGGCTCAGATCCATTATTTAGCCATGCTTACTTTTTTCAACCGGCGACATATAAGGGAACATTTATCCCTCGTAGTTTAGTTAAGTCAGTTACATTACCTCCTTACACTATAAACACTAAGATAGTAAAATTTAGAGGCACAGATGGTACTTCTTTTGCCACTGGATCTACAACAGGTAATATGTCAGTTGTATTCTATGAGAACCAAGAGTTCCAAGTATCAGCTTATTTAAGAAGCTGGATGGCTGACATTGTAGGTCCAGGTGGAAAATCATACGGAATACCAAACGACTATAAGCACACAATGTTCTTTATAAACAACCAATCATTAGGTCAACCAAATGATACTTTATTATCTAAATTAGCTAATAAGGTACTACCAAATAGTGTACTACAAGCAGCCGAAAAAGTATTACCTGTAGCAATAACTTTCTTATTTAATTGCTATCCTACTGGATTCTCTTTTCCTGTGTCAGAGAACCAATCTTTTGATATATGCGAGATTAATGCAACATTTTCATGTGATGCTATAGTACAAATACCTTGCTCTGTTGCAATGTTATCTGAGATATTTTCTATTATTGGTAAAAATAATAGTGTTAGTGACTTCTTAGATATAAATGTACCTAGTTTATTTTAAAAATATCTTGACAAAATTAATATTTTATGGTATAATAATGGTATCAACTTAAGGAGAACAACATGGAAAATTTCCCATCGAACATTAACGCATTACACCGAGAGGTTAAGCCTAGATCTGACCTATACAAGGCTTTATCCACCCAACCTGAAGTATTAAATACAGAACAGAATGTGGTATCAATAAAAGATATTAGCTCTCATCTTCATTCATTCACTCTCCCATCACTAGGAAAATTCTATGGTGGCAAAAAAGAGCTATTCATGAAAGAATTAAGAGTAGATCAAGCTATCAGATTATCTGAAATTCAGAATATAAAAGATGAAGGAGAGAGATTAGCTAAGTTGTCTACTATCGTTGAATCTAGTATTACTGGTATTAAAGCAGTAGACTTAACATTACCAGATTTCTATGCAGTGTGCTACGAATTACGTACAATTAGTGGAGAATCCCCGATGGTTGTAGAACGTGAGATAATGGGTAGAAAGTTTTCTAAGGCTTTAGTAAAAGAGAGTTTTACTGTAGACTATTTAGATGAAGATGTAGACACTTCTAAGTATGATTTTCCTCGTGTAAGAGATAAAATTGAATCATCTAGCGAGCGGAATAAAACTAAATTTACCGACATTGATTGTGCATTTTTTGGTTATGTTCACGGATTAACAGCTGAAGAGAAACTAGAGAATTTTAGAAGTTTATCATACACAGAATTAGATGACCTAATTATAAATTGCACAAAATTAGTTCACGGATTATCTGATAAAGTTAAACTATACTCCGAACAAGGTGATGTAGAGGAAGTAGAGGTGCGATTCGATCCTATTCGATTGTTGCCCAGTTCTATCCTACAACTCTTTCATCGAGATAATATTTAAGTTAGGGTATGAAGGCAAGTTGGCCTTTAGATATGCAGTTTCTGAGCAAGACCCTTTACGAAAAGTTTACAAACTATTAGAATATGTCAATAAACTGGAAAAGGAAGCTAAATAGTGCCAGCTGTAGATAAAGAGATTGTAGAACAATTAAGGAAGATGAATGAATCTCTAAATATTATTACTGAAAATACTAAAAATATTTCCAAAGAAGATAAGGGTACTGAAACTCAAACTGCTGATATGAGTCGGCTTATGAAAGCAGTAGCCGAAAGAGATAAAAAAGCATTAGAGGCAAAACAAGCTGAGAAAAGCCTTAAAGATAAAAGGAAGAGTTCTTTCTTTGGAGATAGAACTGGTGAAGTTGAGAGCAAGCTAAAAGTTCCTGATATAGATACTAAGGCGGGACCTGGTGGCTTGCTAGGCGCAGTAACTTCAACCATTGGTAAGATTATAGATGGTCAAAGTATCGTGCCCACTGGCACAGCTATAATGAGTAAGTTTGGCAGTTTAATAGATAGTATTTTAAAAGCTGTTAACCCATTTAGAATTGCTGGAAAATTAGTAAATGCTTTATCTACAGTTATTGAAGGAATCTTTAATCTTAAAATACCTTTTCTAGGTAAATTATCTGAGACAACTGTTGGTAAAATAACAGGATTTTTTGTTCGCGGTATAAATGGATTTCTAGAGTTCATTGGTAAAGATCTATTTACTGCAGTGCTAAAGGGTTTCGATTTACTAACTTTACCAGCTCTGATTTGGGGCTTTGTACGAAATTATGTAAAAGAAGCCATTGGGAATAATAAGTTTGGATTAGCCATATTTAACCTTGTTGATAATATGCTACAACCGATAAATAACTTCTTTGATCATTTATTCAATGTAATTAAAGATGCATTTACTGGGAATTATAAAGATATACCAACTCAACTTAAAAAGATGATTGGTGACACTTTAGACTTTGCATATGGATATTTAATAAATCCATTTAAACAATTATATGAAGTTTTACCTGATAGTGTTAAGAAAAACCCTATAGTTTCAGAAGTTACTTCATTTATTGCTAGTTCTATAGATTATATCAGTAAATCATTTTCAGAGATTCTTAACCCTATAAAGGCCTCCCTTAAAAAACTTTACGATTATATTCTAATCCCTTTTACATCTTTAAAAAATATCGTCAAGGACGTAATGTCAGGATCTTTTACTGATATTGGTAAAAATATTGCTGATATTTTGTCATGGATTGCTAAGACATCTGCTAAGATGTTTTTTGGTGGTATAAAACTTCTAGGTGAAGGTTTATGGTTAGCCTTAAAAGGTCTATTTGATGTTGTTATTAAGTTGCCATTTGAACTAGGTTTTAAACTTGGTACGGCAATTGATGATTATGTAGACAAAAACGGTGGATGGTTACCTACTATTACTACTTTACTACAACATCTAGGTCAAGTAATCATTGGTGTTGTTACTCAGATAATGAAAAACTTAATAGGCATGCTTCCTAACTTTGTACCAGGTAAAAGTGGCTTAATATCTATGATAGATAAATTTCAAAACGATATAGCTGACGGTCAACAACAGAGCTCAATTACTACAGCCACTCCTGCTGGAAATCAGAGCAAACAGACACAATCTGCTACTAAGCCAAAAATAAGCAATCAACCTTCTAACAGTAAAACTACAAATGATTCAACTGATCAACCACAAACTATCGGCCCTGCAGCCCCTACATCTTCTTCTTCTGACACAGCTAACCCTGCTGTAAGTGTAGTTGCTGATGGAGCAAAAAGACTATACACTATGACTGACGGAACTCAGGAAGTTAGAGAGGGTGGAACTCGCGCTTGGAGGAATAATAATCCAGGTAATATAAGATGGCTGGGGAATGGTGATTACGCTAAGTCTTTAGGGGCTATTGGACATGATAATGGTCCAGATGGCACAATGGCAGTTTTTCCAACAATTGAAGCAGGTGAAGCAGCCCAAAGAGCATTATTATTCCAATCTAAAAAATTTAAAAATTTAACTTTATCAGAAGCAGTAGCTAAATACGCCCCTCCAGATGATAACAACCC
>Ga0075158_10002158_pt1 | contig 14470 bp, 7 predicted proteins | sample JI91814BDNA_FD_70968 | JGI IMG/M metagenome (GOLD analysis project Ga0075158, IMG submission 70968) | Wastewater effluent complex algal communities from Wisconsin, to seasonally profile nutrient transformation and Carbon sequestration -... | ecosystem: Engineered > WWTP > Effluent > Algae... | reverse complement strand
CCCAGAACTGCCAGTCATCCACCGGGAATGTGAACAAGAGCGTCAACACGCGAACAGCCACACTCCATTACGACGCGATCGTGAACGCGAGCCACGCCGCCAGATACGCCACGAGCGTCATCCAGCCCAACTGCAGGAACGCCCACCTCGCCCCGCCCGCTTCTTTCGCCGTCAGCACAAGCGTCGGCAGGCATTGCATCGCGAGCACAAAGAACACCAGCAACGACCACGCCACAGGTGGAGTGAACACAAGAGTCTTGCCGTCGTCTCGCGTGGCATGCGCTATTGTGTCTCGCACGCTCTTGTTTTCTACGTCGTCGCTGCCCGCGATCACTACTGCCATCGTGCTCACAAACACTTCTCGTGCCGCGAAACTCGTCAGCACGCCGACCGTGAGCCGCCAGTCATACCCAAGTGGCTCAAAGGCTGGCTGCACAAACCTGCCTAGGCGCCCAATGAACGACCGGGCCATCGCGTTCTTTGCCTCAAGATGGTCGGCCTCCGCTTCAACATCATCACGAGCCCACGTTGTATCGTCGATCTGCACGCTCGAATCGTCGGGCATGCCCGCCGCGATCTCACGCAGTTCCGTCACGCGTGCCGGCGGCTCCACCTTCGGATACGCGCCCAGCCACCACAGAACCACGCAGATCGCGAGGATGTTCGTCCCCGCGTTCTTGATGAATCCCACGCCACGATCAAAGGTTGTGACAAGTGCCGTGCGCACGCTCGGCAGTTTGTACGTCGGCAACTCCATCATCATCGACGGATGCCGCCCGCGCAGGATCGTCCTTCGCACCACCAGCGCAGTGAACACGCCCGCACACATCCCTACTGCGTAACACCCGATGAACGCGAGCGCCGCCTGCAAAGGCTGCTTCGGGAACAAAATCCCCGTCATCAGCGCATACACCGGGATGCGGGCGCTGCACGTCATGAACGGCGCGATGAGAATTGTCGCGATTCGCTGCTTGCGATCCGGAATCCCGCGGCACGCCATGATCCCCGGTAGCGCACACGCGTGCGACGAGAGCAGCGGCACGAACGCGTGCCCCGGCAAGCCAAACGGCCTGAGCACGCGGTCCATCACGAACGACGCACGCGCAAGGTACCCAGTGTCTTCCAGCAGCGAGATGATGAAGAAGAGCAGGCAGATCTGTGGCAGGAACACCACCACGCCGCTCACGCCCTGCACCACGCCCTCGGCCAGAAACTCCTGCAACACACCCTTGGGAAGCAACTGCCGCACGCCGCCGCCCAGATGCGTGAAGACCGCCTCGATCCAGGCCATTGGGTACGTCGCGAGGCTGAAGATCGCCCAGAACATCCCGGCCATCACGATCACGAAAGAGATCACGCCCAACACCGGATGCGTGAACACACGGTCGAGGCGATCGGTGAGAGATGTCGGGGGGAGCGTCGGGAAGACGGTCGCGGCAGCATCAGACGCCGCGGAAGCATCCGGGCGCGCCGTCGCCTTCACGGCGGCCTCGTCGGCCCAGTGCTCGAGCCCCTCCTGAGTGCCGGGCGGCGTGCGATTTGGTATCGTCGCGGCCACAAGTGCGCTCGCAAGCCCCTCGCATCCTTCGCCCGTCCGCGCGCTGATCGCGAGGACCTTGCATCCAAGCAACTCTTCAAGCGCCGGAACTTCGATGTGCAGACCCTGTTTTCGCGAGAGGTCCACCATGTTCAGGACGACGAGCGTCGGCAAGCGCCGCCGCAGCACTTCGCCGGCGAGGACGAGGTTCCGCGCCAGATTCGTCGCGTCGAGCACGACGAGCACCGCCTCGGGCAATGCCGCCTTCTCCCCCTTTGGCGCCACAATCCCCGCCAGTACATCGCGGCAGATCTCCGCCTCGTGCTGCGCCAGTTCGAGCGAGTAGATACCGGGCAGGTCGATGAGTTCGATCTCGAGGGCGTCTACCGATCGCATCACGCCGACGCGTGCCTCTTGCGTCGTTCCCGGAAAGTTGCTCGTCTTGTGTCGCAAGCCGCAGAGGCGGTTGAAGAGCGTGGTCTTCCCCGTGTTAGGGTTGCCAAGCACCGCGACCCGAAGCGTGCCTTGAATGGTCTGTGGCGTCGATGACATCATCGCTCCAGAGCGCGGCCCGACATCACGAGGCCGACGCACTCGTCACCAGCGGCACCACCATCACCCGCATCGCCAGATCCTTCGCAAGACCGATCCGCGTGGAGCAGTCACACCCGCAAGGACCGCCGCCACTCGGAGGCAGCACTTCCACGATGCATGGCTCGCCGGCTCGACAGACTCGCACCGACGCGCCGGGTTTCATCCCCATCGCCCGAAGCATCGCGGCGTCACTCTCATTGAGGCAGTGCTCGCAAACCTTGGCCAGCCGACCAGTTCCAAGCGCAAAGAGCGAGACGGGAGGCAGTTGGACGCCCGTGAACGCTGCCGCCCCGACGAGCACAGCACCCCCGGCACACTCGCAAGGCTTGCCATCGGGTCTCAGGCGGTGGGGATGCGCACATGCCGCGGCGGCCTCAACGGGCCGAGCCACGTGCCCCTTTCCATCTCCACAACACCCGTCTCCCACAAAGCCTCCGCGGTCAAAGCCCCTCGACGCCGAGTAAACGATAAGGCTATCCACAAATCGGCAGGACGCGAGAAACAGCATAGGCGCCGCGGGAGCAGTTGAGACACAGAGTCAACTAGTCCGTTCGATCACGCCCCGCCCGCCGCGCCCCCGACCAGTGCCGCATTCGTCGGGAATCGCTTGAGAGCCGCCAACAACTGCTCCACCTGTTGTGGTGGCGGCATAGACAGGAGCCGCCGCCGAAGCGCGGTCATGGTCTTCATCTCGTCGGCACCCATGAGATACTCCTCTTTGCGGGTGCCCGACTCGGCGAGGTTGATCGCCGGGAAGAGCCTGCGCTCCGCGATCTTGCGATCGAGGATGAGTTCCATGTTGCCCGAGCCCTTGAACTCTTCGAAGATCACCTGGTCCGCCGCCGACCCCGTGTCGACAAGACAACTCGCGATGATGGTGAGGCTGCCGGCCTCCTCGGTATTGCGGGCGCTGCCGAAGATCTGGCGCGGCACTTCCAGCGCCTTGCTGTCGAGACCGCCGGTCATCGTTCTCCCGCTGCCCGCGTGCTTGCGGCTCTGATTGAACGCGCGTCCCAGTCGCGTCAGCGAATCGAGCAGGATCACCACGTGCTCCCCCGCCGCAATCTTGCGCTTGCAGATCTCCATCGTCTTGATGGAAATCTCGATGTGCCGCTCGACCGGATGGTCATTGCTAGACGCCACCACATGCACACGCGACGCGCCCGCGGCTTTCGCCACGCCCTGCGGATTCACGCCCGTAGCGAGGTCCGGCGGCAGAGTGCTCGCGATCTCGGCCGCGAGAGCCGCCGCATCGCGCCCGATGCTCGCGAACGTGCGCTTGAAGTCCGTGACTTCTTCCGGGCGCTCATCCACCAACAGGATAATCAGTTGAATATCGGGGTGATTTCGTAGCAATGCGGTGCCGATGTCTTTCAGCAGCGTCGTCTTGCCAGCCTTGGGAGGCGACACGATGAGGCCGCGTTGCCCGCGACCGATCGGGCAGAACAAGTCGATCAGCCGGCACGACGCGGGACACCCCGGATACTCGAGCGTGAGGCGAGGCTGCGGATCGATCGAGGTCAGATCTTCCCAAAGCCGGCGCGCGGGCTGCGTCGGCTCGGGGATGCCCGTCAGCGCCGACGCGCTCGGGCCTTGATGCCCGCCCCCGTGGTGATTGTGGCCACTATGCCCACCTTGCGGGCGCTGATTCTGGTTGTGCGATGGCTGGCCCCCCTGCGGTTGCCCATGCTGCCCGTTGGGAGATTGACCATTCTGAAACTGCCCACCCTGCTGTGGTCCGTTGGGCGGCTGTCCGCCACCAGATCCGCCACGTCCTCTGCGGCGTCCGCGCCTGCGATGTCCGATCGGCACAAGGCCCTCCCCTCAAACACACCCCCAAGCGCACGCTCACACGAAAGCCGTGCGGCGGCGGTGGGTTCCCCCTCGCGATTCCAACGCTGGCACGACATCGGCATCGCCGAATCGGCCCGAGTTTCGAGATCCCCCTTTTTGACATGGACATGCCACGCCGGCATCGCGAACACACATCGTCCATCGTCGTAAGGCAGGGTCGGAAGCCCCGACCGACAGGATTCGTCGGCGGTTGATGCGGGCTTCGGTGAACATCAGAGCGAATCTCTCGCGCAAAGTCAAGCCGCCTCGAAGGAGTTAGAATCCCGGTTCCTTGGCAAAGCGCACTCCCCCATCTCCGCCCACCACTCCCCCGGCCACGCCGACGGCGACCTCGCGCGAGCGACCAGACCAAGTCCGTGGAATTGCTGTGTCCCCCGGAATAGTTATCGGACGGGTATTGATCCTAGAAGACAATCTGCGCAAGGTTTCTCGCCGGCCGATCGAGCCAACGCAGGCGACGGCGGAGCTGGCGCGGTTTGATGCGTCGATCAAGGCGTCGATCGAGGAGATCACCAGCGTTCACAAGCGGGCCGAGCAGGAGATGGGCGAGGAAGCCGCCAAGATCTTCCTCTTCCATGTCGGCATGCTGCGTGATCGGGCGCTCATCCTTCCCATCCGCAAACTGATCGAGGTCGAACACGTGGCGGCGGAGTACGCCGTCAGCCAGGTCTTCGGGCAACTCATCCAGAAGTTCCGCAGCAACCCCGATCCCGTCTTCAGCACCAAGGTCAATGACATCGAGGACCTCGCGAAGCGACTGCTGCGACACTTGATGGAAGGGGGCGGCTCGGCCCCGCTGCGTATCGCGGGCGAACTGATGGATGATCTGCCCGTGGGGATCATCATCGTTGCAGAAGACCTCACGCCGTCGCAGACCGCCGAGTTTGATCGGACCAAGGTCGTGGGCTTCGCGACGGACCTTGGCGGCAAGACGAGCCACACCGCGATTGTCGCGAAGGCGCTGAATATCCCCGCCGTCGTGGGTTGCCAGTATCTGATGCAGAATGTCGCGGATTGGACGCCAGTGATCCTCGACGCCGACGCGGGTATCGTGGTCATCAATCCTTCTGCCGACGTTCTGGCAGAATATCAGCAGAAAATGGAGGCCCGCCAGCGCTTTGTGAAGGTGCTGAGCAGTGAGGCGACGACGCCCTCCATCACCGCCGACGGCGAGGCAGTGCACATCCTGGGCAACATCGAGTTCCCCGATGAGACGCAAGCGGTACTCGACAATGGTGGCGAGGGCATCGGCCTGTACCGCACCGAGTTCCTCTATCTCACGAGCAAGGTGACGCCCACCGAAGAGAGCCACTTTGCGTCGTACAAGCGCTGCATCGAACTGCTCAACGCAAAGAAGCCCCTCGGTGCGCCGGATCGTGAACTGGTCATTCGAACGGTGGACCTTGGCGCCGACAAGTACACACAGGCAATGGAAGAAACGCCCGAGCGCAATCCGTTCCTGGGCTGCCGCAGCATGCGGTATTGCCTGCGGGACATCCCGATGTTCAAGCGGCAGTTGCGTGCGATCCTCCGCGCGAGCGCGTTGGGCACCGTCAAAGTGATGTTCCCTTTGATCACGTCCCTCGCGGAGTTCCGCCACGGAAAGATGCTGATCAACGACGTGATGGAGGATTTGGTCGAAGAGGGGGTGCCCTTTGACCCGAAGATCAAGATAGGAATGATGGTCGAGGTTCCCTCGGCCGCCATCATGGCCGAGTCGTTCGCGCAGGATGCCGATTTCTTTTCGATCGGCACGAACGACCTTGTCCAGTACACGCTCGCGGTCGATCGCACGAACGAGCGCGTGGCGAACATGTACCAACCAACACATCCTGCCGTCATCCACCTGATCCGGGAAACCGCTCGGGCGGCCAACAAGTTCAAGATTCCAGTCTCCTGCTGCGGCGAAACCGCGTCAGACCCGGAATATGCGATGTTGCTGGTTGGGTTAGGGGTGCGTACGCTTTCTGTGTCCGCATCATCGATCCTTCCCTTGAAGCGATTCGTACGAAGTGTGACGATTCAGCAGTGCGAGCGGGTGGCCAAACAGGCCCTCGCGCTCGATTCGGATGTCCAGATCGCAGCGCTGCTGCGGGATAGGGCACGAAAGACGGTTCCCGAGGCGTTCGATGGTCGTTCCTTCGACGCGCGATCGGGACAGTAGATTTTCGGTTTGGCGTTGGCGGGATTCCCGCTCCACGTCGGGCCGGACGGCAGCCTCCTGTCGCGACGATTCGCCCCGCTGGCGCCTGATGTGGTCCTTGGACCCGTTTGGCCTCGGGTGAGCGAGCCGCGCGAGGCGTGTCCGACGAGCGCTCCGATCGTCATGGCTTGCCCTTTGGGCGTGCCCCGACGATCACGAGAGCCCTTCGGGCCGCGACAATCCGATCTGGCACCGCGCCGGGCGAAGTCTCGCCTTGTGCGCACCGTGCTGGCGTCGGGCAGTTTAGAGGTGGGCGTTCGCCCCGTGATTGGAGTGTGAAGTTCTTCCGATGGTCCGAGCCGGGCCAGCGTGTGGACGCGCGTGCGTCTCGCGGCTGGATGCTTGGTGGGTTGGCGTTCGCCGCGCAAGCGCGCGAAGCGTGCCGGCCTTGGAAGGGCGGTTGTATGTCGGAGAGTGCTTCAGAATCACAGGTCAGGTCGCAGATGCTCATCAACTACGTGCCCGGCGAAGAGTGCCGCGTCGCCGTGGTTGAGGATGGAAAACTCGAAGAATACCACGTCGAGAAGTTCGCATCAGCGTCGCGCGTGGGCAACATCTATGTCGGCAAGGTGATGAACGTGGAGCCTGCGATCCAGGCGGCGTTCGTGGACTTTGGCGTGGGGGACAACGGGTTCCTCCACATGAGCGATCTGCACCCCCGCTATTTCCCTGGCGAAGAAGCGGACACAACGGAGCGTGTGGGCTTCAAGACGCCCCGCCGTGAGCGCCCGCCGATCCAGGCATGCCTGCGCCGAGGCGACGAGGTGATTGTCCAGGTCCTCAAGGAAGGCGTGGGCACCAAGGGCCCGACCGTCACCAGTTACCTCTCGATCCCCGGGCGCTTCCTCGTGATGATGCCCTACATGGATCGCACGGGCGTGTCGCGCAAGGTCGAGGACGAAGACCAGCGCCGGCGCATGCGCGAGATCCTCGATCAACTCGAACTGCCCGACGGGTTCGGGTTTATCGTGCGTACGGCTGGTCTCGACTGCAGCAAGGTCGAACTCAAGCGTGACCTCGCGTACTTGCAGCGATTGTGGAAGGACATGGAGCGGCGTCTCAAGACGGGCGACAAGCCCCGATTGCTCTATTCGGAGAGCGACCTGCTCGTGCGCTCGCTGCGTGATGGCCTGGGCAGCGAGGTCGGCGAGGTCATCATCGACCACGACATCGCGCTCAACCGTGCCGCCCGCTTCATGAAGATCGTCTCGCCGCGCGGGCAGGCGCGCCTGCTCCAGCACAAGAGCAATACGCCCATCTTCCACGCGTTCGGCATCGAGCAGCAGGTCGCGATGATCCACGCGCGCGAGGTCCCCCTGCCCAGCGGCGGACGCCTCGTGATCGATCAGACCGAAGCGATCGTCGCGATCGACGTGAACAGCGGCAAGAGCCGCGACAGCCGCAACAGCGAAGAGAACGCGTTCCAGACCAATCTCGAGGCAGTCGATGAGATCTGCCGCCAGTTGCGTTTGCGCGACATGGGCGGCATCGTCATCAACGACCTGATCGACATGCGCCACGCGAGCCATCGCAAGGAGATCGAGGCTCGCTTCGCAGAGCGCCTCAAGCGCGACAAGGCGCGCTCGACGGTGCTGCCTATTTCCGACTTCGGCATCCTCGAACTGACGCGCCAGCGCATGCGCCCGAGCCACGAGAGCGTGCACTTCCTGGACTGCCCGATGTGCCGCGGGCGCGGGATGGTGCAGAAGCCCGACTCGATCGCGAGCGACGCGCTGCGTGACCTCGCGATGGTGCTGGACGTCGAGAAAATCAAGCGCGTGGAAATGGGCGTCTCGCCGCGTGTCGCGGGCGAGTTCCTTTCGACCAAGCGTCACTTGCTCAGCCGCCTCGAAAAGTTGAGCGGCAAGTCGATCGAGATGCGCGTGAGCGAGGCGGTCGCCGTCGATCGCGTGATGTTCTACGCCTACGACGAGAGCGGTGCGGACGTGGACCTCACGAACCTGCCCCGCCCCAAGAAGCCGCAGGGCCTTGTCGAGTTTGATCTTGGCAACGCGAGCGACGAGATTGCCGACAGCGAAGAGGGTTCGCCGCAGGTTGAGCATGAGCACGAGCACGCAGAACCCATCGAAGAGCCGCTCGACCTTCACCCGATCGAGCAGGATGGCCCGATCGAAGTCGCTGACAGTTGGGGCTCGCTTCCCACGGATGATCGTGGTCGCCGCGGGCGGCGTCGTGGTCGCGGGCGGGGCAACGATCGTCCTGCACCACCTTCGGGTCGGCCGCCCGTCGCTGCGCCTGCGGGGCCTCAAGGCGCGCCGCGCCAAGGCGGGCCCAACGCCCGTGGTGGCCAGCCACCGCGCGATCAAAAGCGCGGGCCGGGCGGGCAGCATGGCCAAGGCGGCCGAGGCGGTCAGGGTGGACAGGGTGGCCCCGACAACCGTCGTGGCGGGCCCGCACCCGTTCGCACCGAGCCCAAGCCGCTGCCTCGACCGATGACGCCGCCGGTGGGTGTGCCCGCCGACACCGCCGGTTTCGCGGGCGACCACGGCGACGACTCGGCACCCCTCGCGCCCATGGATCAACACGCGCCGGTAGACGTGACTCAGAACGGCTTTGTGGGCGACCACGACAGTCCGTCGCAGGGCATGGGCGATGAGCACGCGCCAGTGATGGATGGCAACGACGCCGGTGCGCCGCTGGATGGCGAACAGGGCAGCGAGTTCGATGGTCCGCAAGGTCAACCCGGCCAGCCGGGCGAGGGTGGCGGGCGCCGTCGGCGTCGGCGTCGCCGCGGGCGCGGTCGTGGACGCGGCGGGCCAGACGGCGCGATGCCGGGGCAGGCACCGGGCGCACCGGGCGAGCCGATGCCGATGAATGGCGACCTGCCACACGGGAATGTGCCATCAACCGGCGAGACACTTGATGTCAGTGTTCCGAACGGTGCACCTGCTCCGCACATGGACCAGAGCCACGCCGACGGTTTCGCGGGCGAGCACGACGACGGACCAGACGGAGACGAAGGCCCTGATGATGGGTCCGGCGTTCCGATGAGTGAAGGCGGCCAACAAGGGCCGGCCGGAAACATTGGGCAACAGGGCGAAGGTGGTGGCGGGCGTCGCCGTCGTCGCCGCCGGCGCGGACGTGGCGGCGAACAAGGCTTCGCGGCTGGTCAGCCACAAGGCGCTGGCTCTCCACAGGGATCTCAGCAGGGGAACCAGCAAGGCGGCCCTCGCCCCATGCAGTCACAGGGTCAACAACAGGGACCACGCCAGGGCGGCGGCAATCAAGCTAGCAATCAGGGTGGCAACCGAGGCGGATCGGGCTATCGCAACGACCGCGGGCCTCGCGATGGACAATCACGCGATGCGCGTGGCGGTGATCGCCCCGCACCGCTCGCGCCACAAGCGCCTCGCAGTGACGTGCCGCCACCTCCGCCACCCGCACCAAGCGGTGCGCCCGATGGCGGTTCGAGCAAGGCAAGCGACGGTGCGCCCAAGCCTCGTCTGCTCTATGCCGCGGGACGTCGCAAGTTGAACCCCAGCGAACTGAATCGTCGGCCGAAGCCGGAGTGATCGTGGCCGTTGCCTGAAGAGACTCTGCACAAGCAGTGCTGCGGAGGTGTCGTGACGCGACGTGTCATCATCCTGGGCTCCACCGGCTCGATCGGCACGCAAGCCATCGAGACGATCGAGCACCTGAACGCGCTCGCGAAGCGCGAGGATGATCGCGCTCCCGCACCATTCGAAGTCGTCGGACTCGCTGGCGGGCGCAACGCGCAACTCCTCGCTGAACAGGCGAGGCGCCTCGGCGTGCGCCACATCGCGATCAAGGACGAGTCCAAAGGCGAGTCCTTCGGCTCCTGCGTGGTCAACCGGGGCGAAGATGCCGCCGAGCAACTCGTGCGTGATGTACCCTGCGACATCGTCATCGCCGCGATCGTCGGCGTTGCCGGGTTGCGGTCCACGCTCGCCGCGGTTGAACTCGGGCGCATGGTCGCGCTCGCCAACAAAGAAACGCTCGTCGCTGCGGGCTCGCTCGTGGTGCGGGCGGCACAGAAATCGGGCGCATCGCTGCTCCCCATCGACAGCGAGCACTCCGCTTTGTGGCAATGCCTAGTCGGGAGCGCCTGGCGCGAGGGTGGCGGCACCGCCCCACCGATCGTGCGTGGCGATCCTTCCACTTCACACATCCGTCGGGCGATTCTGACGGCGTCGGGTGGCCCGTTCCGCGCCTGGTCGCACGAGCAACTCACGCGCGTGACGCCACAAGATGCGTTGCGTCACCCGACGTGGCGCATGGGCCCCAAGATCACGATCGACTGTGCGACGCTGATGAACAAGAGCCTAGAACTGATCGAGGCGTACTGGCTCTTCGGGCTGCGCGAAGACCAACTCGGTATGGTGATCCATCCGCAATCGCTGGTCCATGCGATCGTGGAGACAATCGAAGGAGCCGCCCTCGCTCAGTTCGCCGCGGCGGACATGCGTCTGCCCATCCAGTTCGCGCTGACACACCCGCGGCGCGTCCCGTCTCTGGCGCCGTCGCTCGACTTTTCGGCGCTGTCGCGACTCGAGTTCCTACCTGTGGACGAGTCTCGCTTTCCGGCCTCGGGCGCTTGGTCCATTGTGCTGGGCGAGAATGCAGAGACGACAGCCGGAGCAATCCTCAACGCCGCGAACGAAGAAGCCGTGCTGGCGTTTTTGGGTTCCGAAGGATCGATCTCCTTCGCGGACGTTGGGCGCATCGGACTCGAGGCCGCCCAAACGCTTCGCCGCGTCCCTATCCACTCGATCGACGACGTTCTCGGTGCGGACCGCGCCGCCCGTGACTTTGTGCAGCGTCGCCTCACCCGACCGGCCTCTCGTGTTCTCAACTGATGTTTCCTTCCAGGCCTCGCCATGCCCCCAGACTTCACGCCACGCTTCCAACTCGCCGGGCAACTGATCTCGCAGCGCAAGCACGAGCAGGCACGCCAAGTATTTCTCAAGATCCTTCAGCAGGCTCCCGGACACCCCGACGCGAGCAACGGCATGGCGATCGTGCTCGAAGGACTGGGGCAGTTGGACCAGGCGCTCTACCACGCGCAGCGCGCCTCCGCCTCTCGCCCCACCGACGGCGCGATCCTGAACACCCTCGCGTCACTGCTCACCAAACTCGAACGCTTCGACGAGTCGATCCCGCTCTTGCGTAAGGCGAAGGAACTGGAGCCGGGTCTCGCCGCGGTGCGTGGCAACCTCGTCAACGGCCTGTGGAACGCGGGTCGCTGCACCGAGTCCACACGCGAGTTGCGCCAGATGCTCGCCGAGACGCCCGGCGATCCTTCGGTCGTCCAGCGACTCGCGACGAAGTTGACGGTGCTGGCCCGATCCTCCGAGGGCGTCGCGCTGTGCCGGAGCGTTCTGCCGCAGGCTGGCAACGATGTTGACCTGACTCGTGCACTGGCAACGTGCCTTCTCAACGATCCGTCGGCGAGCGTCGAGCAAGTCGTCGAAGGGCACCGCCTCGCCGGGGCGGCGGTGCTTCACGCCGCGGGGGGGCGCTCCAATCCGGTCTCCATCTTTCCAAACACGCGCGAGCCGGATCGTCCCCTGCGCGTCGGCTTTGTGTCGCCAGACTTTCGCCAGCACTCAGTCAGTTTCTTCGTCGAGTCGCTGATCGAGCGCATCGACCGCAAGGCGTTCCAGATCCTGTGCTATTCCAACGCCGACGGCGGCGACGCTGTCACCGCGCGCTTGCGAAAAGCCGCGAGTGATTTCAAGATCATCACCGCGATGTCCGACGCCGAGGCGGGCGCGACGATCGTCAAGGACCGCGTCGACATCCTCATCGACCTTGCGGGCCACACCGTTGGCACGCGCCTGGGGATCTTCGCGATGCGGGCCGCACCGATCCAGATGACCTACTGCGGCTATCCGGCCACGACGGGTGTTCCCACGATCGACATTCGCGTCGTCGATTCGAGCACGGATCCAGAAGGCTCGGAGTCGCAGTGCACCGAGCGCCTTGTCCGACTCGACCCGTCGTTCCTCTGCTATCGCCCGCCGACCGACGCGCCCAGCCCTTCGCCGCCCCCGAGCATCGCAAGCGGCGTCGTCACGTTCGGCTCGTTCAATGCCACGTCCAAACTCAACGACGACGTGATCGCGCTCTGGTCGCGCGTGCTCCACCGGATCGAACGCTCGCGGCTGGTGCTCAAGGCCCACTCGCTGGCCGACCCGGAGTTTCGCGCGTACTTGCACAACGCGTTCGCGAAGTGCGGCATCGAGCAGAGCCGCGTCGAGTTCCTCCCCGCGACCAAGGGCCTCGTCGAACACCTGCAGACCTACGCAAAGGTCGATATCGGCCTAGACCCATTCCCGTACCACGGCACGACCACGACCTGCGAGGCGGCGCACATGGGCGTCCCCACGATCACGCTTCGTGGCTCCATGCACCACTCACGTGTCGGGCCCGCCCTCCTCGGACACCTCGGGCTTTCCGACTTCGTTGCGACGACTCCCGACGAGTACGTGGCGATCGCCGCCGGCCTCGCGGGTGACGCGCCCAGATGCGCCTCGATCCGCGACAGTCTTCGCGCAACGCTCGCGGCTTCACCTCTGGGGAACGTCGACGCGTTCGCCGCGCGATTCTCGGCCATGCTCCGGTCACAATGGGTCGCGTTCTGCGGGAATGCGCACTAGGCACGCCGTATCCTTTCGGCCATGCTTCCTCCCAGCCCGACAGTCCAGCGCGCCCTCGACCTCATGCGAGGCGGACGCCTCGACCAGGCCGAGCAGATCCTCCGCCGCCATCTCCAGAAGGAACCCAAGGACTCGACGGGCCTGCACATCCTCGCCGCCACGCTTCTGTCGAGGGGGCAGCACGCCCAGGCTGCGTTCTTTGCCAGGCAGGCCAACCAACTGTTCCCGCATGACTTTGCCATTCTGAGCATCCTGGGCACGGCACTATGCACCAGTGGCGAGGAGGAACTGGCGGTCAAGGTCTATCAGGAAGCGACGTCACTCGCGCCGGACAAGCCCACGCTCTGGTCTGGTCTGGGCACGACGTTGATGGCAACCCATCGCCTCGACGAGGCGATCCCCGCGTTCGAGAAAGGTGTCGCGCTGGATCCGACGGAGTACTCGGGCGCGATGAACCTTGCCGTCTGCCACACGCGCCTAGGCGATGCGATCTCGTCGCTCAAGGTCCTGATCGAGGCGCTCAAGCACCACCCGAAGAACGAGGGGCTCCTGCTCCACGCAGCGGCGATGTGCAACTATGCCGACTACCTCACGCCCGAGCAGGTGCGAGCCGCCCACGAATCGGTCGCCCGCGTGATCGAGTCGCGCGTGAAGAACGTGCGCACCATCGCTGCCGCACCACTCATCGGCCGCCCACTCCGCGTGGGGCTGCTGTCGGGCGATTTCTACAACCACTCCTGCTCGTTCTTCCTCGAGGCGTTGCTCTCCCACTTCGCACACGAAGGGTCTCGCCGGGACGCTCGCATCGAACTCTTCTGCTATTCCGCAACGCACAAGAGCGACGACATCACCCAGCGCCTTCGCGCGTTTGGCCACCCGTGGCGCGATGTCCTCTCCCTCAACGATTCGGCGTGTGCCGATGCCGTCCGCAGCGATCGCATCGACATCCTCATCGACTGCGCCGGCTACACGCACGACACGCGCGTCCAGGTCCTCGCGCATCGAGCCGCCCCGATCCAGATGACCTATCTGGGCTATCCAAACACGACCGCCTTGAAAGAGTGCGACTATCGCATCGTGGACTCCATCACGGATCCGCCAGAGAACGAGCACCATTGCACCGAGCGTCTTCTCCGCCTCGATCCACACTTCCTCTGCTACACGCCCCTGCGAGACGACCGCTCGGCCCAGATCAACCAGATCCCACCATGCGAACGTATCGGCCGCGTGACGTTCGCGTCCTTCAATGCGCTGATGAAGATCGTTGATGGAACGATCGATGTGTGGTCGAGGATCCTCCTCGCGGTGCCAGGGTCGCGTCTGCTCCTCAAGTCCAAGCACACGGGCGCTCGCAAGCGCATCGGCGACGCGTTCGTCGCCCGGGGCGTCGAGCCCTCCCGCGTCGAACTGCTTCCTCCCGTCGACAGCACGGCCGACCATATGGCCCTGTACAACGATGTCGACATCGCCCTCGATCCGTTCCCCTACAACGGCACCACGACGACCTATGAATCGCTCGTCATGGGCGTGCCCGTCGTCGCTCTTGCGGGTGACAGGCACGCGTCCCGCGTCAGCATGTCGATTCTCCACGCCGTTGGCGTGCCCGAGTTGGTGGCGACCGGCACCGATGCCTACGTGCAA
>Ga0075158_10002156_pt1 | contig 14478 bp, 16 predicted proteins | sample JI91814BDNA_FD_70968 | JGI IMG/M metagenome (GOLD analysis project Ga0075158, IMG submission 70968) | Wastewater effluent complex algal communities from Wisconsin, to seasonally profile nutrient transformation and Carbon sequestration -... | ecosystem: Engineered > WWTP > Effluent > Algae... | reverse complement strand
CTGTCTGCGCCGGAACTGTTCACCATCGCCGAAGACCTGGGCAAGATGAAGATCGAACTGGCCGTGGACGAGGCCGACATCGGCCAGGTCAAGGTTGGCCAGTCGGTGTCGTTCACCGCGGACGCCTTCGCGGATCGCCAGTTCAAGGGCAGCGTGGAGCAGGTGCGCCTGGCCGCGACTACGACCAACAACGTGGTGACCTATCCGGTCGTCGTCACCGTCGACAACAGCGACGGCACTTTGCTGCCCGGGCTGACCGTGAATGCGGAGATCGAAGTCAGCAAGCGTGCCGACGTGCTCAAGGTGTCCAACGCCGCATTGCGCTTCAAGCCTGCGCAAGCGGCAACCGGTTCGCAGCCGGCGCCACCTGCCGCGATGCGTGGTGCCGGCATCACCGATGACTTGGCCCGCACTGTCGGCCAGATGCAGGTCAATGCCGAACAGCAGGCGGCGTTCGACGCGGCCGTGGCCAGCATCCGCGAACGCCAGGCCGCGCGCCAGGCCGCAGCGGCGCAGGGCGGCACGGGCACCTCGATGTTCGGTGGTGGTCCTGGTGGTGGGCCGCGCGCGCAGGGTGGCGGCGGTGGCGACATGCAGGCGCAGATCCGCCAGCGCATGCTGGATCGCTACCAGCAGGATTTCGCCGCGTTCCGCGCCAGCCTGGACGACGCCCAGGGCAAGCGCTGGGATGCCGCGGTCACGGCCCTGATCGGCGCCAAGCGCGCGCCGCTGTACAAGCTGGTCGATGGCAAGCCGCAGCAGGTGCAGGTGCGCATCGGCGCCAGCGATGGCACCAACACCGAGATCTCCGGCGACATCCGCGAGGGTGACCTGGTCATCACCGGTGCCGGCAGCGGCGAGCGTGCCGCCGAATGAGCGACCGCCAGACCGACATCCCGGTAATCGAGACGCGCGGGCTGGGCAAGGTGTATTCGCCCGGCACGGAAGCCGAAGTGGTGGCGCTGAAGCAGGTCGACCTGCGCATCCACCGCGGTGATTTCGTGGCCATCATGGGGCCGTCGGGTTCGGGCAAGTCGACCCTGATGAACCTGATCGGCTGCCTGGATACGCCCAGCGAAGGTGTATACGAGTGCGACGGCGTGGACGTGTCCACGCTGGACCGCGAAGAGTTGGCGATCCTGCGCCGCGACAAGATCGGTTTCGTGTTCCAGGGTTTCAACCTGCTGCCGCGCATGAGCGCGCTGGACAACGTGGCCATGCCGCTGGGCTACGCGCAGGTACCGAATGCGGACCGCCGGCAGATGGCGCAGGATGCGCTGGAATCGGTGGGGCTGGGCGAACGCTCGGGCCATAGGCCCAGTGAACTGTCGGGCGGCCAGCAGCAGCGCGTCGCGATTGCACGCGCGCTGATCAACAAGCCACCGATCCTGCTGGCCGACGAGCCTACCGGTGCGTTGGACAGCAAGACCGGCGAGGAAATCCTGGCCCTGTTCAAGCGTTTGCGCGATGACAACCACACCGTGGTGCTGATCACGCATGACGCGGAAGTGGCCGCGCATGCGGATCGCGTCTTCGTGATGCGCGATGGCGAACTGCATGAGGAAAAGAGTGACGCACGGGAGACGCGCGCATGAGCTTCATCGACATCCTGCGCACGGCCATCTTTTCGCTGCGCGGCAACTGGATGCGCAGTGCACTCACCTCGCTTGGCGTGATCATTGGTATCGCCGCGGTGATCGTGATGGTGTCGGTGGGCCAGGGCACGCAGAAGGAGATCGACAAGATGGTGTCCGGGCTGGGTTCGCAGCGGCTGGACATCTCGCCGGGTGCCGGGCGTGGCGGTGGCGGCGTACGCATGAGTTCCAGCAGCTTCTTCACCTTGAGCGAAGGCGACGTGGACGCGATTCGCGGCGAGATTCCCGAAGTGCAGTTCGTCGCCGGCGCGTTGCGCGGCAACAGCCAGGTGGTGTTCGCCGAGAACAACTGGTCCAGCAACTGGCAGGGCGTGCAGGCGGACTTCTTCGACATCAACGGCTGGACCATTGCCAATGGCGAGGGCTTCAATGCGCAGGATTACAGCGGCGCGGGCAAGGTGGTGATCCTGGGCGAAACCGTGCGTCGTGAACTATTCGGCGAAGAAACCGGCATCGGCCAGACCGTGCGCCTGGGGCGTGTGCCGTTCACCGTGGTCGGCACGCTGGCACCGAAGGGGCAGGGTGGTTTCGGCCAGGACCAGGACGACGTGATGATGGTGCCGCTGGAAACCGCGCGCCGTCGCCTGCTCGGTGCGATGGGTCTGCCTCCCAGCGCAGTGATGCAGATCGCGCTGACGGTCACCGATGCAAAAGATCTGTCCTATGCGCAGGGCGAAGTGGAAGCGCTGCTGCGCCAACGCCACAAGATCGCGCCCGGCGAGGACGATGATTTCAACGTGCGCAATATTTCCGAGATAGTCGCCACGCGCACCGCCACGACGCGCCTGATGTCGTTGCTGCTCGGCGCGGTGGCCACCATCTCGCTGATCGTCGGCGGCATCGGCATCATGAACATCATGCTGGTGTCGGTGACCGAGCGCATCCGCGAAATAGGATTGCGCATGGCGGTGGGCGCGGGGCCGGGCGACATCCAGCGCCAGTTCCTGGCCGAAGCGATGCTGATCTCGCTGATCGGTGGCGCCATCGGCATCGCGCTGGGCATCGTCGGCGCCCTGCTGGTGGGCAAGTTCGGTTCGCTGCCAGTGGCCTTGAACGGCCAGGTGATCGCGCTGGCGGCGGGTTTCTCCATCGGCACCGGGCTGTTCTTCGGTTATTACCCGGCGCGCAAGGCCTCGCAGCTGGATCCGATCGAGGCACTCCGCCAGCAGTGACTGCGACTGTAGGAGCTGCGCAAGCTGCGACCGTATGGCTGGGCTCTCCGGATAGCCAGTGTGCGCGACAGGCGCCAGGTCGCAGCTTGCGCAGTTCCTACAGTGGCGTGGGCATCGGCTATCCTTTGCCCCTGATTTCCCGAGATTTTTTCCATGACCTCCCAGGCTAAGCCTTTCGCCCTCGTCATCCATGGCGGTGCCGGCGTGATCGAACGCGACCAGCTGTCCGCAGCGGATGAGCAATCCATACGTGCCGATCTCGAGCGCGCGCTGAAAGCGGGCCACGTCATCCTCGCCAATGGCGGCACGGCACTCGACGCGGTGGAAGCCGCCGTCGTCGCGCTGGAGGAATCGCCGCGCTTCAATGCCGGCAAGGGCTCGGTCTACAACGCGGAAGGTCGGCACGAACTTGATGCGTCGATCATGGAAGGCCACACGCGCCGTGCCGGTGCCGTTGCGGGCGTGGAAACCATCCGCAATCCGGTGAAGCTGGCACGCGTGGTGATGGAGCACTCGCCGCACGTGATGATGATCAGCGCGGGCGCGGAACAGTTCGCCGATACGCAACCGCAGATCGAGCGCGTAGCGAATGACTGGTTCGATACCGATACGCGTCGTGCCCAATTGGACATTGAACAAGCACGCGAACGCGCGACGCAAGCCGACGCAGACAACCTGCGTGGAAATTACTTTGGAACCGTCGGTGCCGTAGCGCTGGACGCACACGGAAACCTGGCCGCCGCGACTTCAACCGGCGGCATGACCAATAAGCGCTACGGGCGCGTGGGTGATTCGCCTTTGGTCGGTGCGGGCACCTGGGCCGACGAACGCTGCGCGGTGTCCGGAACCGGCTGGGGTGAGTTCTTCATCCGTAATGTCGTTGCGCATGACATCGCGGCGCGCATGGCGTACCGCGACGATACGCTGGCCGTGGCCGCGGATGCAGTCATCCTGCAGCGCGTGCCGGAACTGGGTGGCGACGGCGGTGCGATCGCGGTGGACAGCGATGGCAACATCGCGATGCCGTTCAGCACGTCGGGTATGTATCGCGGCTGGGTGAAGCCGGATGGGACGCGCGGCGTTGCGATCTTTAATGAGAATGACTGAGTTAGAGCCCGATGACACTTCGACAAGCTATCCAAAAGCGTGCTGCCAAAGCATTCATGGTAGCTATCGGCAGCTTCGTCGCCATGTTTATCGGCGTCTTGCTTCTCAATGAAACGCCGTTTGAGTGGATGGCACTCTTGCTTTTGTTGCCCTTTGCTGGAGCCATGTTCTACCTGACATGGGTACTTGATTGTCCCAAGTGCCATGTGCGACTTGGACAGGCCGTCGTTCCTATCGCAGTTACAAGATTTGTGTTTGCGCAATACAAGCATTGTCCGTACTGCGGCGTTGCGTTAGATAGCAATCTGATTGGGCTCTAACAATTCATTCAAGACGCACCCGCTTCGGGGGCACCGATTGTCTGACCCGACAAAAACATTCTTAGACCGAGTCCCTCTCAGCCCTGCACACCCTACGGGCGCCACAAGGGGAGAGGGACACATCCGCACGAGATTCTCGATGGCATGAAAACTTGCCTGTTCAAAGGCGAGCATTCAGCCTGGTAGCAAATTTCGACAGCTAGAGAGTAGCTGCTGACTGATACGCCCTATCCACAAGCCTTCGAACTCCACTCCGCCATCCGCCTCTCCATCTCGGCAGGCTCCACGTCTTCGACGTGCGTGGCCAGCGACCACTTGTGGCCGAAGGGGTCGATCACCGTGCCGATGCGATCACCCCAGAATTCAAGTGTAACCGGTCGATCCGCTTTGGCGCCGGCGCTGATGGCCTTGGCATGGGCGGCGTCCGCATCCGGCACGTAGATCATGAAGCTGGCGGTAGCACCACCGCGCGAGTTCGGACTCAACGCGCCCATGTCCGGGAATTCGTCGGCGAGCATCAGGTGGGTGTCTCCGATCATGATTTCCGCATGGCCGATCTTGTCGCCCATCGGCAGGCGGAACAATTCATTGGCACCAAATGCATCGCGGTAGAAATCCAGTGCCTTGGCACCGTCATCGACGATCAGGTACGGCGTGACGGTGTGGTATCCGTCGGGGGTGTGGTTCACTGGCATGCGGGCGTTCCAAGGAAGTGGGCGTCCAATTTATTCCGGAGGCGGTTACGGATTCGTTACTGGAACAATGACGCATGCATGCGACACAGAACCCAAATCCGAGTGATGACACCGGTGTAACCATGGGTACGCGCAAGGCCCAAGTGTTCATCCGGATGAGTTCTGTAAATTGCATTACGTGCCTGCCAATGCACGTGATGGAACATTAGTTGCAACGCTATTGCGCAGGCGCTACTGCATCGTCTAGCTTCGCGGTTCGGCAGCCCACTTCCGGACTGCCTTCAAACAACCACGGAGTGTCTTGCATGAATGGCAGTCATCGTTTTGGTCTGTTGGCGGGTGCGGTTCTGATTGCGTTGGGTACCAGTTTCGCGGCACAGGCAGGCGGGCGGCCGGACCTGGTATTGAAGGCACTTGGCAATGGCCGTGCGCACGCCGATGGCGAGTTGCTGGTCCAGTACCGCGACGGCGCCAGTGCCAGCAACAGGCAGGCGGTGAATCAGGGCCTGGGTGCGCAGAAGCTGGAGACCGTGCGTCACGGCAATGCCAAGAAGGGCGAGCTGGCCTTGCTGAAATTGCCGAAGGGCATGGACCTGGCCGCTGCCATCAGCGCCATCAACGACGATCCGGCGGTTGAATACGCCGAACCCAACTGGACCTACCAGCACCAGGCGGTTTCCAACGACACCTATTACACGAATGGTTCGCTGTGGGGCATGTACGGCGATGGCTCCACGCCGGCCAACCAGTACGGTTCGCAGGCGGGCGAGAGCTGGGCGGGTGGACACACCTCGTGCGGCAACGTGATCGTCGGCGTGATCGACGAAGGCATTTACTACCAGCACGAAGACCTTGCGGCCAATATCTGGACCAATCCCTACGATGCAGCCGACGGCATCGACAACGACGGCAACGGCTACGTGGACGACATCCGTGGCTGGGATTTCGACGGCAACAGCAACAACATCAATTCCGGCGGTGCAAACGATGACCACGGCACCCATGTGTCCGGCACCATCGCGGGTGCAGGTGGCAACGGCAAGGGTGTTGCGGGCGTGTGCTGGAGCGGCATCAAGTTGATCAGCGGCAAGTTCCTTGGCCGACGCGGCGGCAGCACGGCCAACGCGATCAAGGCCATCGACTACTTCACCGATCTCAAGACCCGCCACGGCCTGAACATCGTCGCCACCAACAACTCGTGGGGCGGCGGTGGCTTCTCGCAAGCGCTGCAGGATGCGATTGGCCGCGCCAACACCGCGAACATCCTGTTCGTTGCGGCGGCCGGCAACGACGCCTACGACAACGATGCGACTGCCAGCTATCCGTCCAATTACCCCAATGCGAACGTGATCGCGGTGGCTTCGATCACCAACACCGGGGCACTGTCCAGCTTCTCGCAATGGGGCCGGACCACCGTGGACCTGGGCGCGCCGGGTTCGGGCATCTGGTCGACGGTGCCGGTAAGTTCCAAAGGCAAGCTGGCATCGGGTTATGCCAGCTACAGCGGGACTTCGATGGCCACTCCGCACGTGACCGGTGCCGTGGCGCTGTATGCCTCCACGCGACCGGGCGCGAGCGCGGCGGACATCAAGGCGGCCGTGCTGGCCAACACCGTGCCGACTACCTCGCTGCAGAACAAGACCGTCACCGGTGGTCGCTTGAATACCACCGGCTTCTGATCCGCGTTCGCAACACCTGCAATACAGGAAAGCCCGGCTCATGCCGGGCTTTCTTTGTTACTGGATATGCGGGGCGATGAGGTCACGCCAGAGTTCATAGCCCTTCCGATTCATGTGCAGGCGGTCTTCCACGAACAGATCCGTGCGTGGCTGGCCGTGTGCATCCAGCATCGGCGTGAACACGTCGATGTAGTCGATGCGCAGGCGCCGGGCATCTGCCTGGATCCATGCATTGGACTGCCGCTGTGCATCCAGCAGGTGCGCGCGGGCGGGGCTGGGCTTGTTGGCGATGTAGGCGATCTTCACGTTTGGAAGCTCGCGCCGCACGCGCTGGACGAACGCGTGAAGGTCTTCCCGCACCTGTGCAGGGGAGCGCCCGTTGCCGAGGTCGTTGTCGCCGGCATACAGCACGATCTGCCGCGGCTGGTACGGGATGACGATGCGGTCCGCGTACCACGTGCTGTCGCGGATCTCGGAACCGCCGAAGCCACGGTTGATCACGTCGACACCGGGGAAATCCGCCGCAAGGCTGCTCCAGAAGCGGATCGAGGAGCTGCCTATGAACAACACGGCGCCCCGGGGCGGTGGTTGCTCTGCATCGCGGGCTTCGAAGCGCTGCATGTCCTGTTCCCAGTCCGCACTCGACACCTGTGCGGGCACGCGGGGCGGCCCGGGTTGGGCTGGCGGCGTGCTGGCGCAGGCATATAGCAGGGTAGTCAGCAGGATTGCAGGGAAGATGCGGGTATACAGGCGTGGCAGTGGCATGCAGCAGGCTCCGTGCGCGTTTTCCGTAGTGGAACAGCCCGCCTCGGCGAGTGCAAACCGCGGGCCACGGGTGGCTGTTGCCGCCATGTGGCAAAATCACGTCCTCCGCTGAACGAGCTACGCCACCCATGCCCACCCTCATCGAGCATCTTCCCCATGGCCGATGAGATGGGGCACCTGCCGCGCGGTCCCGGGCGCATCCTCAAAGCGACGGTCTGGTCATGGCAGGGCTTGCGCGCGGCCTGGCTGCACGAGTCGTCCTTCCGCCTCGAGGTCTACCTGCTGGTGGTCTTGACGCCCCTCGCACTGTGGCTGGGCGACAATGGGCTGGAACGCGCCGTGCTGATCGGCAGTTGCCTGCTGGTGCTGGCTGCGGAGTTGCTCAACTCCGCGGTGGAAGCGGTGATCGAGCGCTATGGCCCCGAACACCATGAACTGGCCGGGCGTGCCAAGGACATGGGCTCGGCGGCCGTGTTCGTGCTGATGATGAACGTGCTGTTGTGCTGGAGCCTGATCCTGGGCCCGCGAATTTTCTGATTTGAAGGATTGATCGACGATGAGTTTTGAATTTCTTGCCGACCCCAATGTCTGGCTGACCCTGGTCACCCTGAGTGCCCTGGAAATCGTGCTGGGCATCGACAACCTGGTGTTCATCTCCATCGCAGTGGGCAAGCTGCCGGAACACCAGCGCGACGTGGCCCGCAAGTTCGGCATCGCGGTGGCCTGCATCACGCGCATCGGCCTGCTGCTGACGCTCGCCTTCCTGGCCAAGATGCAGAACGACCTGTTTGCGTTCTACGGCATGGGCTTCTCCGTGCGCGACCTGGTGCTGATACTCGGCGGTATTTTCCTGCTAGTGAAAGGCATCATGGAAATCCGCGAGCTGATCACCGGTGGCGAAGACGAGGACCCCAACACCACCAAGGCATCGGCGGTGTTCGGCATGGTGATCCTGCAGATCGCCATCATCGACATCGTGTTCTCGCTGGATTCGGTGATCACCGCCGTCGGCATGGCCCAGCACATCCCGGTGATGGTGGCGGCGATCCTGCTCACCGTCGCGGTGATGCTGTTCGCGGCCAATCCGCTGGGCCGCTTCATCGATGCCAACCCGACCATCAAGATGCTGGCGCTGGCCTTCATCGTGCTGATCGGCGTGGTGCTGATACTGGACGGTTTCGAAGTGCACGTGCCCAAGCCTTACATCTACTTCGCCATGGCGTTCTCGGTGGCGGTGGAATGGCTGAACCTGCTGATGCGCCGCCGTGGCGCCGAGCACCACCATCCCATCGTGCCCTGACACGCGCACCTGCAGCGCCGGGCAACCCCGGCGCTGTCGACAGTCGACTTTGGCAGTTGTTAGTTGCGCTGGCGACGGCGTGGTGCTGCAATGCGGCCCGTCAACCTGGAGGACTTCCACGATGCGCCTGATTCCGCGTTCCTTCCTCATCCTTGCCCTGGCCGCGCTGTTGTCGGGCTGTGGCTACAACTCGATCCAGCAGAAAGACGAGGCCGTGAAGGCGGGCTGGTCCGAGGTGCTTAACCAGTACAAGCGTCGCGCCGACCTGATTCCCAACCTGGTCAAGACCGTGCAGGGCTACGCCAACCAGGAAGCCAAGGTGTTGACCGACGTGACCAACGCGCGTGCGCGCGTCGGCCAGATCAACGTCAATGCCGACGACGCCGAGTCGCTGAAAAGCTTTCAGGCCGCGCAGGGTGAATTGTCGAGCGCGCTCTCGCGCCTGCTGGTGGTGACGGAAAACTACCCCAACCTGAAATCCGACCAGGGCTTCCGCGACCTGCAGGCGCAGCTGGAAGGTACCGAGAACCGCATCACCGTGGCGCGTGGCCGTTACATCGAAACCGTGCAGGGCTACAACACCTATGTGCGCTCGTTCCCGCAGAACCTCACCGCGATGATGTTCGGCTACAAGCAGAAGCCGAACTTCACCGTCGAGAACGAGGCGCAGATTTCGGAAGCGCCTGCCGTGGATTTCGGAACCTCTGCGCCGGCAGTGCCCGCTCCAGCCCCGCCCACTCCGCCCGCGCCACCGCCGGCACCCGGCAATTGATCCGCTTGGGTAGCTGAAACCATGCCGCGACGCGCGTCCGCGCTCGCCAGGCTCCAGCGCTTGCTGCTGAAGCTGGCGCTGCTGCTGGCCTGCGTGCCAGCGTTCGCCCAGCAAGGCGCTGCGATTCCCGCGCTGACCTCGCCGGTGGTCGACACCACCGGCACCCTGGATGCCCTGCAAACGCAGCAACTGGAACAGCAGGCGCTGGCGCTGCAGCAGCGCAAGGGCAGCCAGTTGCAGGTGCTGGTCGTCGCCAGCACGCAGCCGGAAACCATCGAGCAATACACGCAGCGCGTGTTCGACCAGTGGAAGCTGGGTCGCGAGGGCGTGGACGACGCGGTGATCCTGGTCGTGGCCAAGGACGACCGACGCGTGCGTATCCAGCCCGGTTATGGCCTGGAAGGCGCGATCCCCGATGCGATCGCCAATCGCGTCATCCAGGAATACCTGGTCCCCAAGTTCCGTGCGGGCGACTACGGCGGCGGCATCCTCGACGCGACCGCGCAGCTCACCAAGCTGATCGACGGCGAGCCGCTGCCGGCACCGGTCAGTGACAACCGTGGCGACCCGGGCAACGGTGGTGACTGGATCTTCGCCCTGTTCGCGGCGTTCATCGCGGCCAGTATCGTGCGCGGCATGTTCGGCAAGGCGCCCAAGGGCATGCGCAGCCTGTTCACGGGCGGCGCGGCGGGTGGCGTGGCCTGGCTGTTCTCTTCGATGATCCCGTTGGCCGGTGTCGCTGCAGTCATCGGACTGGTCTATGGCCTGATGTCAGTATCCGCCGGCCGTTACGCGCGCCACGGCGGCTGGGGCGGGTTTGGCGGCGGCGGTGGCTTTGGTGGAAGCAGTGGCGGTGGCTGGTCAGGTGGCGGCGGCGGTGGCTGGTCCGGCGGTGGTGGTATGTCGGGCGGCGGCGGGGCTTCGGGAGGGTGGTGATGCGACTTTTGCGCCATGTCTTCGCGCGTTCGGCGCAGCATATGTTCCCGGAGGACAGCCTGCAGCGCATTGCCGATGCGATTGCCACGGGCGAGGCTCGCCATCGCGGCGAAATCCTGTTCGCGGTGGAATCGGAATTGCCAGTGGGCGCGGTCCTGCGCGGCGTGCAAGCCAGGGCCAGTGCCGAGGCGGCGTTCGCACGACTGCGTGCCTGGGACACCGAAGCCAACAACGGCGTGCTGGTCTACCTGCTGCTGGCCGACCACCGCATCGAAATCGTCGCCGACCGCGGCTTGAACGGCCGGGTCAGTCCCGAGCAATGGCGTGGCGTGTGCCTGCTGATGGAAGAACGCATGCAGGCCGGTGAGCCTGAACAGGCCGTGGTGCGTGGCATCGATGCTGTGTCCGACCTGCTGGCCAAGCATTTCCCGCAGAGTGACGGCACGCCAGACCGCGATGAACTACCCAACCAGCCGCTGATCCTGGACTGAGGATCCGGTAGGAGCGCCCCATGGGCGCGAGCTTGTCGACCATTCATTCAAGAGCTCGCGCCCATGGGGCGCTCCTACACATGCGAGCGGCAAGGGCCGCAGTCGGGCAAAATAGAAGCTCGCCCCACCGACTGCAGGCCGCATGACCTACCTTCACCAGATCGACCCGATCGCACTGTCCGCAGGCCCGCTGAAGATCCACTGGTACGGCCTGATGTACCTGCTGGCGTTCGTCAGCGCGTGGTGGTTGGGACGCCAGCGCATCCGCGCCGGGCGCTTGCCGGGCACGGACATGAATGCATTTTCGGACCTGCTGTTCTACGGCATGCTCGGCGTGGTGCTGGGCGGGCGCATCGGTTATATCCTGTTCTATTCGTTCGGCGCTTTCCTCGACAACCCGCTGATGATCGTCAGGGTGTGGGAAGGTGGCATGAGTTTCCACGGCGGGCTGCTGGGCGTGATGGTCGCGGCGCTGTGGTGGACGCGCAAACAGAAGCTGCATTTCTTCGACACCATGGATTTCGTCGCGCCGCTGATTCCGCTGGGCCTTGGGTTCGGCCGCATCGGCAATTTCATCGGTGCGGAGTTGTGGGGCAAGTACACGCAAGCGGGTTGGGGCGTGATCTTCCCCAGCACCGACCCCAACGTGCGCGATCTCAATCTGGACGCCGCGCAACTGCAGGCGCAATACGCAGCCGGCGCACTCGACCAGTTCGCACGCCATCCGTCGCAGCTCTACCAGGCGTTCCTGGAGGGCGTGCTGATGTTCGCCCTCCTGTGGTGGTTCTCCAGCAAGCCGCGCCCGCGCTATGCGGTGTCCGGCATGTTCGCATTGTTGTATGGCGTGTTCCGTTTCCTGGTGGAATTCGTGCGCGTGCCGGATGAGGGCATCGGCTACCTCGCGTTTGGCTGGCTGACCATGGGCCAGGTGCTGAGCCTGCCGCTGATCGCACTGGGCCTGTTCCTCTTCTGGCTGTCGCGTCGCTCGCCCACGCTGCAACCGGTTGTGCCTACGAAGGATGCCGCATGAAGCAATACCTCGACCTGCTGCGCCATGTGCTGGAACACGGCACTGAAAAATCCGATCGCACTGGCACCGGCACGCGCAGCGTGTTCGGCTGGCAGATGCGCTTCGATCTCAACGAAGGTTTCCCACTGGTCACCACCAAGAAACTGCACCTGCGCGCGATTTTCCATGAATTGCTGTGGTTCCTGAAAGGCGAAACCAACATCGCCTACCTCAAGGACAACAAGGTCAGCATCTGGGACGAGTGGGCCGACGAAAACGGCGAGCTCGGCCCGGTCTACGGCAAGCAGTGGCGGCACTGGGCCACGGCCGACGGCGGTGAGATCGACCAGATCAAATGGGTCGTCGATGAGATCAAGCGCAATCCGGATTCGCGTCGTTTGATCGTGAGCGCGTGGAACGTGGCCGAGCTGCCGCAGATGGCCTTGATGCCGTGTCACAGCCTGTTCCAGTTCTACGTGGTCGACGGCAAGCTCAGCTGCCAGCTGTACCAGCGCAGCGGCGACATCTTCCTCGGCGTGCCGTTCAACATCGCCAGCTATGCCTTGCTGACGCACATGGTGGCGCAGGCCTGCGGCCTCGGTGTCGGTGATTTCGTGCACACCTTCGGCGACGCGCACTTGTATTCGAACCACTACGAACAGGCGCGCGAACAACTGGTGCGCGAACCGCGACCGCTGCCCACCTTGCGCTTGAACCCGGACGTGAGCGACCTGTTCGCCTTCACCTACGACGACATCGAGATACTCGGCTACGACGCGGCTCCGGCGATCAAGGCGCCTGTAGCGGTCTGACCCGATGCTGATTTCGCTGATCGCCGCGCTGGATCGTAACTACGCCATCGGGCGTGACAACGATCTTCCGTGGCGCCTGCCCGACGATCTGAAACGTTTCAAGGCGCTGACGCTCGGCAAGCCGATCCTGATGGGTCGCAAGACGGCGGAATCACTAGGGCGCGCGTTGCCAACTCGCAGGAACCTGGTGCTGACGCGCTCAGGACGTGTGCCGTTCGAGGGCATGCAGGCGGTGGCGTCGGTCGAGGAGGCGCTGGCGGCGGCGGATGGCGATGACGCAAGCGAGTTGTGCGTCATTGGAGGCGCGGAGATCTATGCGCTCACCTTGCCGCTGGCGACACGCATGTACCTGACGCACGTGGATACGGTGGTGGAAGATGCGGATGCGTTCTTTCCTGTGTTCGATGTATCGAAGTGGGAGATCGTTTTGCGGGAAGCACATGCTGCTGATACCAAGCATCACGTCGCGTTCGAATTCGTTGACTACAACCCTGTGTAGGAGCGCCCCATGGGCGCGAGCTCTTGTGCTGGCCACGCGTGCATCGAAAAGCTCGCGCCCATGGGGCGCTCCTACAGGTCGCGTGGGCGGTAATGGCCGATGATGGCGTGCTGGAACAGGAGGTCGTCTTCCTGCGTGCCGTTGCCGATGTTGTGGATGACCAGTGGGGTGCCACCTGCCGCCTTGCGGTCGGAGACGATGCCGATGTGCAGTGGGCCGCTGTTGAGCTTCCAGGCCACGATGTCACCAGCGGCGTAGTCCGCGGCCTGCGTGCTGGCGGGTCGCGACCAGCCCTGGCGCTGGAACCAGTGCATCTGGTTGGGCACGCGGCGATGGTCGATGTTGGCGTTGGGGCCGGTGAGTCCCCATTGCTGCGGGTACTCGGCGAAGTGCGCCCGCATGTCCTCGTGCATCGCTTGTTGCAGGTCCAGGCCCTGCGTGCGCAAGGCGCGCACGACCACGTCCGTGCAGACGCCACGGTCGAGTGGAACGTCACCGCCGGGATAAGGCAGTTCGACGTAGGCGGGATCGTAAGTGCGCGTCACGCCTACCTGTGCACGCGCGGCACTCACCAGTGGTGGTGAACCGTGCGAGGGGAGAGGTCGTGTATGCGCGTGCGGCGCCAAAGCCCGATCCGGTTTCGCATCCGCACGTGATTGCGCAGGCGTCATCGCATGGCATGCGGCCAGCACAGCGCTGGCTGCCACGCACAGGATACGTGCGGAGTGCATTACGGAGGCGTTACGTCACGTCCGGCGACCTGCACCAGGTGCACGTCATCCGTGTCCAGTTGCAGCGCGGTCAACTTGCCGCCCCACACCGCGCCGGTGTCGATGGCGTGCACGCCGTGGCCGATCATCAGCCCGAGCGTGGACCAGTGCCCGCATACGATCTTCAGGTCACGCGGCGCCCGGCCTGGCACTTCGTACCACGGGTACAGGCCTTGCGCCTGCGTGCCGGGCGCACCTTTTTCTTCGATCGCCATGCGTCCGCGCGGCGTGCAGTAACGCATCCGCGTGAACAGATTGATGATGGCACGCGAACGATCAGGCCCCGCCAGCTGTGGCGACCAGTTGGGCTTGTCGCCGTACATGCTGCGGAACAGCCGGCGATAACCGTCGCCATGCAGTTGCTGCTCCACTTCCTTCGCGTGCTTTTCCGCGAGTGCAGTGGTCCATTTCGGCGCGAGGCCGGCATGGATCATCATCCAGCCCAGTTCGCGGTCCACGTGCGCCAGTTTCTGCATGCGCAGCCAGGTCAGCAATT
>Ga0075158_10002155_pt1 | contig 14480 bp, 7 predicted proteins | sample JI91814BDNA_FD_70968 | JGI IMG/M metagenome (GOLD analysis project Ga0075158, IMG submission 70968) | Wastewater effluent complex algal communities from Wisconsin, to seasonally profile nutrient transformation and Carbon sequestration -... | ecosystem: Engineered > WWTP > Effluent > Algae... | reverse complement strand
GGAGCCGGAATGTCTGCAGAAACCATGGCAAGACAAAGTGTGAGTAAGATCCTTTCCCAACAGTTGAATAATCTTGCTTCCGGATTGATTAAAGGGGTAGACCTTAATTTTGGTCTGGATTCTACGGAAGACTATTCTACCGGAGAGAAAAACACCAGAACCGATCTGAATGTAGATATCAGTAAAAAATTATTGAATGACCGACTGAAAGTAACGGTAGGAAGTAATTTCGGACTGGAAGGTCAGGCCCGTCAGAATGAAAATATGACCAATATTGCGGGTAATGTTTCCGTAGATTACAGCCTTTCCAAGGATGGAAGATATATGCTTCGTGCTTACCGTAAAGATGAGTATCAGGTAGCTCTTCAGGGGCAGATCATAGAGACCGGAGTTGGGTTTATCATTACATTGGACTATGACAAATTCCGGGAGATTTTCCAGAAATCTAAAGAGAAAAAACCGAAAAAAAATCAAAATAATCAAGTGGTAGAATTTAAATAATGAGTAATAAGTTCCATATCTATTGTAAGTATCTGTTGGTTTCCGGAATGGCATCCACGGTAATCTCGTGCAGCAACACCAGGTTTTTGAAAGAAGGCCAGATACTGTATACGGGAGCCAAAGTAAAAATTGAAAATGATACGATTTCTAAAAAAGAAAAAAAAGATCTTGAGTCTGCACTGGAAGCAAACCTCACCCCAAAGCCTAATTCTACATTTTTAGGACTCCGTCCCAAGTTGTATTTTTATAATATTGCCAAAGAACCGAAAAAAGATAAAGGTTTTAATTACTGGCTTAAATATAAAGTGGGGGAAAAACCTGTGTTGTTAGGTGATGTAGACCGTGAATTCAATAAAGATATTATTGAAAATTATTCTGAAAACAAAGGATATTTCAATGCTAAAGCTACTTATGATACGGTTTCAAAGAATAAAAAAGCTCAGGTTATTTATACGTTAAGACCTGGTTCAAGATATCTGATAGACGGTGTAAAATTCCAGAAAGATTCTACACTTGTCAATCATGAAATTCAAAACCTTACGGATAGAACTCTTCTTAAAAACGGAAGGCCATTTGACCTGGATGTCATCAAAGCAGAAAGAGAAAGAATTGACAACAGGCTAAAAGAGCGAGGTTTTTATTATTTCCATCCCGATAATATTATTGTACAAGCCGACAGTACGGTGAGTAAAAATCATAAGGTTGAACTGAATGTAAAACTAAAAGATAATACTCCGGATTTAGCAACTCAGCAGTTCAGCATTGATAATGTTATTGTATTTCCCAATTACAACATTCAGGATGTAAAAGATGGTAAATACAGTATTCCGATGGATAAAGATTCTCTTTCCAAATATCGTTTTGATGATATTTATGTTATTGATCCGCAACATAAATTTAAACCAAAGATTTTCGACAGAGCATTATATTTCAAAAAGGGAGATCTTTATAACCGTTCCAACCATAATCTGACGCTGAACCGATTGATCAGCCTGGGTGTTTTCAAATTTGTAAAAAACGAGTTCATCGTATCTGATTCTTTAAGTCATAAATTTGATGCGTATTATTTATTGACTCCAAGACAAGTACAATCGCTTCGTCTGGAAGCATTGGGAAGAACCAACTCTGCCAACTATGCCGGTAGTGAGCTAAACCTGAACTGGACTCACAGAAATTTCTTCAAAGGGGCAGAACAATTTAAAGCAGCCATCTATGGAGCTTTTGATTTTCAGATGGGAGGCGCTCAGAATGCCAATAATATTTTCCGTGCAGGAACAAACGTACAGCTTTCGATCCCGAGAATTGTGGCTCCTTTCCGTTTTCATTCTTCCAGTGAATTTGTTCCCAGAACGAATATCACACTGGGGTATGAATTCCAGAACAGAACACAATATTATACCCTTAATAATTTCACCGGATCATTCGGATATGTGTGGAAAGAAAATGCAAGAAAAGAACATGATCTGAAAGTGATTGATATTACATTGGTATCCCCTGCAAATGTTACAGAAGAATACCAAGTTAAAGCTGATGCCAATCCAGCTATGGCAAGAGTTGTAGCAAAACAGCTTATTTTCGGTCCGACCTATTCTTATACCTATACCAATACCATGTTGCCAAAGACCAATACCGTTTATTATAAAGGTACGCTTGATCTTGCAGGAAATATCACAGGTCTGGCCACAGGAGCTGATGTAAAAAAAGATAAGGAAAAGAAAATATTTGGTATTCCTTTCAGCCAGTATGTAAAGATGGAAAATGATTTCAGATTCTATCATAAGTTCACTGAAAAATCTTCACTGGCTACGAGATTTATCGGAGGAATTGCCTATCCATACGGAAACTCAGAATTTGTACCTTTCTCCAAGCAGTTTTTCTCAGGGGGAAGCAACAGTATCAGAGCATTCCGTGCAAGAACATTAGGACCGGGAAGTTTTGACCCGAGAACGATAGATCCAGGGACTTATTTTGACCAGTCCGGAGATATAAAACTTGAATTAAATGCGGAGTACCGCGCCAATCTTTATAAATTTTTAAATGCTGCCGTTTTTGTAGATGCCGGAAATATCTGGCTGCTTCATGACGATGATAAGAGACCGGGAGCTAAGTTTTCAAAAGACTTTTTAAATGAAATTGCGGTGGGAGCCGGAGTAGGTCTGAGACTGGATTTTTCTATCCTGATTCTAAGACTGGATCTTGCGATGCCACTGAGAGTTCCTTACTATCAGAAAGGAGACAGATGGGCCTTCGATAAAATAAATTTCGGAGACTCAAACTGGAGAAAAGATAATCTTGTTTTAAATATTGCCATCGGATATCCATTTTAATATGATCAATACTGTTAAATTTTTCTGGGAAGTTCTGAAAGATACGTTTACTGAATGGAACAATTCTTCCGCATCGAAAGATTCGGCAAGCCTTGCTTATTATGCCATCTTTTCTATTCCCGGATTATTGATCATTATTATCTGGGTACTTGGAAATTTCTTTGGTGAAGAAGCTATCCGTGGGCAGATCAGCACACAGATCAGTGGTATTATGGGACCGGATGTGGCTAAAAGTATTGAAGGAATGCTCGCCGGTGCTTTGATTGACAAAAAGAATATTTTTATGAAAGCGGTAGGGGTCGGATCATTGGTTTTCGGTTCTACAACACTTTTCTTTCAGCTACAGCATACATTAAATACTCTTTGGGAAGTAGAAGCTGCCCCAAAGAAAGCTTTACTTAAATTTTTACTGGACAGAGCCAATTCTTTAGGGATGATTCTTATTCTGGGATTTCTTTTGATGATCACCATGGTTTTGTCTTCTCTGATCAGCCTTTTTAATACGATTATCACCCAATATTTTGGTTTTGAAACGTACATGCTGGTAGAAACCGTGAATTTCGCTGTAGGCTTCGGCCTTGTTATGTTATTATTTGCTTTGATGTTTAAAGTATTGCCTGATGTCTTGGTCAGCTGGAAACCGGTATGGAAAGGAGCGTTCCTGACTACAGTTTTATTTACGCTGGGAAAATTTTTATTAAGTCTTTATTTCAATCAGGTAAAACCTACTTCTGCTTTTGGTGCAGCCGGAACGGTTATCCTGATTATGATGTGGATCAATTATTCCTGTATGCTGATATTCTTTGGGGCAGAATTCACTAAAGTTTATACATACAAAAAAGGTTATAAAGTGGTTCTTTCCAAACATGCCCGATGGACTCCTGCCAAATTGTATGCAGATAGTCTGAAACAGATGCACGGTGAGAGTAATGATAAAACGTAGATTCGGGTTGCGAGGTTCCAGGTTTTGAGGATTCGGGATATTCTGATATGAGATTATTAATTCCTGATCTTTCATAATATAAGTTGATTAACTGTTAACTTATTTCAGGACGGGACATTACATACAAAAAAGCCTCCTGAATTTTTCAGGAGGCTTTCTATTTTTACATTCTGTTTACGGTTCCGATTCCCAGTAACTCTAACGATTTTTTGATCGTCTTTGCTGTAAGATCTGAAATATTCAAACGGAATTGTTTTACATTTTCATCTTCATGATTCAGAATAGGGTTATTCTGATAGAAAGAATTGTATGCCTTCACAAGATCATAAACATAGTTTGCCACTAAAGCCGGGCTTAAGGTTTCCGCTGATTTAGCAACTACAGTTTTAAAGTTTGTCAACTGCATAATCAATTCTTTTTCGGATTGATTTAATTCAATATCAGCAGTTTCAGGTTGTAAAGTACCTGCTTTAGACAATAATGACTGAATACGTGCATAGGTATATTGAATAAACGGTCCTGTGTTTCCGTTGAAATCAATACTTTCTGCAGGGTTAAATAACATCTTTTTCTTAGGATCTACTTTAAGCATAAAATATTTCAGTGCCCCTAATCCTACTGTTTCATAAGATGCTTCTTTATCCTCTTCTGAAAGGTTTTCCAGCTTTCCTAATTCCTGAGCTTTAGATTTAGCCGTTTCATACATTTCCTGCATCAGGTCATCCGCATCTACTACAGTTCCTTCACGGGATTTCATTTTACCTTCAGGAAGCTCTACCATTCCGTAAGAAAGGTGGAACAACTGATCTGCCCATTCATATCCTAGCTTTTTAAGAATCTTAAATAAAACCTGGAAGTGATAATCCTGTTCGTTTCCTACTGTATAGATCAGCTTTTGGATATTATTTTGTTTAAAACGTTCAACAGCCGTTCCAAGATCCTGTGTCATATAAACAGATGTTCCGTCTGAACGTAGCAATAGTTTCTGATCAAGTCCTTCATCTGTAAGGTCACACCAAACAGAGCCATCCTCTTTCTGATACAGAACACCCTTATCCAATCCAGCCTGAATAAGATCTTTTCCTAAAATATACGTATTACTTTCATATTGAACCTGGTCAAAATCAACCCCTAATCTTTTATAGGTTTCATTGAATCCTTTATAAACCCACGAATTCATTTCTGCCCAAAGTGCTCTTACTGTTTCATCTCCATTTTCCCAATCCAGAAGCATTTTCTGAGCTTCTTTCATCACCGAAGCATCTTTTTTAGCCTGCTCCTCTCCTACACCCTGCTCTACAAGCTCAGCAATTTCTTTTTTATAATTTTTGTCAAACTCTACATAGTAGTTTCCCACAAACTTATCACCTTTGGTATTGGTTGTTTCAGGCGTTGCTCCGTTCCCGAATTTCTCCCAGGCCAGCATAGATTTACAGATATGAATACCTCTGTCGTTGATGATCTGAGTTTTAATTACATCATATCCTGCTTCTTTTAAAATCTGAGCTACTGAAAATCCTAATAAATTATTTCTGATATGTCCTAAGTGTAATGGTTTATTGGTATTCGGTGAAGAATATTCTACCATTACCGTAGCATTTTTCTTTTCTATAGTTGAAAAATTCTTGCTTACGGATCTGAAGTTGTCTACAAACAATTGGTTTTTCACCTTAACGTTAAGGAAACCTTTTACCACATTAAAGCTTTCAAAAAGTTCTGTCTGCTCTGTTAACGCTTCACCTAATTCAACCCCGATGCTCTCAGGATTTTTTTTCAGTTGTTTTACCAATGGAAAAGTGACAATGGTAAAATCTCCCTCAAATTCCGTTTTATTTTCCTGAACTTCCAATTTGATGTCTTTTAACTGATATACATTTAAAATAACCTCTGAAAGTTTTTCTTCTATAATATCTTTAATATTCATGCTTCTAAATTCTCTTTTTAATGCTTATCGCTGAAACAATTTTACAGTCTGTTTCTGCTAAAAATCTGAGCTACAAATATACGGAAATAAAAAAACCGCCCGAAGGCGGTTTTATATGAATGTTATTAAAATACATGCTAATTTTTATCCCAAATTAATTTAGTATCCATTTTATCTCCACCGATAGCATTTGAGGCAGCTTGATAATTCGCTGTATTTAATGTCTGTACAGTTGTTGGATAAAATAATCTGGTAGGCAAATCAGTCAGTCCTGCAATTAGAGATGTAAAAGTATAAGTTGTATTACCTCCAGAAGCTACATTAAGTGTACCTGTCTGCCCAGGTAACAATAACGTGTTTGGATATCCTGTTCTTCTATACTCTGCCCATGCTTCATATGGCTGCATAAACAATGAAATGTATTTCTGGGTTAAAACATTTGCTTTAGAAGCTGCTGGTAAGGCTGAAACAAAGCTATTAATTGTCGCTGCATCTACTCCCCATTTTTCCATTGATGCCCTCACTCCGTTTACGTAATTAGCTTGTGACCAACCATTCGCCTCACTTAATAAAAATTCAACTTCAGAATACTCCATTAAAATTTCTGTATAATCTGGTTTTAAAACATTCTTGCTAAAAAAGTTTGAACTTGCAGCCTGACTTGGTGCTAAAGAACTAGGAATTCCATAAGGCATACCTTTAAAATCATTAGGGTCTGTAGATTCAGTAATTGAACCATCAAGAATTCTCTCTGTAAGAGATTTATTAGTACCATCTGCCAATTCTGCTGCACTCAATTTCGATTTGGTAGCATATTTAAATAATCTTGGATCTAAACCAAAATTTCCACTATTCCCTTTCAATAGATCTACAAAAGTTTTAGAAACAGCAAAATCTGTTCTGGTTATAAAATCGCGATATAAAGGAGAAGGATTAACACGATTGTTTTCATATTTTAATCCCACATTATCAGCATTTGACGTCATCACTCCTGAAGCAATAGCATCAGCAATATGTGCCTCAGCACCAGGAACAATACCTTTCACTCTGGTAGCTACTCTTAGTCTTAGAGAATTAGCAAACTTTTTAAGTTTTTTTCCTGAACCAAAAAGAACATCCCCTTTAGTAAAAACAGCACTATTCTCATCAATCATTTCAGCTGCTTCTTTCAATTCTTTCATGATATCAGCATATACCTTCTGTTGACTTGCAAATTTAGGTTGCAAAGTTGCCTCTATATTTAAAGCTTGAAAATCAACATCTTTATTACCATAAGAATAATAAGGAATATCTCCAAATGAATCTGCTAAATTAAGAAATACATAAGATAACATTACTCGTGCTGCCGCAATCTGGTTTTTATTTGGACCATATACTGCCATCTGTACACTTGTAGCGGGATCGGTATTAAGATCTATAATCTGCTTATAATCTTGTGCTACTCTATAAGAAAAGCCCCACAATGATACCCCGGTTGACAACCTGTATTGATATCTATCCTCCTCTGTATAAGCTCTCTGAGCAGAATACTGCACCCAGGGCAATACTATTCTTCCAGATTGCCACTCATCTCTTGTATTATCCATCAACTCTTTATTAGCACTGTTAAATATACCGTAACTTAATGGCTTATCAGTTGAATTGGGATTAGTATCTATCTCATCGAATTTATCTGCGCAGCTATTTGAAATAAATGTTACTGCTAAAACAGATAATATTAAAAATATTTTTTTCATTTTAATTAAAATTTAAAATTAACATTGAACCCATAAGTTCTCGTTGATGGCAAAGATCCACCTTCCATACCTTGGATATTACCCGAGCCATATGAGGTATTTTCAGGATCAATTCCTTTATTAGCTAAGTTCCACGCAAATAAATTTCTTGCAAACGCTGAAATCCTAATACCTTGAAAAGCTTTTCCTATAAGTGATTTTGGCAGATCATAACCTAAAGTTACATCTCTTAATTTTATATAGCTTGCATCAAAAACATTTTGTGCATCTACTGTATTATAATAAGTTCCCCCCCATGTAGGTGCATTTAGCAGAATATCATTTCTAGTTCCGTCTTCTTTAACACCATCAAGAATCACACCTGCTTCCCTGTTTCCACCAAGAGCTGTTTCTTCGAGCATTCCTGAGTACATTCCAAACATATGAGTAGTAGAGAAATACTTACCTCCTTGTTGAATATCAATCAGGAACGATAAACTTAATGATTTATATCGAAGGGTATTTCTAAAGCCCATATTGTAATCAGGAAGAATTGACCCTAAAGATTTAAGCTCAGAAGCTTTATAAAAACCATTTTCATCCACTACTCTATTCCCATTGGCATCATACACATAATCTGTACCCCAGATGGTACCATAAGCCTGGCCTACCTGAGCTATTAATTGGGCTCTAAATGGTGCATCAGTAAGCACATAATTTTGTAAATCTTTGTATAAATTAACGAGTTTGTTTCTGTTTCTTGCAAAATTCCATGTTAAATCCCATGAAAAATTATCGTTTCTTACAGGTGTGATATTTACCATTGCTTCAATACCTTTATTGGTCATCTCACCAGCATTAATTCTCTTATATAAGAATCCTGTAGCAGGGTCAACAGGAAGTGCAATAATAAGATCTTTGGATTTTGTTTCGTAATATGTAAAATCAACGCTTAATCTATTTTTGAAGAAACTTGCTTCAAGACCAACTTCTTGAGTAGTTTTTAACTCAGGTTTAATGTTAGGATTATTAGATGTATTAGGATTTGAATATTGAGGAGCTCCATTAAAAGGAAGTCCGATTACTGTATAAGTAAGTCTGCTATAAGGAGCTGTTCCTGCAGCTATACTGGACCAACCCGCTCTAATTTTACCAAACGATAACCAGTCTGCCTTAAGTACTTTAGAAAATACAAAACTTCCTGTAACAGATGGATAAAACTGATCACTATTTAGCATAGAGAACCAGTCATTTCTTCCGGTCGCTTCCAAAAACAACATATCTTTATATCCTAAGGAAACCGATCCAAATAAGCTTTTTACAGATGAATGCTCCGAATAATTAGTTGCTAAAGAATTTTCTTTACCATTATTTAGATTATATAAATTAGGGATAATTAGTCCACCCACTGTGGTACCGTTTAACCAACTCATTTTGTTATCTCTAATATTAAATCCTGCAAAAGTATTTAAACTAAAGTCTCCGAAATTATTATTATAATGAGCTCTACCTTCATAATTGAACTCGGAAACATTTCTTTTCTCTATAGTATAATCAGAAACAGCCTGTGAACCAACCGCTACTCTTGAGCTGATATTTTGAGAATATACATCTCCGTAGACCTTACCTACAATGTAAAAATTCTTGTTAAAATTGTATGTCAAGCCTGCATTACCAAAAAAACGGTGTCTTGAGTCTTCTGATGTATTTTCATTAATAGTCCAGTAAGGGTTATCAGAATATTTTGGCTGAGCTTCGTTCCATGCAGTTCTGTTCCATGTTCTTTGACCTCCATTAGAAAGCTTATAATCTTTTAACTTAACAAAATCCAAATTTCTCTGGCCAAACTGATAAAATTTCTGAGCCACAGAATTATTACCATATCCTACTTCAGGTCTATTGTAGCCATTAGTATGAACATAGTTAAAAATTGCCTCTGCCTTTAGATTATCAGATAATTTAGAATTAACATTAATATTAAAGTTATCTTTTTTAATCTTAGACGTTGGAATTATACCTCCAATATTTGTATTTGTATATGAAAGTCTTACGTTTGTATCCCCAAAGGACTTGGCTACAGATAGGTTATTAGTATATGTTACCCCAGTATCAAAAAAAGAATCTACATCCTTTTTAGGAGCTATCCAAGGAACCGGTTTCAAATAATCACTAGAAAATTCAGGATCAAAAGCATACCAAGGAAGATACATTAAATTAGGATCATATTTTGGGCCCCATGAAGCATCTGTTTCGTATTCCTGTATGTTGTAGGTTTGTCCATTTATATTTGCCGTTGGCAATGTATCAGAATATCCACCCCCATATTGATTTTGTAATTTAGGGCGAATATAGATACTTTCAAAAGAAACTCCAGTATTTAACTGAATATCAGTTCTACCCTTTTTAGCAGATTTAGTTGTATACAAGATAGCACCATTTCCTGCTCTAGAACCATATAGAGCAGCAGCAGGGCCTCCTTTTAATACAGTTACACTCTCAATATCATCTGGGTTAATATCAAATGATGCATCACCATAATCCCTACCTCCAGCTCCTCTCTGAGTATCTTCACTGTTAACATTTGAGTTATCTAAAGGAACTCCATCAACAACTATCAATGGACGGTTTTCACCAGTAATAGAACTAATACCTCTCATAGTTATTCTGGTTGACCCTCCCATTGTGCTTGGCGCAGTAACCTGTACCCCTGCAACATTTCCAGACAATGCACTTACCGCATTCGTTTGTCCCGCTTCAGAAATAATATCTCCTTTAATTTCCTGAGAAGCATACCCAAGGGCTTTCTTCTCTCTTTTAATCCCAAGTGCAGTAACCACTATACCTTCAATCTCTTTTGTCTGTGTAATGGTATCTTTTTTCTTCTGCTGAGCATTTGCAACTGCAACAGAGGAAGATAATACCACAACAAGTAAACTCATTGTTAGTTTCTTCATATCAAAATAATTTTTTATCCAGCAAATTTGTATTTTTATTAACAATTTAACAAGTAAAACGAAATAAAATAACAAATAAGCCAATAATCAATACAAAAAAAACCAAAAACAATTAATAAAATAAATCAAAAACAAAAAATTTAATAAAAAAAATAGCATCAATTAAGTTATTGATGCTATTTATATTCTTATATCAGCCACCCACACACAACACATTGAATAACTGTAAAATATTTATTAAATAAAACAATTTTTATTTATAATTTCCCAAACAAAAACACATTAAAATAAAAAAAACCACCAATAGGTGGTTTTATAGGTAAATTAAAATATTTATTCTTTTCTAAAGACTAAGACTGCTTCGTCATTTCCTGGTGTATTATCCAGGTTTTTACTATTGTCATTAATTCTAAGCTCAGAATCTGAATATGATTGTACTTGTTTTTTCATTGTTTTGGTAACTCCAGCATCTGTATAAGTGATTGTAAGAGTATTATACAAATTATCATAAGCCCATTTTCCTACAAAAGAATCTGATAAATTACAATTCCCTGAAACTCCTGATTCATGTCTGTCATAGGCTCCGGAAAAATCTGCATTAATCAGAATTACTCCCTTATCTTCACAATCATTCAATGCAATATTTTTACCTCTGAATTCATATTTAAATGGTCGCCAGGTTCCATTAATACCTACATTATTTACCACTACATTGTTATCATCATCATTAGAACATGAAGTAATTCCCATCAATAAAAGAATTCCAATAAAATATTTCATAATTAAGTATTTTCTACATCCGGCTAATATTATTATCATTAACCGGATTATTATTCAAATTAAAACTTATCCCAGAAGATCTTCGTTGAAACTTTATCTCCTCCTATTTTTGCAGCAGCTGCATTTACATTAGTAGCATTCAAAAGATATTCCTGATCAGAATAACGCATTCTAACCGGAACAGCCTCTACTCTGGAATTTGAAGGATTTACAAATACCGGGAAGTCTAGTCTTCTTGCAAAGTTCCATGCCTGGAAACCTTTATTAAACATGGCTACCCATGATTGTTCTCCAATTGATTTTTTCCAATTAACAGCATCATATGGGTTGGCAGAAACATACGCCTCAGCGTTGACAGTACTTACCCCGTATTCTGACATAGAAGCCCTGATTGCATCAGCATACAAAGTGGCTGCAGCACCTCCAACACTGAATCCTCTCTGTGCAGCTTCAGCTCTCAAAAACATAATTTCTGTGTAATCCAATAAGAATCCCTGAGCATTTTCTCCAGAAATAGCATTAGTAAAGTGAGAATATTGGCCAAAAACATTTTGTTTAGCATATTTCCCTCCTATATAAGCACCTTCCACAGTTGTAAACCAAATGGCTCTTCTCGGATCATTTTTAGCATTCATAAAATTCATTAAGACATCAGACGGTAAAAAGTCATTTCTACCAGATTGAATTACATCCTGATAAACAGGGTTTGATAATAGTCCTGAAGGGAATGTCTGTAATCCGAAATTATCTAATTTCTCAGTAAATAACCCTCCTGAATATGCTGCTTCAGCATACGTTTTAGCCAGAGCGGGCTCCACATCAGCAAGAGTAACTGCCAGTCTAAACTTCAAAGAATTAGCCATTTTTTTCCATTTGGACATATCTCCTTTATAAATCAGATCATTAGAATATCCGGTATCTGAAGTATCAATCATAGCAAGAGCGGCATCTATTCTTTTTATGAGATCAAGATAAACAGTCTTTGCATCATCATAAGGAATTTCTGAATTCCCTGGATTTTCTGCTGTTGACTTCAGAGCTCCGAAATAAGGAATATCACCATATGTATCAACTAAATTGGCCCATGCATATACATTTACCAATTCAATCATAGCAATATTATTTTTCTTCTTAACAGAAGCAACCCCTTCATCTTCAAGAAATCTTCTGGCATCTCTTAATGCTGAAAGAACTCCCGGAGAATTTACTGTAGCTGAAGAGGAAGCCATCATACGATTGTAATGGTTTCTAGGAATAGGTCTTGAAACCATATCATATCTTGATTCATCAATATATGTTGTTTCTGACCATTGCTGTGTAAAAAATCTGGTAATATTACGGTTAACATTAACGTTCAATATCTGATCAAGTAAAACCTGTTCAGCACTTGCAAAAAGTACTCCGGAAGGTACTACCGTCGGGTGCTTAGGATCTTCATTCAACGAGGTAATTTCTCTTTCACAAGAAGTAAACGTTAATGATAATGAAGCTAAGCCTATAATTAAAAATATTTTTTTCATTTTTTTAGAATTTTAAAGTTATATCTATTCCAATATCACGAGTCGTAGGCAATACCCCGATAGACTGTCCTTTTGCAGCTAACCCGTTACCTGTACCTGCTTCCGGATCAGCATATGGTAAATTCTTATGGATAATCCATAAGTTTCTACCTACAATAGATATTTTTGCATCTCGAATAGAAGTATTCGCTAAAATAGATTTTGGCAATGAATATCCTATACTAGCTTCTCTTAATTTCACATAGGAAGCATCATATACAAATCTCTTGTTTGGCATCACACCATATCCATCTACACTACCTGCAGAAGTAGGATCACCTGCAACAGTAGTATTTACATTTCCATTTGGATTAACTCCCGGATTAATTACTCCACTTTCTCTGTAATAAGCAGTCTCTTCATATAACCCGGTTGCAATACCATAGGCCATATCCGGAGAATACACATCTCCTCCCTGTTTTACATCAATAAGGAAGCTTAAAGAGAAATCTTTATAACGGAAACTGTTTCTTATACCTCCCACCCAATCTGGTGTAATATTTCCGATAACCTGATTATTATTTCTAAGATAATTTCCGCTAACCGGATCAACAATTTTGTTACCATTAGCATCATATTGATAGTCTGATCCTACCAATGCTCCAAAAGCTTCTCCTACTCGAGCGTTCAAAGAAACACCATTCTGATAGGTTGCCATCAGATAGTTTTGTGAATTACCATTTAATGCAATAACTTTGTTTTCGTTCTTAGACCAGTTTACATTTACATCCCATGTAAAGTTTTCTGATTTAAATGGAGTACCATTCAATTGAACTTCAATACCTTTATTATCAATCTGTCCTGCATTTACCAGGAATGTACGGTATCCTGTAGCTGATGATACCGGTAGATTGATAATCTGGTCAATAGTTTTGGTTTTATAAATAGCGACATCAAATCCTAATCTATTTTTGAAGAACTGAGCTTCCATACCAAATTCGGTTTCTTTGGATCTCTGTGGTTTCAAATCAGGATTTGCAAGGAAATAAGGCTGATCAAATAATCCTTCACCTCTTGCTTTAAATGTATTTGCCAATCTATAGTTAGAAGTTGAAGAACCTACTTCAGCATAATTCCCTCTTACTTTCCAGAAGCTTAACCATGGTTGTTTTACAAATTCTGACAAGATAAGGGATCCTGTTACTGATGGATATGAGTAACTGTTATTTCCTTTTGGCAAGTTAGAAGATTGGTCAACACGGAAAGTTCCATCTACGAATAAGAAATTTTTATAACCAAAAGATGCTGTTGCATATAAACTTGACGTCAAAAATTTCGCATAATTTTCATCAGGAGGAAGTATTGTTCTTACTGAGTTGGATATAGCAAAAAGCCCTGGTTTAGATAAACCACCCTCCGTACTCATATATACATTATCGATCAGATTTCTTCTAACGTTTCCACCTGCAATACCACTAACATTTAAGTCAGGAGTAATATCAAATTTATAGTTAGCAAATAAATCAAAATTCATTTCTGAATTTTTAACATTAGTTCTTGCATACCCTGAACCGACATTAAGACCTGAGGCACCAAATACCTGAGGTAAAGACCCGTTCATCAACCTTTCTTCTACTACCATCTGCAAATCATCATAAGATAATTTTCCGGTAATACCAAAGTTTTTGGAAACATCATATTTTAATTGCGCATAACTAAAAACTCTGGTTCTATCATCTGATTGGTAACTCTGATATCTCTGGAAGTAAGGATTATTCCAATATTGAGGAGTTCCATCAGCCGCAGAAGTTCTGTTCCAGCTAAAATTACTGTTCCC
>Ga0075158_10002146_pt1 | contig 14511 bp, 12 predicted proteins | sample JI91814BDNA_FD_70968 | JGI IMG/M metagenome (GOLD analysis project Ga0075158, IMG submission 70968) | Wastewater effluent complex algal communities from Wisconsin, to seasonally profile nutrient transformation and Carbon sequestration -... | ecosystem: Engineered > WWTP > Effluent > Algae... | reverse complement strand
AATAGCGCCGCCCGGTATGCCGCGGCTGACCTCGCCCTGCCGCAGCGCCGCGGACGCGACCTGTCCCTGGTGGTCTGGGTGACCACCCTCGGATCCGTGCTCGGCCCCAATCTCGCCGGCCCGGCAGAACCCATCGCGCGCACACTCGGGATCGACGTCCTGGCCGGGCCCTTCGCCATCAGCGCGGCGTGCCTGGTCCTCGGCGCGATCGTCATGACCATCTGGCTGCGCCCGGATCCGCTCCTGCTCTCGCGGGAGTTGTCGCCGCAGGAGAGCGCACCGCATAAGGGTTCTATCTCCCGCGGCTGGGCCGCCATCCGCCGGCATCGCGCCGCGGCACATGGCGTCGCCATCATGGCCCTCGCGCATGTCGTCATGGTCGCGGTCATGGTGATGACGCCCCTGCACCTGGTCCACGGGGAGGCGAGCCTGGCCGTGGTCGGTTTCGTGATCAGCGGTCATATCCTCGGCATGTTTGCCTTCGCGCCGATCTTCGGCCTGGCGCTCGACCGCTTCGGCGCCCCCGTGGTCGCCCTCGTCGGTGGCGCCATCCTCATGCTCGCGGCGATCACGGCAGGTATGTCGAGCGCCGGCTTCTCGGTGCGCCTGACCGTCGCGCTCTTCCTCCTCGGGCTGGGCTGGTCCGCCGCCTTCGTCAGCGGCTCCACCCTGCTCGTCGGGCCCCTCACCGTGGCCGAACGACCGGGCGGCCAGGGTCTGGCCGACCTGCTCATGGGGCTGACCGCGGCAGCCGGCGGAGCGCTCGCCGGGGTGGTCGTCCAGCATTGGGGGTATGCCTGGCTGGCGCACCTCGCGCTCATCGGCGCCATCGCCATCACCGTGATCGCAGCCATGACCCACGACTGCCGCCGGCCAGCATGATGGAGGCGTCCAGGCCGCGTGCGCGCGTCGATTAGCCTTGCCCCGTGACCCCCGCTCCCGCCTCCCGACCCGGTTCCGCGGAGACGGTGGCGCAGCGGGTGGCGGCCTGGCGCGCGGAGCTGGTGGCTCACTCCGGCCCCAACACCTTGTTGTGGTCCGATCAGGCCATTGCGCTGGACATCACCCACGCCCACCCGGGCGGCCTGGCCAAGCTGCTCGCGGGCAAGACCACCCGGCTCACCGAGCTTTATCGCGAGGCCTCGGCGCGCGAGCGCGCGATCTCTCTCGCGCGCGTCATCCGGGCCAAGGAACGCGAGTTGGACCGCGAGCGGGGTGTCCCCGGCAGCTTTCTCGCGAGCGGCCGGGCCACCTGGACCGAGCGGCGTGGGCCCAAGGCGAGCGCTCCCGTCTTTCTGCGCCCGTGTGAGGTGATTCCGCACGATCCGAGCCTGACCGAGTTCGATGTCGTCGCCACGGGGGAGTTGGAGTTCAATCCCGCGCTGCGCAGCTTCCTCGAGACCACCGGCGGCAACGAGATCCCCTTCGATGTGCTGGTGCGGATGTCGATGCGCCCCCACGGCTTCGACCCATCGAGTGCGTATGAAGCCCTGAACCGGGCGTGGGCCGGCCCACCGGGTTGGAGCATCAGCCCCGACATGTGGCTGACAACCTTTCCCTATGCGAAGCTCTCCGCCATCGCCGACTTCCGGGCCGCGATCGCCGGACTCGATCAGCATCCCGTGCTCCAGCGGCTCGCGCAGGGCCCGGCGATGGGCCCGGATCAAGGCCGGCACTTCGCTCCGGCCGAACCGGAACTGGTGACCGTGCTGGACGCCGACCCCGGGCAGATCGCCGTCATTGAGGCGGTCCGGGGCGGGCGGACGGTGGTCGTGGACGCGGCGCCCGGCACGGGCAAGTCGCAGACGATTGTCAATGTCGCCGCAGACCAGGCGCGAGCCGGCCGGCGGGTGCTGGTTGTCGCGGCATCGGCCGGCTCGCGCGCGGCGGTGGCGGGGCGCCTGCGGCATACCGGCCTCGGGGCCTTGCTGCGCGAGCCGGGTCAGGCGCCGCTGGAGTCGCCGGCGGTCGGCGCTCGGCGCGCGGCGGCGGTGCAATCGGACTGGAGTTCGGCCGGGCGCGAGTTGCGCGAGCATGTCGCACGGATGCACCGGGTGCGCGATCCCTGGCAGCTCAGCCTGCATCAACTCCAGGAGCGCATCGCGGCCGTATGCGAGCGGCCGGTGCCGCCGCGCTCCAAGGTCCGCCTCAGCGGGGAGAGCCTGGCCGCGATGGGCCCAGAGCAACTCCAGTCCTGGGCGGCGGTCCTCAGCGCCGCCGCCCAAGAAGGGGCGTGGCCCGGGCCGGACGATCCGGAAGATCCCTGGTGGGGCGCAAAGATCGGCGATGCCCACGCGGCCGCCCGCGCTCGCGCCGCGCTACGCGGACTCGGCGCGCCGGCGCTCTCGGACTTCGACGCGCTCTTTCGCCGGATCTTCGACGGCGTGACCTTGCCGCCCCTGCCCACCCTCGCGGCCTATGGCGAGTTCGTCGATGGGATGGGCAAGCTCACCACCGTCTTGGACAGCTTCCGGCTGGGCATCTTCGAGGCCCCCTTGGAGGAGTGGACGGGGGACTCGGACACGGGCGCCTTCGATCGGTGGAAGCATGATCGCGCCATCAAGGCGCTGCTTCGGCCCGGTGCCTCGCCCGCGGACACCCAGGCCTTGCTCGCGGATGCGCTCGCGGTGCGGCCGCTGTGGCAGCACGTGCGCTCCTCGCGGGTGATGCCGGGCCAGGTGCAGGGCATCGAGCAGGTGCACACGGCATACGGACTCCTGGTCGAGCACGTGCGCTTTCTCGGTGAGCACGCGCGCGGGGTGCCGGATTTGCGGGAGCGGCCCCTGGCTGACATCGGGGAGCACGTGAGCCGGCTCAAGGCGGCGCAGGAGCGGCTGGATGTCCTGGTCGAGGTCAGCCCCGATCTCGATCGAGCCCGGGCCGCTGGCTTGGGCGAGCTGATCGCTGACTTCGCCGAGCGACGGCTCACGCCCGAGGCCACCGCCACCGAGACCGAATTCGTCTGGCTGGCCTCGGTTCTCGCGCATGTCACCAGCGGTGACCCGGGCTATGTCCGGGTTGGCGGCGAGCAACTCCGGGCGGCCCGCTCCCGGTTCCGGGATGTCGATCGATCCCTGCAAGCGGGCTTCGCTGCGGGCATCGCGGCAGCGGCCGATCCGAGTGATCCCCCGATCTGGCTGTGCAGCCCGTATGCCGTGGGCCTGCATCTGCCGCCCGGGCTCACCTTCGATGTGGTGATCGTCGATGACGCCCAGGCGTTGAGCAGCGCCGAAGCCGCGTCCGCGCTGGCGCGCGCGCCGCAGGCGCTCATCCTGGGGGACGCCAAATTGCCAGGCCCGACACCCTTCACGGCGACCGCCGGCGGTGCCGTGCCGCCCGCGGGGCGGGGTGCCCCGCTCCTGATGGAGGCCGCGGCCCTGTGGCCGGTGCACCGGTTGGAGTGGCACTACCGATCGCAGGATCGGCGGCTGATCGACTGGCCCGCCGAGCATGCGTATGCCGGGCGGTTGCGCACCTTCCCCTCTCCTCGCGATGTCGGGGCCTATCGGGTCGAGTCGGCGCCGGTGACAGAGAACGACCACGGTCTCGTGGCACAAACCGTTCGCACGATCCTGCTCGCCGCGCGTCTGCGGCCCAAGGAGTCGCTGGGCGTCGTCACCCTCACGCCCGATCTCGCCGACCGGATTCGGTCGGCTTTGGCGCGGGCGATGGATTCCTCTGTGGAGGAGTTCTTCGGCGACCTTGCGGCGGAGCCTTTCGTGGTGCTCGATGCCGCCCACACGACCGGCTTGGTCCGCGATGCCGTCTTGGTGGTTCTCGGGCAGAACAGCCCAGCGGAGGTGGCCGGGCCCAAGGGTGCGGCGCTGCTCAATGCCGCGTTGACCCGATCGCGGGCGCGAACGACCGTGATCCACTCCCTGGATCCGCGCTCGGTGCGCGGCGACGCGGGAGAGGGGCCGGCCCGGGCGGGGCTGCGGCTGCTCGCCGACTCGCTCTCATCGGTGCCTCCGCCGGCGGCGGCAAGCACGCCCTCGGTGCTCATCGCTGATCTGGCTCGCCGGCTGATCGCCCGCGGGTTGTCCGCGAAGCCGGGCCTGGCCCCGGGGATCGTCGATCTGGCGGTCAGCGATCCGTTCGCCCGTGGCGCCGCGGGCCTCGCGGTGCAGGTGGACGGGCCGGGCTATGCCGCCCTGGGCAGCATTCGGATGCGCGATCGCCTGGTCCAGGAGCAATTGCGTCGCCTTGGCTGGCGCCCCTTGAAGATCCTCGAGGTCGACCTCTTTCGCGACCCCGCGCGCGAGGAGGCCCGTATCGTGGCGGCCATGGAACGCCTTGCCGCAGGTGACGTCCGCACCGGCCCGATCCCGCGCCCCCGGCGCGCCGTGCGGGCGGCGACCGGTGGTGCCCCGGATGCCGGTGCGCCACACGGTGCTGCAACCGCCGAGGGTGAGCATGGCGCGACGGCAGATGGCGGGGCGAGTGACGGCGCGGCGAGCACTGGGGGTGGCGGCCCGCGCATACCTGCGGTGCTGGAGCAGACCCGTGATGACACGGACGCCGGGTGGGGCGAGGCGTCCGGCGACAACGGGGCCGCGGCACGCGAGCGATGGCTCACCGATAACCGCCCCCCGCACTGGGGCTGATCACCCCGGACAATCGCACCGCAAATCGCCCCGAACGATCGGCCGGCACGATGGCGCCCCGTGGGCCAACCCGGCCCCGGGCATGACGAAGGGCGGGTGGAAGGGGATCCTTCCACCCGCCCTTGGTCAATCAGCGGGTGCCAGCGGCGCTGCCGCAGGCGGTATGCCGATGGGTCAGCGACGAGCGAGCTGGTCGCGGATCTCGGTCAGCAGCGCGATCTGCGGGTCGACCTCATCCTCGACCGGCTTCTGGAAGCGCGCCTTGGCGGCCTCGTAGGGCTTGACGATGAAGAAGTAGACGACGAAAGCCATGATCAAGAACGCGACGAGCGCGGTCAGGAACGGGCCGACGGACACGAGGCCGCCCGGGTGCCACTCATCGAAGTTCGGGGCGCCGCCAGCCTTGGCGAGCAGCTCGATGATGATCTTGGTGAAGGCGGTCACGACGGCCGCGAAGGCGGCACCGATGACGAACGCGACGGCAAGCTCAACGAGGTTGCCGCGCATGATGAAGTCCTTGAAACCCTTCATGGGATTCTCTGTTTCCTTAGGTAAGGGGGAACACGGGGCGCCATCACGTGCGTCGGGATGCGCCGGGGGCTCGGGAACGAGCCAGGGAAGATCATAGCCAATGCCGGGAACTTTTTCGCGCTGAACCTCTTGCCGTGCTGGGCTGCGATGGGGTATGAGGCTGGCGCGGCACTCACGGCTCAGCGGCTGGCGCGGGGCGTGGCGAGAGGGCCAAGAAGACCGCATCCGGGCCACTCGCGGAGCCCTGACCTGCGGGGATGCGCGCGACATCGCTCGGGCGCACCGCCAGGAAGACCGACGACGCGCCGGCGGCGCCCCCGCTCTCGTCCCCCGCGGAAAGGTCGTCCGCTGCAGGCGTCGTGCGGCGTGTCACATCCACCACATGGGCATCACGAGCAACGCGCTTGCTCGACCCCACGGCATACACATCCACGGCGTCGCCGATCCGCAGGCGCGCGGCGACGACATCACCGATCGGCAGGACGACCCCGACCCGCCCGGCCGGCACCATCGCCGCACCCGGCAAGACCGCCGCCGGCCGGGCTATGGGCGGCGAGGCGTCCGACTCCGGGAGATCACCGATCGCCGGCAACCCGCCCCCTCCCGGTGCGGCCGAGGCGCCCGCCGGCGTCGGTGCCTCGGAGCCGCCAGGTCGATTCAGCACCACAACGGCGGCCGCAAGGATGGCCAGGGCGGCAATGGCGCGCCGCAGCAGCACGCGTCGCCGCGCCGCCCGGCGTCCAGCCCCGATGACGGCGGCGAACGGTGAATCCGCCGCGACCGCCCGCCGCGCGGCATCCCGCGCGCTCTTTCGTCTCATCGTCTCCCCCAGACTTCTCGTGGTTGATCGTGTCCGCGCCGTGAGCGATCGGTGTCAGGGCAGCGCGAAGGGCACGGTGATGCCGTCCAGGGCCCGCCGGCAAGTGCAGATCGCCTCGGCATCGGGCTCCGAAGCCGGCAAACCGGCGATGCTCGCGCGGACCGTCTCCTTCAAGGTCTCCATGTGCCGGGCAAAGACCGCCAGCACCTCCTCGTGCGTCACCGCCGGCAGGTCATCGACGCCCGCGTCGTGATCGGTCACCAGGGCGATGGTCGTGAAGCACATCGCGAGTTCGCGGGCCAGCGCCGCCTCGGGCATGGCCGTCATCCCGACGATGCTCCAGCCCTGCGCGGCGTGCCAACGAGACTCGGCCGCCGTGGAGAAGCGGGGCCCATTGATCACGACCAGCGTGCCGCCGTCGACCGCCGGTTGACGCTCACCAGCCGCCCGCAGCACCGTCGCGCGGCCACGCGGGCAATACGGCTCGGCGAGCGAGGTGTGCACGACCGGGCCCGGCTCGTCATAAAGGGTGTGCGCACGCCCCCAGGTGCGATCAACCACCTGATCGGGCACGATCACGGTGCCGGGGCCGAACTCGCGGCGCAGCGAGCCCACGGCGCACGGGGCGAGGATCTGGCGCACCCCCAGCGAGCGCAACGCCCACAGATTGGCGCGGTAATTCACCCGATGTGGCGCGAAGCGATGCCCCTGACCGTGACGGGCGACGAAGGCGACCCGCCGATCACCCACCGATCCGATGACGATGTCGTCACTCGGCTCGCCGAAAGGAGTTGCCCGGCGATGGCGCTCGGCGTCGGTGAAGAACGAATAGAAGCCCGACCCGCCGATCACAGCGATCTCGGCGAGCGGTTCACGAGGTGCAGGAGCCGTCATGCCGCGACTGTATGCGCGCGGCGGCCGCCGCGAAAGCCCGCGTCAGGACGCTGTGGAAACCGCCGATTTGGCGCTTGAGCCTGTGGATGACGAACCGGCGGGGCTCGCCGCGGCTGGGCTGCTCGACCCGCCGGTCGAGCCTTCCGACCCGCTGCTGCTGGCCGTGCCGCCGGAGTCGCCAGGGGTCTTGGCCGGCAGGCTGCTTGAGGAACCCGAGCGAGAGTCCGTGCGATAGAAGCCGCTGCCCTTGAAGACGACCCCGACGGCGTTGAATTGCTTGCGCAACCGGCCGTCGCACTCGGGGCATACGGACAAGGAGTCGTCACTGAAGGACTGGACGATGTCGAAAGCGTGGCCACAGTCGGCGCAGGCATAGGCATACGTGGGCAAGAGATCCTCCGGCAGCGTGAGCCCCCGCGCAGGCGGGCGGCGAATTGATCACTCATGATAAGTGGCGCGCCGCCGGTGGCATTCCCGGCGTCAGGGCGAGCCCGCCGGGGGCGTATGCCGCTCGCCCGCCCGCCGTCGCGCCGCCGGGCCCGCGCTCCACTCCGCCAACCGGCCGCCGCGGCTGACCGCGCGCAACATCTCTTCGGTCCGTTCTCGGTGGACATCGGTGGTGACGAGCAACAACTGATCGCCATGCATCAGCCGGGTCCGGGGGCCGGGCACGAGGGTGGTGCCATCACGCACGATCAACGTGATGTGGCTGCCTTTCGGCAATCGGAGTTCGAAGATGGCGACGCCGTGCAGGTGAGATCGCTTCCCGACGGCGACGTGCATCATCGAGGCCCCGAGTTCCTCCACCGGCATGGTTTCCACGCTCAGCGAGCGAGCCCGGTGCTCCTCGATCACCCCGAGGCGCCGGGCCAGCGCCGGCAGCGTCGGGGCCTGCACCAGGGTGAAGATCACGACCAGCACGAAGACGAGTTCGAAGATCCACTCGACATCGGGAGCGCGCTCGATCACCGGGACAGTCGCGAGCACGACCGGCACCGCCCCGCGCAGTCCGGCCCAGGACAAGAAGGCCTGCTCGCGCAGGCTGAAGCCGAACCAGGACACCGATGCCAGCACCGACAGCGGCCGGGCCACCAACAATAAGACGGTTCCGACCACGAGCGCCGGCACGATCTGGTCGGCGAAGCCGGACGGCGAGACCAGCATCCCCAAGAGCACAAATAGCCCGATCTGGGCCAGCCACCCGAGGGCCGTGGCGAAGGCGTCGATGGCGGTGCGATGCGGCAGCGCCAGGTTGCCCAGCACCAGGGCCGCCAGGTAGGTCGCGAGAAATCCGGAGGCGTGGACGGAGGCGGCCACGGCATACGCGAGCACGGCGACGGCGACGATGCCGATCGAGAACAGCCCCGAACTGCCCGCCGCGGCCCGGCGCATCAGCTTCGCCCCACCCCAGCCGATGGCGACCCCGATGACCGCTCCCACCGCGAGTTCGGCCACGGCCAATCCGATGAGGGCCAGCGGTCCGATGGCCTCGCTCGGATCGGCAGCCCGGGCCGCTAGCGCGGTGACGAGGATGACGACGGGAGCATCGTTGAAGCCGGACTCTGCCTCCAACATCCCCGACAGCCGGCGCGGCAGCGGCACGGCCCGCAGAACGGAGAAGACCGCCGCGGCATCGGTGGAGGAGACGATGGCCGCTACCAGCAGCGCCGTCGTCCAGGACCAGCCGAGCACATAGCGGCCCGCCACCGCGACCACGCCGACCGAGACCACGACACCGACGGTCGCGAGCATCCCTGCCGGGGCGATGGCCGAGCGGATCGAGCGCCACGAGGTGGTCAGCCCGCCCTCGATGAGGATCAACACCAAGGCGGTGTACCCGAGCACCAGGGTGAGTTGGTCGCTGCGGAATTCGATGCCCGCGACGTCGATGAGCATGCCCACGCCGAGATAGAGCAGCAGCGAGGGCAAGCCGGTGCGCGTCGAGAGCCGCACCGCCATGGCGCACAGGATCAGCGTCAAGGAGCCGACGAGCAGCAGCCCGGTCAGGTCGGCCAGCGTGAACCCGGTGCCGGGGTCGCTGGCCACGGGCAACATGCGCTCTCCTGCCGGAGTCGGGGGTGGGTGACCCGATTCTTTCAGGCCCCCGAGCCCGTATGCCGTGTGGTCCCGTATGTCGTCCACGCCAGCCCCTGGGCGCTCACCACCGCATCGACCGGCTGGTCCCACGGGTCTGCGGGCAGGTGGTGAGGCAGCAGCTCGCCGGGATGCAGGAGCGCCACGATGACGGCGCCCGGGCGAGCGCGCGGCAGGGCCCGGTCATAGCAGCCACCCGCCTGACCCATCCGGGTGCCGCCGGTGTCGACGCTGAGGGCCGGGATCAGCACGAGCCGGCAGGCTGCGATGGCGCCGAGCCCCCATGGCGTGCGCACGGGATCGGCGCGGTCGCTCCAGTCGAGGTCGAAGCTGGGCAAGGTGATGGGCACCAGGACGGTCGCGCCGCGGGCGGCGAGCACCCGGCATACGGGCTCGATCTGGGGTTCGACCGGCAGCGACTCATAGGCCGTCACGGCATCGCCGGGGCCGATCTGCAGATCGTCGAGCAGGGGGCGCAGGTGCTCGGCGATGCGTTCGCCGTCCGCGAGCAAGTCCCGCGCCGAGGCGATCTCCCGGCGCGCGGCCCGCCGTTGCGCTCGGATCTGCTGCTTGACGGTGCGGCCCACGCCTCCGAATCGTAGGCGCGCGCCATCTAGGGTTGGGGTCATGAGTGATCACGGGCTCGCGGCGTCGCGGGCAGCGATGGCCCAGTTGGGCACCTCCGAGGCGGCGATCGCCACTTTCGAACGGTTTTATCGGATGCTCGAGTCGGGGGAGCAGGGGATCATCCCGGAGGCGAGCATCGAGCCCTTGGGGCACGTGCCCACGCTCGCCGGCGTCGAGGCGGACGAGGAGCAGCGGCGCGCCGCGCTCGCGAAGGTCGCCGTCATCAAACTCAATGGCGGTCTCGGCACCAGCATGGGCTTGTCCGGGCCCAAGACGGCCCTGCGGGTGCGCGGGGAGCTGACCTTCCTCGACATCATCGCGCGCCAGACGCTCGCGCTGCGCCGGCAGTATGGCGTGGACCTGCCCCTGCTCTTGATGAACTCCTTCCGCACGCGCGCGGAGTCGCTCGCGATCCTCGCCGCCTATCCCGAGTTGCCGGTCGCAGGACTGCCCTTGGACTTCCTGCAGAATGCGGAGCCGAAGTTGACGGCCGATGGCTTGGAGCCGGTGGTGTGGCCGGCCGATCCGGAACTGCAATGGTGCCCGCCGGGGCACGGCGACGTCTATGTCTCCCTCCAGGGCACCGGTTTGTTGGATGCTTTGCGCGCCAAGGGAATCCGCTACATCTTCCTCTCGAATGCGGACAATCTCGGCGCGACGTGCGATCCGGACATCGCCGCCTGGCTGCTGGCCAATGACATTCCCTATGCCGCTGAGGTGTGCGAGCGGACGGCCAACGACCGGAAGGGTGGCCACCTCGCGGTGCGCAGATCCGACGGCCGGCTGATCCTGCGCGATAGCGCGATGGTCGCCCCGGGCGAGGATGCCTTCTTCCAGGACAACACCCGGCACACCCTCTTTCACGCGAACAATCTCTGGGTCGATCTCGACGTGCTCGATGCCCTGCTGCGCGAGCGCGACGGCGTGCTGGGTCTGCCGATCATCGTCAACCGCAAGACCGTCGACCCGACGGATGCGAACTCGACCCCCGTCGTGCAGATCGAGTCGGCGATGGGGGCGGCGATCGAGGTCTTCGAGGGATCCCAAGCAATCGCGGTGCCGCGCAACAGGTTCCGGCCAGTGAAGTCGACCAACGAATTGTTGCTGGTGGCATCGGACATCTTCGAACTCGATGCCGATGCACAGCTCGTCTCGACGATCGACCACGCCGAGCCGGCGATCACCTTGGGACCGGCCTACAAGTTCGTGCCCGACTTCCTGACGCGCTTCCCCGATGGGGTGCCGAGTATGCGCGAGTGCACCTCCTTGGCCGTGCCGGCCGATGTCACCTTCGGTGCCCGGGTGCGCTGCGTCGGGGATGTCGTCGTGGCGGGGGCGCCGTCCGGGGCGATCCCCGATGACGCGGTGCTGACCGGGGTGCTCGATTCGTGATGCGTTCGGTCACCGAGCATCGCGGCGCGATCCTCGCGGCCCTGACGCCCCTGGCGCCGGTGGCGTTGCCGCTGCCCGAGTGCCTCGGGCTGATCACAACGCAGGAGGTGCGCGCGCGAGTTCGCTTGCCCGGCTTCGACAATTCCGCCATGGACGGGTATGCCGTGCGGGCTGCCGATGTGGTCGGCGCCCGTGAGCAGGCCCCCGTCGCGCTGACCGTGATCGGCGAGGTGGCCGCCGGCGCGGATGCCGGCGGGCTCGTGCTCGCGCCCGGTCAGGCCGTGCGCATCATGACCGGGGCGATGCTGCCCGCCGGCGCCGATGCCGTGGTGATGGTGGAGCGCACGGATGGCGGGACCGAGACCGTGGCCGTGCGCGATGCCGTGCCCGTCGGGCGCTCGATCCGGCCCGCGGGGGAGGACGTCGAGGCCGGGGCCCTCGTCATACCGGCGGGGACCAGGGTCAATGCCCGCACGCTGGCCCTCGCGGCGTCCACGGGCCATCCGACCTTGATGGTCCGTCCGCGGGCGCGAGTCGCCGTGGTCTCCACGGGCGAGGAGTTGATCCCTGCGGGAAAACCGTTGGCGCCCGGGCAGATTCACGAGTCGAACTCGGTCATGTTGGCCGCGGCCGCGCGCACTCTCGGCGCCGAGGTCGTGGCCTGCGAGTCCAGCGGCGACGACCCCGAGGCGTTCGTCGCCCTGCTGGGCGAGCTGGCCCGCACGTGTGATGCAGTGATCACGAGCGGCGGGGTGAGCATGGGCGCGTATGACGTGGTCAAGGCGGCCCTGCGCGATCACGGCATCGACTTCGTCCAGGTGGCAATGCAGCCGGGCAAACCGCAGGGCTTCGGCTTGTTCGGCGCCGGCCGGGTGCCGATTTTTGCGCTGCCCGGCAATCCGGTGTCCGCCTTCGTCTCCTTCGAGGTCTTCGTCGCCCCGGCGCTGGAGGCGATGATGGGAACGACACACGAGCGCCGCGTGGTAGCGGGGACGATGGGCCACGCGCTGACCTCGCCGGCCGGACGCACGCAGATCGCGCGTGCCGTCACGACTCGATCCGGTGCGGGCTGGGTCGTGGATCCCGTTGTGGGACAAGGCTCGCACTTCATCGCCGACCTGGTCCGCGCCAACAGTCTGGTGATCGTGCCGGCCGAGACCACGGCCCTGGCGACGGGGGACAGCGTCGAGGTCTGGCTGCTCGATGAGCCGCGGGGCACCTGGTGAGTGCCGAGTCGGGAGCGGGGCTTACCCACGTCCGAGCCGACGGCTCGGCGCACATGGTCGATGTGTCGGCCAAGCCGGTCACGGCTCGTGAAGCCTCCGCGGCTGGCCGAGTCCTGTTGTCCGACAATGCTGTTGCCGCGCTCCGCAGCGGGAACGTCACCAAAGGTGATGCGCTGGCCGTCGCGCGAATCGCGGGGATCGCCGCGGTGAAGCGCACGCCGGACCTGATTCCGCTGGCCCATCCGATCGCCGTGCATGCCGTCAGCGTCGATCTCTGCGTCGTCGATACCGGCGTGGAGATTCGGGCCACAGTGCGCACAGCGGATCGCACCGGCATCGAGATGGAGGCGCTGACAGCGGTCGCCGTGGCAGCCCTGACGGTCATCGACATGGTCAAGGCGATCGACAAGCATGGGCGGATCACCGACATCCGGGTGACGGCGAAATCCGGTGGCCGATCTGGAGATTGGGTCCAGGAGTGACGGGCGATCTGGCTGGCGTCCGGGCGCTGGTGGTCACCGCGTCCACCCGCGCGGCGGCAGGGGTCTATCCCGACCGCGGGGGGGCGCTCATCGTGGCCGCCCTGCGGGAGTGGGGGGCCGAGGTCGGCGAGCCGGTGGTCGTTGCGGATGGCGAGGCGGTGGCGAGCGCCCTGGGGGCGGGGGTCACGGCATACGACCTCATCATCACCACGGGCGGCACCGGCTGCTCGCCGACCGACTCGACTCCCGAGATCACCCGGGCGCTGATCGACCGCGAGATCCCCGGGATCGCCGAGGCGATTCGGGCGCAGGGGGTGGCCGATGGCATCCCGAGCGCGATGCTGTCGCGTGGAGTGGCGGGACTTGCGCGGCGGTGCCTCATCATCAATTTGCCGGGCTCCACCGGAGGCGTGCGCGACGGACTGGCCGTCGTCAAACCCGTTCTGCCACACCTGATCAGCCAAATTCGCGGCGGGGATCACTAGGTGGCCGCGGGTGCGTGGCCGGTGGAATTGGCTGCTGTCGTGCCCGACGGCGGCGCCTTGCGGCTGCGCCCGCTGGCCAGGGGGGACAAGGCCGCTTTTGTGGAATTGCGCGCCCGCAACCGGGAATGGCTGCGGCCGTGGGATCCGACCAGCCCGGACGGTCCGGTGCCGACCGTCTCCTTCGAGCGGATGGTGCGCGAGCAACGCAAGAACGCCAAGGCCGGCACCCTCATGCCCTTCGCGATCACTCTCGATGGCGTCCTGGCCGGGCAGGTGAACCTGTCGAGCATTGTGCGAGGCGCCTTCCGGTCCTGCACTGTCGGCTATTGGATCGGCCGGCAGTTCGCCGGCCGGTCGGCCATCCCGTTGGCTGTCGCGCTCGCCGGGGATTACGCGATGGCGCGAATTGGGTTGCACCGCATCGAGATCAACATCCGGCCCGAGAATGCTGCGTCACTGTCCGTGGTGCGCAAGCTCGGCTTCCGGGATGAGGGGCCACGGCCGCGATATCTGCACATCGACGGCGCCTGGCGTGACCATCTCTCCTTTGCGCTCACGGCCGAGGAGATCGGTCCCGGCGGCCTGGTCGCGCGCCTTCGCTCCTGACCGACGACCTTCGGTCCGCGGCGAAATCATCAGTCCCAGCAGTCACATGCGCGACACACCGGGCGCGGTCCCGCGCTCGCGCGAGCAGGCTACATACGGTGGGGACCGTGCAGCCGAGCAGCCTGATCTTCCTCCTTGTCATCGCCATTTGGGCTGCCTTCTTGGTTCAGCACTGGCTCGGCCGGCGCGAGAATCTCGTGACCGCGCGGACGGTGGACCGGTTCTCGGAGTCGATGCGCATCCTCGATCGCGGCACTGGCGTGGCCCCTATGGCCGAGGCTCCAGCCCCCAGCGCGTCGGCCGCCCGGGTGCACCGGCCCCAGGCGACGGTCGCCCGCGCCGAGGCGATCTTGGGCGGGGTTGCCGATTCCCCGGTCATCCACCGCGCCCGATCGGCGGGCGGCCGAGCCGTCGCCGGGACCCGCCGGGCCGGCTCGCGGGCGGCGTCGGCGTCGATGACCCGCACGATGCCGGTCTTCGGCCGCGCCACGAGAGGTGTGCTCGTGATGGCCGCCTTCACTCTGACCGTGCTGACAAGCCTGCTTGCGATCCTCAATGTGGTGGGCCTGCGCTTCCCATTGGTTGCCCTCGTGCTGACCGGCGCGGCGTTGTGGTGGTTGCGGCGCGGCGTTGCCGCCGAGGCCGCCGCGCGTCGGGCGCGCCGGGGCGCGGGGCGTGCCGCCTCGGGTCGGGCGCCGGTTTCTGGTCATCGCTCGACATCACCTCACGGCGCTGCGCCCTCACGTTTCG
>Ga0075158_10002145_pt1 | contig 14516 bp, 16 predicted proteins | sample JI91814BDNA_FD_70968 | JGI IMG/M metagenome (GOLD analysis project Ga0075158, IMG submission 70968) | Wastewater effluent complex algal communities from Wisconsin, to seasonally profile nutrient transformation and Carbon sequestration -... | ecosystem: Engineered > WWTP > Effluent > Algae... | reverse complement strand
GTCCGCATCATCCGCTCGGCGGATGACCGCATCCTCGATCTGGCGACGCTCTCGGCCTACCAGCGCGTCTATGTCGAGGTGCTGCGCATGAAGAAGCCGGACCCGGTGCGCCCCAACTCGTGGCTCATCTATCCGCTGCCGACCCAGGCCCAGATCGCAGCCCTCGCCTCGACCACCCGCGAAACGGTCGCCCGCGTGCTGTCGCAGTTGAACCACGACCATATCGCGGAGCGGAAGTCGAAGACGCTCTACATCCGCGATCTGGCAAAACTCCAGGCCCTTGCGGCCAAAAGCCAGCCCGACGGCAAGATGAACTAGCCCTCGCGGGTTCTTCGGCTAGACTTTGCAGCGCCGGCGGTCATCCCGCCGGCGTTTGCATGCGAGGCGACATGACTGGCCTGCCTGACCTGCCCGCCATCGGCGCCGACGCCGCCTGGCCCGACTGCGACTGGGCGCGCGACAAGCTCCCCGGCTCCACCGATGCCGACACGCTCGATGCCCTCGTCAGCCACGCCTTCTCTGAATCGAGCCATACCGGCATGGGCGAGACCCACGCCTTCATCGCCATTCACAAGGGCCGCATCGTCGCGGAACGCTATCTCGGCGGCATCTACACGGCCGAGGCCACCTACCCCTCATGGTCGATGGCGAAGTCGATCACCCAGCTTCTGACCGGTTTCCTTGCTGCCGAGCGCAAGGTCGATGTCGCAGCGCCGTTCGATGCACCTGAATGGCGAGAACCCGGCGATCCGCGCGGGGCGATTACCTGGACACACCTGCTCCAGATGGCGAGCGGCCTCGCCTTTCGCGAAGACTATATCGACGGCGAGGTCTCCGACGTCATCGAGATGCTCTTCGCCTCGGGCGCAAATGACATGGGCGCTTTCGCCGCGTCGAAGCCGCTCGCACACAAGCCGGGCGCGTTCTTCAACTACGCCAGCGGCACCACCAACATTCTCGCACGCTCACTGAAAGGTCTCGTGGGCGGCGGTGAGGCCGGGATGAAGTCGTTCATGGCGGAGCGGTTGTTCGGCCCGCTCGGCATCGAGAAGACCATCCCGAAGTTTGACGAAAGTGGCACCTTCATCGGCTCGTCCTACTGCTTCATGCGCGCGGAAGACTTTGCCCGCATCGGTCTCCTCGCCTTGCGCGGCGGCAACTGGCGCGGCGAGCAATTGCTCCCGAAGAGCTGGATCGACTTCGCCCGCACCCCCGGCCCGGCTCAGCCCGAAGACGGCCGCGGCTATGGCGCGCAGTGGTGGCTGAACATGTTCTCGCCCGGCGGCTTTTCGATGAACGGCTATGAAGGCCAGTGGGTCGCCTGCTGCCCGCATCGCGACCTCATCCTTGTACGTCACGGTAAGTCCACCAATGGCCCCGACGCCCTGCGGCAGGACGCCGCTCGCGATTGGTTGATCGCCGCCATGGGCTGCTTCCGCTGATGTGATCGCCGCCGCTTCGGCAGATCGCGCAACAGTGTCAGAATTGCCGCCTGCCGGAGATGATCATGCGCGCTGCGTCCCTCGCCTTTGCCGCCCTTCTCGCCGCCCACGCGTCGGTCGCCGCACCGCGCGATGTCGTGGCTGAACTCGCCGACACGGTCGAAGCGCATTTCTACGACGAGGCGAAGGCCAGGGAGATCGCCGCCGGCCTCCGCACCGAGGCCGAGCGGGGCAGCTATGACACGCTGACGGCGCCGAAGGATCTGGCGCCCGCCCTGACTGCCTACCTGAAACCCTACGACACGCACTTCAACGTCGAATGGGTCGGCGACGGCGCGCCGGAGGCCGAACTTCCTGCGGGCGATCCCTCCGTCCCAAAGCTGCCGATTCCGGAAGCGCTGGCGCGCAACAATCACGGCTTCCGCAAGATCGAAATTCTTCCCGGCAACATCGCCGTCATCGAGATGCGCAGCTTTGACCTGACGCGCGCCCCCGGCGATCCCGCCCGTATCGCCGCCGACGGCGCACTCGCGGCGGTATCGGGCGCAGCAGCGGTCATCTTTGATCTGCGCCAGAGCATGGGCGGCGCGCCCGATATGGTCGGCTATCTCGCCAGCGCCTTCTTCGCGCCCGGCCGCGACGGCATCTACAACGTCTTCACGTCGCGCAGCGAAACGCGAACCGAGAAGCCGGAAACGCCCTACGCGAACCCGCGCCCCGACGTCCCGCTCTACGCCGTCATTTCGGGCCGCACCTCATCGGCCGCCGAATCCTTCCCCTACACGCTGCAGGCCGCCGGCCGCGCAACCATTGTCGGTGAAGCCAGCTCCGGCGCCGGCAATCCCGGCTCCGTCTTTCCGATGAAGTCCGGTTACACCGTCTTCATCTCGCTCGGCCGAACCGAGAACCCGATCACCAGGTCGAGCTGGGAAAAGACCGGCGTCATACCCGACATCGAAGCGCCCAATAGCCAAGCCCTCACCGCCGCCTATCGCGAAGCACTGAAAACCGTCAGCGCCAACGCCGCCTCCCCGACCGACAAGGTGGAGGCCACCTGGGCGCTCGAACAGCTCGATGCGCCGACCCTTGCGGTCGAGACGGACGACTATGTCGGCTCCTACCAGAACACAGCGATCGCGATGGTCTCCGGCGCGCTCGTTTACAGGCGCGACCGCCGCCCCGAAGCGCTGCTGGTCCCTCTTGCGCCAGACGTGTTCGGGTTCGCCGATCTTCCCAACCGCCGCATCCGCTTCACGCGCGACGCATCCGGCGCCGTCACGCATCTTGAGGAATACTCGACGATCGGCGACGTCCTGCGCCTGCCGCGCAGTTAGTCCGGAACGTAGGTCTGGCGCAGGGTAAGCATCAGCTCCTGTGTCGCCTGCTGTCCCTCGGGCTCAGAGTTGGAGACCGTCACGAGGGCGACGCCGCGAACTGGCGCGAGAATGACGGCTGCATGCCACATCGTGTTCGACCCCTCGTGGACCAGCACATGCCCGCGCGCCCAACCGCGCGAGGCGATGAGTCCCCAGCCGCGCCGATAGGTTTCTCCCTCAGCCGGCGGCTCGGTCATCTCTTCCACCGTACGGGCGCTCAGCCTGCCCGACCCGCCGGCAAGGATCGCCTGCAGCCATTTGCCATAGTCGGCAAGATTGAGGTGCACTGTGCCGGCGGGGCCCAGCGCAGGCGGGTTATCGGCATTCAGTCCGGGCGCGATCCCTTGCGCCCCGCGATGGCCCCACGGTGCCGGATCAGCCGGCGCTCCAAACCCCGCGCTCGACATGCCCAGCGGGTCGAACAGCTCAGCGCGGATCACATCTTCCCACGCCATGCCGGTCGCCTGTTCGATCGCTGCGCCCTGCACGATGAAGTTGATATTGGCATAGGAAAAAGCACCGACCTCTCCGGCCGGCGGAGCGCCCAGCACCCTGGCCGTGAGCTCGGCCCTCTGCTCCGGCATCGAGCGCGTGTCCTGGCGCGCCGTCATCAGCCAGGCGCGGCCGATCACCTCGGCATCACGCAATCCCGCGACGTGACCGCTCAGGTCATCGGCCGTCAGGTCGGCCAGCGCCGCGTCGACCGCGATGTCAGGAAAGAGTTCGGCGAGCGTCGCGCCTTCGGCGATATGTCCCTGCTCCACAAGCCCCTGATAAACGGCGGCCGTCATCGCCTTGGTGTTCGATCCGATATGCCATGGATCGGCGGCCAGAACCGGGTCGCCCGATCCGGCCCGCCGTTCTCCCAGGACACCAAGAACCAGTGTTTCGGTCGCCGTGAAGACAGCCCCGCCGACCGCGGGCGCACCACTGCTTGCCAGCGCTGCGGCGAGCGGACCGTCGGGCAGCACGAGCGCCTTGGCTGACCCCATCCCCAGAAACGGGGACGCGGCGAGGCCCTTCAGGATAGTACGTCGGTCCATGGCGCTCCCCTGCGTAAGCAGAGACTAGGCAGGGTCCGGCGCGAACTGAAGTGGCACCGTGCACAATTCCGCCCGTTTCCTGCGCCAACACGCCGCGTGTGCTTCAGGCCCGCTTCGGGTGATATGCACAACTGCCAATGAGGGGACTACCGACGATGAAACGCTATCTTGCCGCCGCCGCCTTTGCGCTGACCGCCATGGCCGCCACCACTGCCAGCGCCGCCGACTGCTCGGGCATCGCGGGTACTGAATGGAAAGCCATGAAGGGTTACACGGTCGGCGCCATCGCCGGCGGCCCTGACTGCCAGAAGGCCGTCGCGCTCATCGTCATCCGCGATGGCGAAAACAATGCCGTCTGGCACGAAAGCTATGTCGCCGAGCAGGTCATGGTGCTTGCCGGAGCCCAGAACAGCGCCGATATGTCCAAGGCGCTGGCCGAATGGATCGACACGGCAAACCCCGCCTTCGAGACCACGGCCAACCTGCCCGAATGGGCCGAGGGCGCAGACTCGCCGGTGAACGGCGACTTCCCCTTCTATCCCGAAGAAGGCATCGACCGCGAGATGTGGAACAAGATCCGCGCGATGAAGACGCCGGTCTATTGCTACGTCCAGGGCATGGAGAGCGTGGCCTGCCTCACCAATGACCCTGAGATGGGCTTCTTCAAGATCGGCGTTCAGACCTTCCCGGGCTGACCTTCCCATGCGCGATCTTCTTCAACTTGGCGCCCGCGCCGGTGAATTGCTGAAAGCCCGCAAGGAGAAGATCGCGGTCGGCGAAACCTCGGCGGGCGGCCTCATCTCGGCTGCCCTGCTCGCGGTGCCCGGCGCGTCGGAGTATTTCGCCGGCGGCGCTGTGACATACTCGCCGCGCGCGGTGCGCGGCCTGCTCGACCTCACCTTCGACGAGTTGCGCGCCAAAGGCATCCGCTCCTCGTCAGAGCCCTATGCCGAAATCCTTGCCGAGACGATCCGCCAGAAACATGGCGGCGTCGCGTGGGGATTGAGCGAAACCGGTGCCGCCGGCCCGCACGGCAACGGCTATGGCGACCCCGCTGGCCACACTTGCATCGCCGTCGCTGGCCGCATGAACGCGGTCCGCACGATCCGCACCGGGTTGCCCGACCGCGTCGAAAACATGTGGCTTTTCACCGAAGCCGCGCTGGCGCTTCTGGTGGAGAGTCTCGAGGCAGCTCCGTAGGTCCGGCTAGCTTGCGTACACGTCGTCCGTGCGCCGGCGCGGCCATGACGGCAATCCGAACAGGAAGACATAGAACGCCAGCGCCGCTAGCCCGGCGAGTCCCACAAAGATCGCGTGATGATCCGCGCCCAACGGCAGGCTCGTCTTCTTCGGGTCGGCGGGGTCGTAGAGAATGTTGAACTGCGCCCCGCGCACGGCTTCCTCGCGCGGCAGTCCGGTCTTGGTGATGTAGCCCGAAATTTGCCGCTTCACGCCCTTGGCGTCGGGAAAGGTGAAGGTCACACGGAATTCATGGATGATCTCACCGCCCCGTGCCTCGGCGAGATCGATCTCTGCCTTGTCGCAGTCGCGCCACGCCTTTGATGTCTGACAGCGATAGCCCGATGCAATGATCGTCGCGACCGAACGCTCATAGGTGAACGCCGCGATCGCCTGATTGCCCATCATGAAGGCGCAGATACCCATCCCCGCCGCCGCGATAACGAGCAGGCATGTCTTCACTTTCGAGACGACCTCGCCGGTGACGGCCTCGGTGATCTGCGCAACCAGAGTCATGCCCGCCAATCTGGCAGACAAGACTCAAGCGCCGGTTAAGCCGTCAGGAAAATTGCAACGCGCCCGTTAACCCGCCAGCGCCTCGTCGGCACTGATGCTGGGCAGCTTCTGAGCTTCGCCGACCGCGGCATAGGTCAGACGCCCGTGATGGACGTTCAGACCCGCCTTCAGATGCGGATTGTCCAGCAGCGCCCCTTTGTAGCCCTTGTCGGCCAGCGCCACCGTGAACGGCAGCGTTGCGTTGTTCAGCGCGAAGGTCGAGGTGCGCGCCACGCCGCCCGGCATGTTCGCGACGCAGTAATGCACGACGCCGTCCACCTTGTAGGTCGGGTCGGCGTGCGTGGTCGCATGCGCCGTCTCGGCGCAGCCGCCCTGGTCGATGGCGACATCGACGATCACTGATCCGGGTTTCATCTGGCTCACCATCTTGCGGGTGATGAGCTTGGGCGCCTCTGCACCCGGCACCAGCACCGCGCCGACCACAAGATCGGCCTCGAGCACATGGCTCTCGATCGCATCATAGGTCGAATAGATTGTGTTCAGCTTCGCCCCGAACTGCTGATCCAGCTCGGCGAGGCGCGGCAGCGACTTGTCGATCACCGTCACATGCGCTTCCAGGCCCATCGCCATGCGCGCGGCATTCGCGCCCACGACGCCGCCGCCGATGATGACGACCTTCGCCGCCGGCACGCCGGGCACGCCGCCCAGCAGCATACCGCGCCCGCCCTGTGTCACTTCCAGGCAATGCGCGCCCGCCTGGATCGACATGCGTCCCGCGACTTCCGACATCGGCGCCAGCAGCGGCAACCCGCCGCGCGCGTCTGTCACCGTCTCATAGGCGATGGCGACGCATTTCGATTTGATCAGCGCCTCGGTCTGCTCCGGATCGGGTGCGAGGTGGAGATAGGTGAACAGCACCTGCCCCTCGCGCAGCATCGCGGTTTCCGACGGCTGCGGCTCCTTGACCTTCACGATCATGTCGGCGCGCGCGAAAATATCTTCCGCGCTGCCCACAATTTCTGCGCCCGCCTGGCGGTAGAATTCGTCGGTCAGGCCGATCGCCGACCCGGCATTGGCCTGCACCATCACCTTGTGGCCATGGACGATCAGTTCGCGCACGGCGCTGGGCGTCATGCCGACGCGGTATTCGTGAACCTTGATCTCTTTCGGCACGCCGATGAGCATGGAAATCTCCTGAAAGGGTGGCGCAGCGCCGCCCGAATTACCTCAACCTAGCATCCCGACCGCATCATGCTCTAGCGGCAGCCAGCGATGCAGGACGTGGCCAGAGGCCGCATCAAATGTGAACACATTGCCGCCGCCCTGCGGCTGGTCGAGGGCTCGCGAGATCGGCAGACCCAGCCATGCCGTCATCAGCAGCGTGCCGACCGCGCCATGCCCGACCAGGAGCAGATCGCCGCCTGTCGCGCCCTCGGCCAATACGCTCCGTGCAGCCGAGACGACCCGCGCCTGCGCCGCCCGCGCTGTTTCCCACCCCGCTACGCTTTCATCCGGATGGGCGAAGAACCGGTCCGCAACGGTTTCGAATTCGTCAGGCGCCAGAAAGCCGGTCGCCGACCGGTCGTTCTCGCCCATATCCGCCCGCGCTTCGGGTATGAGGCCCAGTTCCGCACCGATGATCGTCGCCGTTTCGGCGGCTTTCGTTTCCTCAGATGATACGATCCGCCGGACACCTGCGACCCACGCAGATGTCGCGACCACCTTTGCCCGGGCCCTGCCGGCCGTATTCAGCGACCAGCATGGCACGGGTATGGCAGGATCGATCTCCACCTGCGGATGCGTCAGGTAGAAGACGCGCATGGCTCAGCTCGCCGCCAGCGCCTCGCCAACCTTGCCGAACATTTCATCGACATGAGCCTTCTCCGCGATCAGCGGCGGCGAGAAAGCCAGCGTATCGCCCGAGACGCGGCACATCAGGTCGCGGTCGAAGAACAGGTGCTTCATCAGCTCGAACCCGCGCTTGCCCGGTGCGCCCTCGATGGGATCGAGATCGATTGCCGCCGCGAGACCGATATTGCGGATATCGGCGACGCCCGGCTTACCCTTCAGACTGTGCACCGCATCCCCGAAATAACCTTCCAGCGCCGCCGCCCGCTCGAACAGCCCCTCATCGCGATAGACATCCAGCGTCGCGCAGGCCGCGGCCGCCGCAATCGGATGGCCGGAATAGGTGTAGCCATGGAACATGTCGATCGCGTGGTCGGGGCCAGTCATGAACTGCTGATAGATCCGTTTGTCGACCAGCACGCCGCCCATCGGCACCGCGCCTGAGGTCACGCCCTTGGCGAAGGTCAGAAGGTCGGGCGTCACGCCGAACCGTTCGGCCGCAAATGCCGATCCCAACCGGCCAAATCCTGTGATGACCTCATCGAAGATCAGCAAAATGCCATGCTTGGTCGCGATCGCCCGCAGCTTCTCCAGATAACCCTTCGGCGGCGGCAGCACGCCGGTCGATCCTGCCATCGGCTCCACGATCACCGCTGCGATGGTGGATGCATCATGCAGCGCCACCAGCTTTTCCAGTTCGTCCGCCAGATGCGCACCCCATTCGGGCTGACCGTTCGTATAGCGCTGCTCGGCGCGATTGTACGTCGCCGGCAGATGGTCGGCCTGATAGGCCAGCGCGTTGAACCACTTCTTGTTGTTGACGAGGCCCCCGGCGGAAATGCCGGTCATGCCGACCCCGTGATAGGCGCGCTCGCGACCGATGATGCGCGTGCGCGTCCCCTCACCGCGCGCCCGGTGATAGGCGATGGCGATCTTCACCGCCGTGTCGGTCGATTCCGAACCCGAATTGGTGAAGAAGACATGGTCGAGACCCGCCGGCGCCAGCGCCGCGATCCGCGCCGCCGCCTCGAACGCTGCGGGATGACCGAACTGAAAAGTCGGTGCGAAATCCAGCGTCGCCGCCGCCTTGGCAATCGCCTCGACAATGGGTTTGCGGCAATGGCCGGCATTGGCGCACCAGAGGCCGGCGGAGGCATCCAGCACCTTGCGCCCGTCCTGGTCGAAATAGTGCATGCCCTCGGCACGCGCGAGCATACGCGGGCGCTTTTTGAACTCGGTATTCGGCGTGAATGGCAGCCAGAAGGCGTCGAGCTGATTGGTGGTGAGCTGGGCTGTCATGGGGTCCGCCGGAGAATGGTGCGCGGCCAGTCTAGCCATGCCCCCGAACGGAGACCACACCCATCAGAACGGGGAGGGAATCCGGATCGCCAGCGTCACGACAAACAGGCCGAGGACATAGCTCCACAGGGCGGCGACCGAAAACACCACCATCAGATAGGCGCGCGGCTGTTCGGCCGGATCGGCTTTCAGCGCATTGAAGGTCAGTACCGCTGGCCCCGTCACGATGGTCAGACCCACCGCCGCCAGCTTGCCGGCCTCGGTCTTGGGTTCCGGCGCATATTCCGACTTGCCCGACAGGAAGCGGTAGAGGCTCGCCGCGAGCCCGGACGCCACAAACCCGCTCGCGATGATCAGAAGCAGCAGCAGCGCTTCCCGCATGTCCGGACCCCTTGTTTTGAGGGCTTTCGTGCAGATTCCGCGCCGCGCGCGGCGTGCCGTTTCGGGATTTTACTTCAGCTTGTCCAGCTCAGGCGGCAGCTTCGCGTCGGGCTCCATCTCGCGGAAACGCGAGATCGGCACACGGACCAGCGTGTTGCCGTCGGCATCGAGGAAAATCACCACCGGCTCCGTCACGCCGCCTGGTTCACCCTTGGCCATTGCCTGCGGGTCCTCGCCAGCACAGGCATCGCGCGCGGCGCCGCACGGGTTGACCGAGGGCGCTCGCCCGTCTTTGTTCACCGCCCCGAAGGCAGTTCCGGCCAGCACAGTAAGCAGAAAGACGGCGGCGATACGCATGGCTTTGACCGGATGTGAGCGGCGTTTGGGCGTCAGGTGTGCAAGCCGGGGACCATGCGCCTTGTCCCGAAACGGGACAGTTTCGTGACCCGCCCCCTCAACCCCGGCGATCCGGAGGAAAAGCCGAGCTGGCTCTACCCGCTCATCATCGCCAGCATCACCCTCGTCATCGGCGCGGTGATTCTGTGGCTCTATCTCGGCCCCAGCATCGACGACATCACCGGCACCACCGTCCGCCCGACCTCCGAAAACCAGGTCTATGAGGTCGTCCTGGGTGAACGGCGCTTCGATGTGCCTGGCAACTATATCCGCCTGCCCTCCCAGCGCCGCGCCGGCCCGGCCGGCGAGATCGAGATCATCGCGCTGCTGCCCGATCTTCACGGCTTCACCGACGGCGAGGAAGACGAGATCCGCGACGTCACGCGCGGCTCGCGCGTCGTCGGCATCATGCTCAAGGCCGGCCTGCCGGAACTGACCGAGCGCGAGCGCTTCGAGCGCATTTATCTGAAGAACGCTGACGCCGCCGTTCCGGCTTTCGATTACGAGGGCTTCCGCGTCACGCCCATGTCGGCGGATTCAGGCTATGCGGGCCAGAAGGTCTTCACGCGCGAGGACGAGGGCCATTTTACCCTCATCATCTGCACCGAGGATGACAACGAGAAAGAAATCGGCGGCCTCTGCATCCGCGAGATGGCTTGGGGGCCCGGCCTCACCGCGATCTATACGTTTCGCGGCGGCCGCCTGAAGGAATGGGCCGAGATCGACCCGGCCGTAAAGGCCCTGTTGATACGGCTGGAGCCCGCAGCGTCACGCAACGCGGCGCTGGCGCCCTCAACCCTGAGGATCGAGATCGATATCGAGGATCGCCATGTTGAACTGGTACGACGTTTCGCCGTCCTCGATGTCTTCGGTCACGACGCCGATGAAATCGGAACCCAGATACACCTCAACCGAGTCCTTGATGTTGGGGCGCGGACGCAGATTGATCGACTCGTTGCGGAACGTGTCGCGCAGATAGGCTTCGACGCGCTGCGTATCCTTGCGGTCCATGATGGCTCTCCAGTTTTGACGCGGACGCCGCCGCAGGCGGGCAGCTTCTGGCCCGCGACCCGCACAAGGTCAAGCGCGTGACCGCCGCAACGCCGCTCGGCCCCACCTGGTACGAGGCAACCGCGCCCGCTGCAGCGCCGCGACCTGCGCTCAAGGGCGAAGTAAATGCTGACGTTTGCGTCGTCGGCGGCGGCTATGCCGGCCTCAGCGCCGCGCTGCATCTGGCGAAGGCAGGTCTCAAGACGGTTCTGCTCGAAGCGAAATCCATCGGCGGCGGCGCCTCGGGCCGCAATGGCGGCCAGATCCATTCCGGCCAGCGCAAGGACCAGGAAGACCTCGAGCGCGAACTGGGCGACACCCACGCCCGCGAGCTCTGGACCCTTGCCCAGGACGCCAAGGCCCTTGTCCGCAGCCTCATCTCGGAACACGACATCGACTGCGACCTGAAGAACGGCATCCTCCACGCCGCCTGGAAACACGCCGATGCGGAGCCGCTCCGCCGCTACGTCGACCACATGGCGGCCCGCTACGGCTATGCGCAGAGCTACATCGAGGCGAAGGATGTGCCTGCCTACGTCGCCACGTCACGCTATCACGGCGCGACCAACGACCCCGGCGGCGGCCAGCTTCACCCGCTGAAATTCGCCCGCGGCCTCGCCCGTGCCGCCGAAGCCGCCGGCGCGATCATCCATGAAGGCTCGATCGTCACCGCGCTGGCAAACTCAAAAGCTGTCACAACCGGCGGACACGTCGCGGCAGACCATTTCGTCCTCGCCTGCGACACCTGGCTCGGCGAGCTCGACCGCAGCGCCGGCCGCACCGCCATCGCAATCAACAGCTTCATCGCCGTCACCGCACCGCTCGGCGCGCGAGCGGCACAATTGATCCCGTCCGATCTCCCCGTCGCCGACACCAAATTCGTCGTCGACTACTACCGTCTCACCCCCGACGGCCGCCTTCTCTTCGGCGGCGGCGAGAACTACACGCCGCGCTATCCACGTGACCTCAAGGCCTTCGTCGCCAAGCCCGTCCACCGCGTCTTCCCGCAGCTCCGGGACGTGACGTTCGACTATGCCTGGGGCGGCCCCGTCGGCGTCACGCTCTCACGCCTCCCCCATTTCGGGCACGCTGGCGCCCGCACGGTCTTCGCGCATGGCTTTTCAGGTCAGGGCGTCGCGCTCGCGACCCTCGCGGGCCAGCTCATGGCCGAAGCCACCATGGGCACCGCCACACGCTTCGACGTCTTTGCGAAACTGAAACACCGCCCGCTCCCCGGCGGACGCCTGCTGCGCACACCGATCATGGCGCTCGGCATGGCGTGGTACGCGCTAAAGGACAGACTCTAGATATCGAAGTCCGATGTGATCTGGGCCAGGAAGTTCTGGTTCATGTCATGGCTGGGATTGTCGCAGCCCGCACACCCGATCACCTTGGCCGGCACGCCCGCCGCTGTGCAATGCGCCGGCACCGCCGTCAGCACCACGCTGCCCGCACCAATGCGACTGTACTCGCCGACCTCGATATTGCCGAGGATCGAGGCGCTCGCGCCGATCATCACGCCTTTGCGGATCTTCGGATGACGGTCGCCCTTCTCCTTGCCCGTACCGCCCAGCGTCACGCCGTGCAGCATCGAGACATCGTCTTCCACCACGGCCGTCTCGCCGATCACCACGCCCGTCGCGTGATCGATGAAGACACCGCGGCCGATCTTCGCGGCGGGGTGAATGTCCGCACCGAACGTCTCGGAAATCCGGCTCTGGAAATGCAGGGCCATCCAGATGCGGTCCTGCTTCCACAGCCAGTGCGCCACGCGGTAGGCCTGCAGCGCCTGGAATCCCTTGAAGAACAGGAACGGCTGCACGAAGCCGCGCGAGGCCGGGTCGCGCTCGCGAATGGCGCTGAGGTCCGCGCGCACGGCGGCGGCGATAGAGGGATCGTGCGCGAACGCCGTCAGGAACGTGTCGCGCATCTTCATGGCGGCCATGTCGGCATCGCCCAGCTTGTTGGCCAGATGAAACGCCAGCGCGTCTTCAAGCCGGGCATGCGCCAGGATCGAGGCGTGAACAAAGCTAGCCAGCGCTGGCTCGCTCGCGGCGATCGCTTCGGCTTCGCTGCGCAGTGTCGTCCAGACCGGATCGACCACCGCCAGGCGTTCGGCTGCAACGGCCATCGTGTCTCTCTCGTCTTATCTCGTTGGTCCTAATGTAGGACCTTGGCGCCCCCATCGGAAGGGCCGCCCTGCGGCATACTAGCCCGCCGGGGCCAGCAGTTCGTTAAGACGGCCGGGCAGTTGGCCCATCCGCGCCATGTAGGAGACCTTCAAGATCGCCGCGACCGTGACCGCATCGGTGATCTCGCCCTTCACCACCTTCTCCAGCACCTTGGCGAACGGCACCCGCCGGATGGTGATGTCCTCGGTATCCTCCGGCTGCGCCTCCACGGCGCTCAGACCCGTCGCCAGATAGACATAGGCGTGCTCGTCGGTGACCGAATTCGACAAGTGCATCTGCAGGATTTCCTGCCAGGTTTCGGCGACAAGCCCCGCCTCTTCGGCCAGCTCGCGCTGCGCCCCGGCAAGCGGGCCCTCGTCCTCGCTCGCCCCGCCCTCTGGAATTTCCCAGGAATAGGCGTCCAGCGCGAAACGGTGCTGGCCGACCACCGTCACGGTGCCGTCCTCGTGCAGCGGCACGACACCGGTCGCCCAGTTGCGGAAATGCACGATCGTGTAGGTGAACGCGCGCCCGGCATCGGTTTCGACGTGATAGTCGACGCCCATGATCCATGGATTGGCGAAAACGGGTCTTTCGCCGCGAATGCTCAGCGGCCCGCGCTTTTTCATTGAAACCCGATCGTCGCCGTCAGCGGATCGAACGATTGTCCATCGTCGTCAGCCGATGTCCACGCGCCCGGAAAAACGCCGTTTCGAGGCGTTCACTCCGCCGTGCCGCGAAGTTACGGCTCGCTACGAGACCCACGCCCGCCAGCGCGGCAAAAATGAAACCAACAGCGATCCAGCCCATCGAGCGCCCCCGCCCTGTTGCTTCGCACTGCAACGACGATACGCACAAAATGTTACAAAGCCAGCACTTAGAACGCGAAAATTGATGAAAAAAGCGAAATTTCTGCGCAGGCCACCTACATCGTCCCCATGACCGAATTGATTCCTTCCGAGCGCCTCAACACCCCCGCCCCTAGCACCCTCGACCTGCTGCTGACCCGCCGCTCGGGCAGCGCCAAGGCGATGACCGGCCCTGGTCCGTCGCCGGACGAATTGCGCACCATCCTCACCGCCGCCACGCGCGTGCCGGATCACGGCAAGCTCACCCCCTGGCGCTTCATCACATTTGAGGGCGATGCCCGCACCAGGTTCGGCGCCGAACTCGCGCGCCTTTTCAGGGACAAGAATCCGGACGCCATCGACGAAATCGTCGCGCTGGAGGCAAAACGCTTCGAGCGCGCGCCTGTCGTCATTGCCGTCATCAGCCGGGCACTCGGCAACGCCAAGGTGCCGGAATGGGAGCAGGTGCTTTCGGCCGGCGCGTCGTGCATGACGCTCGGCCTCGCCGCCCATGCGCTTGGCTACACCGCGTCCTGGCTCACCGAATGGCCGTCCTATGACGAGCGGGTGAAACCCCTTCTCGGGCTCGCCGCGCACGAGCGCGTCGCCGGCTTCGTCTATCTGGGAACGCCTGCATTGCCGCTCGAGGACCGGCCCCGCCCGGCGCTGGAGACGATCGTCACCGCGTGGAGCTGACCGGCTTGGGCTTGCCGCGGCCCATCAGCCGCTTGACGGCACTGCGCCGGGGCGGAGGCGCGATGGCCGTGTCGCGCTCATAGATCACGGTGTTCCAGAAGCGTGCGCGGTGCGAGCCGGAAACCCGCCGCCAGCCCTTGAGGCGCAGCGTACGGCCCAGGATGGCGTTGAAGTAACCGTGCGCCACCAGCACCGCGAGGCCGCTGCGCTC
>Ga0075158_10002143_pt1 | contig 14522 bp, 11 predicted proteins | sample JI91814BDNA_FD_70968 | JGI IMG/M metagenome (GOLD analysis project Ga0075158, IMG submission 70968) | Wastewater effluent complex algal communities from Wisconsin, to seasonally profile nutrient transformation and Carbon sequestration -... | ecosystem: Engineered > WWTP > Effluent > Algae... | reverse complement strand
TTTTTTATGCAAAATTTGATTTAATATCCTATAGTTAAATATAATAATAGTGCTATTCTAACAATAATACATGACTGGGGAAGCTCAAATGCGCTCATTAAAAACTCTTTTTATAGCTAGTCTTTTGACTCTCCTCAGCACAGCAAGTTTTGCAGATGGCTGCTGTAAAACTATGGGCGGGATTAACTACTGTGATTCCTCAGCTGGTCGCCTAGTCTGTAAAAATGGTTTTTATTCTGCTTGTTATTGTACCCGCCATGCGGTAATGGACTTACAACTCTTACAAGGCTGTTGTTTGTGGAGAGGAGGCGTTCAACCCACATTAAACAGTTCAGGTCTCGTCGTTTGCAATGACGGTACTATTTCTGAAGAATGTACTCTACAAAATCCTCTAGAACGTATTTCTATTTGGTAATTGGCAATATCATTCTCAAATTTCTTGACGGGCTCCGCAACCTATACTTGGGCTTACTAGACCGATCCCGCTCAAGTATAGGGCTTGGATAGGTCTATTTCATTGCCATACCTGAACCTGAAGTGACCGAAGTAGCACTGTCTTTCTCATTCCCTCCTAATGCGGGAAATAAAGTACTGCGCGCAAAGCTCAATCCTTGGCGATCCTTCTGATATTCAACACAAATACGCTCTTGTAACTCTGTCGGCATAAAGCCCACCGCACCATAGACTTTCACATTGCCACTGGGCTTCTTATCTTTAGGATAAGCCATCACAGCTAAAACCGAATCTTTTAGATCAGAACAAAAGTTCTCCACAAGTCCATCGACAAGTGTGTGAACATGAGTCAGACAAAAGTGGAAACCATCCGGATTTTGCAGGAAATTAAGTTTCCAACCCCTTATTTCTAATTCATTAGCAATCATATGCACGTTTAGGGTCTTGCTACGAAAGCCCAAGAGCGTCAATTGCGGATCGCCAAAAACCATAATCTCATCACTGGTAAATCCAAGCTGACTAGAAGTTAATCTACTAACTTCCTGTTGAAGTTTTGCTCGCAAAGCCACAATTGATTTTGAGATATTTTCGTATCTTTCTCGACCATAATAGGAAAGTGTTGCATAAGCTTCGGCAATACGAGCACCACTGGTTGAACCATCCAGTAAGCCAGGAGAGGTATAAAGACCACCACTCCAATTTAAAGCCGCATAAACAGGTATAGCTGGTGAATCCTCACTAAACAAACACACGGAAAGATCTTTTGGACAGTAACCGTATTTATGCAAATCCGCTGAAATTGAGGTCACACCTTTTACCTTAAAATCAAAGGGATTCTTTGAAGTATCCAGGAAGGCAGTAACAAATCCGCCTAAGCAAGCATCAACATGAAAGGGAATATTGAATTCTATCGCCAACTGACCTAGCTCAGAAATAGGATCACAGATACCGTACATAAATGAAGGAGCGGAACCTACCATCACTGCAGTGTTTCTTGAAAGATATCCCCTCATTTTTTGTGCGCTAACCGCCCCTGTTTTAGGATCTACGGGGACCACAATTAAAACAGCACCAGAGGCTTTTAGTGCAGTCTTATCAAAAGCAGCATGCGCCGTTTCAGGTACTATAATTTCAGGGACCTGGATTCCACGTTTCTTTGCATGATGTACATAAGCCAACATAGCTTCCATAATACTTCCTGTACCACCATGAGTAATAAGTCCATAGCCATTAGACGAACAATGAAATAAATCTTTACACCAAGAAATGACCTCTGCCTGCATCGCCACAATTCTGGGCCATTTATCGTGCATAGGGTTACTTAACATACTCTGGCCAATCACTACACGAAGTAGCTCATTAAGTTCCCTGGGATGTGCAGCATATAGAGCTCCAGAATCCTTACCTCCATCATTGGATATAATAAAATTCCTTGCATAATCTCCTGGCATAACCGAATCAAAGTCAAAAAGGCAATCCTCCGTATCCACGTTGAATTCTTGTAAAATCTCAGCTGGAGACCGTCCTGCTTCTGGCATTTTTTCTTGGAGGTTCATTTTAGATCGTTCGACTGCTAATTTAGCTCGACTGGATGCTAAATGTTTGTCTAATTCTTTATCAACAAATGCTTTAACTGGAGACCATGATTTTACCAAATCATAGACTATATCAATCAAACGTTGCTGCAGTGACACGGTATGACGTGCGCGATAAGCTCTTGCAATCGAGGGGTTATGATATTGTTGATAGAGAAAAGCCAATGTAGCGGTTGCCAAGACTATCACTGATGACGGCACATTCTCTGTTGTCTCATCGAATTGTCTTATAGCCATGCCTAAAAGATCTGTAATTACAGCAAACATTATGATTCCCTCCAAGTTTGAAGCGTGCATACTAACCATTTTTTCTTTTAATTTAAATAGGCTATAAATTCACAGCGACAAGGTGCCCCCCTAAAAATACGGTTGTTGGTTTATCACTTTGATGCTTATTGTTATGCGCCAGAATCTTATGCAAATTACACAGTTCTGCTCAATAGGCTAGACTTGTTACACATTTCATATTGACACCCTCAATGGATGCCAATATATTGCACACTCAGCGTGTTATTTGCATGCGTAAAAATCAAAATACGTTGAGTAATTATGACGGAGGTCTCTTATGCTCTTAGAACAGCTCCAACAATCGATGAAGAACTTGCGTACTATTATAGCATTGCCTGCTGCGAGGCATCGCAATGCTGAACTAAGTGAAGCGCTTACAGAATTCCGCATATGCGCTTTCATGTACGCTAGAACTGTAAGAAAAGAGGTAAAACCGGTATTTGCAATGGCGGTGACCGAAAAACCCTTGTATCTATGTTGTTTCAAAAGTCAGCCGGCTAGGCAATATTGTCATGACAATCACCTTAATCTAACTGCAGAAGAAACTGATTTTTTAAAATTACTTGATGAATTAGATTATTATGTACAGCACACCGGCTTGAAAAATAAATTGCTCGATGATTTCTCTTTTTCAATCGAATTTACCGAGACGAGCGAGGGTCGCTTAATCTCTAAAACTAAATTAGAACAAAGTAAAGCCTGGTTTGATAACTTTGCAATGATAACAATGCAATGTGTCGTAAACCATAAAAAAAGGCAGTTAGCAGCGCGAGGCATTAACTGGGACGTTGAAGCTACAGAGGAAATTGGTAAGCCACTAAATGAATTATTAACTTGTGATCTACAATTTGGTACGCATAGGCGTAAACAGATCATTTCTGTCATCCTGCAACATTATTTTTGTATCGATGTAGAGGTATGGCAATCTGACAACGGGAAGAAACTGAAAGTGGCAGTATTTGACGCAGCCAAACATTCGAAAACCACAGGATTCATTGCATCATTAAGAAAATTTCCGGTCATCAGTCACCTTCATGTCATGGCAGATGCCCAGCAAAGTGATAAAATTACTTGTCCATTTTTCGCGTTGGATTATGCCAAACAATTACGCAAAGTAGACGGTTTGTTTGCCTTACTAGAAAAGCACAGTGATAAAGAAGGCAATTTTTCTGCTGAAATTTTACCTCCGCGTTTATGTAAAAATACTCAGTTTTTCCCTTTATTAGAAAAGCTGCCTAACCAAGATGTCCCCTTTAATAAAAAGGGCGAATCGCTCAGACAATACGTTAGCCGGCATGGTGGTTTTTTTTCCGGTGAACAACCAAGTGTGCGACGTAATTTCGCAACCTTAGATAAAACTCAAAGTATATGTTCTGAAATGCTTGCCACGATTGAATCGTTAGCAGCAGATGAAGTGGTTGCATTGAGCAAAGGTGTTGCCAGTGGCAATGGTTTCAGGACGCAAACTTAGTTACAGTAAAATCTGGAAGCAACAAAACTGCGGGATGAACCCGCAGTAGTTTAGCTAAAATTAACCTGCGCTCGCGACTCCCTCATTTCGTGAATCTCACCAAAACAGATTGCAATTACCATAACTAAGAGATAGCCAAGCACGGAATAGCACAAAATTGTATCCGATAAACAAGCAATGCTAAATATCAACACAAATCCTAATAAAATAGGCCTAGTCTGCTTAAGTTTTAGCGAAGTAAAAGCGGTACTAATCAGAAAGCCTAATAACAAACTAAAGCCTATTAAGCCCTGCTCTGCTAAAGTTAGCCAATATTGGCTATGTGGTTCTTTCAATTCACTGCCCCAACTTGGTATAGGTTTATCATTTCTAAATCGGTATTCAAAACTCGCAGTTCCATTACCTAAGAGAGGTTTTTCTGCCAGTAATGAGCGTGCATATTGATGAAATTCCATTCTAAAACCTACGGAATTTTGCATTTGATTTTGGTTAAACAATACTACATCATTACGTAAACTATTAAGTTGTAAATTCAGCGTAGGGCTAAAATTGTAAGCAAATACTAACAGACCTACAAATACTGAAATGCCTACTAATGCCCGTCGCCACTCCAATTGCTGAATGAGTAACAGAATCATTAATACACTATACACCACATACCCCATGCGACCTGTATTAACAAATAGAATTTGGTAACTCATAAAAATAAACAAAAACCCATAGAGAACTCGAGCTCGACTACTGCTGGATTGTGCAAAATATAGCCCACAAAGGTAAATTGCAAAGGCCATCATAAAACTGGTAATTATATGGTTAAAGAATACTTCCCCGGGATCACCTGAGAATTTGAGTAAATAAATCCCATGAGCTTCCAAGAGCGATAAAACAGCGGTAATGAACATGCCGGCTAGGTAAGCATTAATTGCCCACCAACGCATATTAGGCTTAATAAAGGCGACCGCGACTATAGGTAGGTAGAATAGTTTAAAGTATTTAGTAATAGACCAGAACATGGCTTCATAGGACGCAGGACTCCATAAGGACGCTAGGATAACAAAGGCAAAAAGCCCTATTGCCAATCGTCCACAAAGAGAGTTCCAAGTATAGTAACTAATGCGACGGTAATAGGGTGTGGAGATTAATACTAGTGAACCCAAGGCTAAAAAAGTATCTCTTGCTGTGGGGCTTAGGGGGATGCTGAGCATAAGAAGTACAAGAAGTACTGGTCCTAATGCAATGCCAACATCCTCTAATTTTTTAAATCGCACTACACATCCTCTTTCTCGGTATTAATAGACGCCTTCTCTATGATCATGGCTATCAAAATGCAGTTTACCGTCTTTCACTCTTAAAGTGACTTGCCCACCATGCATAAGCTTACCAAATAACAGCTCATCTGCAAGAGGCTTTTTAACGTTTTCTTGTATCAACCTGGCCATTGGTCGTGCGCCCATCGCTTTATCATAACCATGTTCAATTAACCATTCACGTGCAGATTTATCGACAATGAAACTTACCCCTTTATGGCTCAATTGCTCATCAAGTTCCATGATAAATTTATCAACCACTAAGCCAATTGTTTCAGAATCTAGTGGAGCGAAGTTAATAATCGCATCTAATCGGTTTCTAAATTCTGGACTAAATTGCTTTTTAATCGCTTCCAGCCCATCATTGCTATTATCTTGCATGGAGAAACCAATGGAATTACGTGTAATTTCACTAGCTCCAGCGTTAGAAGTCATAACCATTATCACATGTCTAAAATCGGCTTGACGACCGTTTGTATCGGTCAGTGTGCCATGATCCATAATCTGTAAAAGCAGATTAAAGACGTCAGGATGTGCCTTCTCAATCTCATCAAGAAGCAATACAGAGTGAGGGTTTTTAGTAACAGCTTCAGTTAATAAACCACCTTGATCATAGCCTACATAACCAGGAGGTGCGCCTATTAAGCGAGATACTGTATGTTTTTCCATGTATTCAGACATGTCGAAACGTAAGAGCTCAATGCCTAAAACATTCGCCAATTGTCTAGTGACTTCAGTTTTACCTACCCCAGTTGGGCCGGCAAATAAGAAACAGCCGACTGGTTTTTGGGGCTCTCTTAGTCCTGAACGTCCTAATTTAATTGCTGATGCTAGGGCAGTAATTGCATGATCTTGTCCGTATACTAATAGTTTTAGATCACGTTCTAGGTTACGTAAAGTATCCTTGTCACGTGCAGAAACCTTCTTAATTGGAATCCGCGCAATTTTCGCAACAACGCTTTCAATTTCAGTGACACTGATAATTTTTTTACGTTTGTTAGCAGTTAATAAATTTTGATAAGCACCTGCTTCATCTACCACATCGATGGCTTTATCGGGTAAAAATCTATCGTTAATGTATTTAGCTGAAAGTTCAGCAGCAGCTTTTAAAGATGGTATGGAGAACTTAACACCATGATGCTCTTCTAAGCGGCCTTTCAATCCTTTTAATATTTCAAAAGTTTCATCAATGGTTGGCTCGGCAATATCGATTTTTTGAAAACGTCTAGCTAAAGCGCGATCTTTTTCAAAAATACCGCGGTATTCTTGATAAGTTGTAGAACCAATACATTTTAATTCGCCATTGGCTAACAGTGGTTTAATTAGATTGGACGCATCCATTACACCACCAGATGCTGCACCAGCTCCGATTATGGTGTGGATCTCATCAATAAATAACACTGCACCTTCTTGTTGACCTAATTGTTTTAAAACAGCTTTTAATCTTTTTTCGAAGTCACCACGGTATTTAGTGCCGGCTAAGAGTGCTCCTAGATCCAGGGAGTAAACGACGCAACCACGAATCGCTTCTGGAATTTCTCCATCCACTATACGACGTGCGAGGCCTTCAGCTATAGCAGTTTTACCTACTCCTGCTTCCCCAACTAATAGAGGATTGTTTTTGCGGCGACGGCATAAGACCTGAATGGTTCTTTGTATTTCTTCATGACGGCCAATAAGCGGATCAATTTTACCCTGCTTTGCACGTCGATTTAGATTCATGCAATAACTATCCAAAGGTGACTCATTGCCCTCTGGCGACATCATATCTTCGTCCATTGAGGCATTAAGATTATCGTGCATGTCATTATTTTGGTATTTGGATACCCCATGAGAGATGTAATTAATTACATCTAAGCGGGTAATATTTTCACGTCGTAAGAAATAAACCGCTTGGCTTTCTTGTTCACTGAAAATTGCTGCTAGAACATTCGCACCAGTAACTTCTGTTTTTCCAGCAGATTGCACGTGGAAGACAGCACGTTGCAGTACTCTTTGGAAGCCTAGTGTAGGTTGAGTTTCACGATCTAATTCGTCCTCAGGAATCCGAGGTGTAGTTTCATCAATAAATTCTATTAAATCACGGCGTAAGGTGTCAATGTTAGCGTCGCATGCTTGCAAAACATTTCCAGCTGCAGGATTATCAAGCAAAGACAAGAGTAAATGTTCAACAGTCATAAATTCATGACGCTTTTCTTTTGCCTCCTTGAAGGCTAAATTCAAGGTGAATTCAAGCTCTTTATTTAACATTGTCGTTGCTCCTCTCCAGCCAACACCAATTATTCGGGTTCCATGCCAGCTAGCAATGGATGTTGATTCGTTCTAGCGTATTCATTCACTAAGGCAACTTTTGTTTCCGCGATGTCCCTTGTAAAGACCCCGCAAATGCCTTTCCCTTGAATATGAACCTGTAACATCACTTGAACTGCAGTTTCTTCGCTTAAATGAAAAAAATGCTTCAATACTTCTACTACAAAATCCATTGGTGTATAGTCATCATTAAGCAGTACGACTCTGTACTTTCTCGGCGTCTTCAAATCGGTGCTAATTTCAGCTTCCGGTAAAGCTCGCCTTACTATTTCCTCTAAATCCAGTCCACTCATAACTTACAACCCCATACTATTTTTATAGACTCCCTACGCGCATTTGGCCAGTAAAATCGATTAAATATATGTAAATATTTGGCCTTTGAAATAATCAATAGCATATTGATTAGTAACAACTCATATAAATAGCTACTCAAGATTCTTCGAAATGCTGTTGTTTTCGGTTGCGAAAACCCGAAAACAACAGAAGCTTAGAGGGTCATACCTACTATAATAAACACGACATTGGGTTGTGTTTTTACATATGTTTAATCATTTCATCGCCAAAGCCTGAACTGCTTACCAAAGTGGCTCCAGTCATACCGCGCTCAAAGTCATAAGTAACGGTTTTAGCTTCAATTGCACCGTCCATGCCTTTGATAATCAAATCAGCAGCTTCAGTCCAACCCATATGGCGTAACATCATTTCTGCAGAAAGGATAATTGAGCCAGGATTTACTTTATTTTGACCAGCATACTTAGGTGCTGTTCCATGTGTTGCTTCAAATACAGAGACTTTGTCACCAATATTTGCGCCAGGAGCAATACCTATACCACCGACCTGAGCAGCAAGCGCATCAGAGATATAATCACCGTTTAAATTTAACGTAGCAATTACACTGTAATCTTCTGGTCTTAAAAGAATTTGCTGCAAAAATGCATCAGCAATCACATCATTGATGACAATTTGTTTACCTGTTTTGGGATTTTTAAATTCCATCCAAGGTCCGCCATCAAGCTCTTTAGCACCGAAAGTATCACGCGCAACTTGATATCCCCAATCCTTAAATGCCCCTTCAGTAAATTTCATAATGTTACCTTTATGAACCAAAGTAACTGTCTGACGGTCATTATCAATAGCGTACTGAATTGCGGCTTTAACCAGACGTGTTGTCCCTTCTTTGGAAACAGGCTTAATGCCTATACCGCAAGTTTCAGGGAAGCGAATCTTTTTAACACCCATTTCTTGAGTTAAAAATTGGATAACTTTTTTAGCTTCTGGGCTATCTGCTTGCCACTCTATACCAGCATAAATATCTTCTGAGTTTTCTCTGAAAATAACCATATCAGTTTTCCAAGGCTCTCTTACTGGGCTTGGAACGCCTGTGAAATAGCGAATGGGTCGCAAACAAGTGTAAAGATCCATGTCTTGGCGAATAGCTACGTTTAAAGAACGTATGCCGCCACCTACTGGTGTAGTTAAAGGGCCTTTGATTGATACAACATATTTTTTTAAAGCATCTAGCGTTTCTTTAGGAAGCCATTGGTCTGCACCGTAGACTTGAGTAGCCTTTTCACCAGCATACACTTCCATCCAAGAAATTTTTCTTTTATCACCATAGGCTTTTTTTACAGCAGCATCAACCACAGAAATCATCGGTGGAGTTACATCCACACCAATGCCATCTCCTTCGATAAAAGGGATAATTGGGTTGTTTGGTACATTAAGCGAAAGGTCCGCTGCAACAGTAATAGCTTCACCTTGTGCAGGTACTTTTATTTTATCGTAGGTCATTGACTGCTCCGCAAATTTAAAAGAGATCAATCATAGCATGTGATAACGGCTAAACCCAAATAAGATATAACATTTCCAGCAATTCTCAATTTGGTGGGCGCGTAGCGCCTACCAAATTGAGAATTGCTGGTAACATTTTATGGAATCAGCATGTCTTATCTGATTTACTAGGCCTGTTGCAGCATCTTAATTTGTTCCATCAGTTGATCAAAACCAGCTTCCACGTTGATGTAGTCTCTTTTGGCTAACAAAATGGACAATGATCCATCATCAGTAGCAGAGGGTTTTTGTAAGACACCATTAAAACCTTGTGTTTTCAAACGCAAATAGTCGCTGATTTTGGTTACTAGGAAAAAATTACGGTAGTAATTTTTATGGCTGTAGTTGATAGCCTTAGCGTCCTTCGCTAATTCATGCCCAGGCAAATAATCCTTTAGGGAGTAAGAAGAATTATTATGTACGGCAATAACCTTACCTTCGGGCAACAGCTGTTGAATTTCAAAGGCCAGTTTCTTCACTTCCTGATGCGCTTCTGGTGTATAAGGACCAAATTGCGAGAGTGTTTTCTTGATTCCATGATCAGTAAAAATGCGATTGGGGTCAAATTCATAGCGTTTTTTATCCAAATGGAAGACGATATTTCTACCACCAGAATGGACCAGGGTAATTAAACTACCCCCTTCTTTTTTAATAACAGCCCTTGCAGCTTTTAATGCGGTTTGCTCATTGTGATGAACATGAACAAAAGTCTTTCCTTTACCTACTGTTTGTTGGATAACAACGCGTTCATCACCTACATACACCGGATGATTGACCGCACAGCCGGTTAAGGCTAAAAAGAATATCGCAATTAAAAACCACTTCATCAACAAATTCACCATAAAGATTAATTTTGAGACATTGTATAGGTTTCGACCAAAAATAACAATGTGCCTTTGTTTATATCAAGACTCAATTAGTTGATTAACATCACAAACTAACCCGGTTTATCAAATTTATAACTAGTTCGTGCATAAAGCACGGTAAGTAGCGAGATGATTAAGAAGCGTTTACCTTGCCTTCAACCCTGAATATCAAAACTTTGGTAACATATAATAGTAATTAAGTATTTTTTGTCAACGTAAATCACTGGCAAATTTATAAAAATCACCCTATGCTGCACAAATCCTAGTTAAACAGTCATTGCCCATGTCTAAGCTCATTCTGTTCAATAAACCCTATGGGGTTCTCACCCAATTTACAGGAGAATCAGGTGACAAAACCCTCGCTCAATACATTAAAATGCCAGGCTTTTATGCTGCAGGTCGCTTAGATAAAAATAGCGAAGGCCTATTATTGCTCACCAATGAGGGGCAGATTCAACATACCTTGAGTCATCCAAAGTTTAATAAACGTAAATATTATTGGGTACAGGTTGAAGGAATTCCTACAGCGAATGATTTAATCCCTTTGAAAAAAGGTCTAGTGCTAAAAGATACCCGCTTTCTTCCAGCTGAAGTCTGTATTATCGACGCCCCAACCCTTTGGCCCCGAATCCCGCCGATTAGAGAAAGAAAAAATATCCCAACCACCTGGTTAGAAATAGTATTGCAAGAAGGGAAAAATCATCAAGTGAGAAAGATGACTGCTGCAATAGGTTTTCCAACACTCCGCTTGGTCAGACACCGAATTGGTGAATGGAGCCTTGGTGATCTAAAACCGGGTGAGTTTAAAGAGACCGTTTATAGATGAGTCTTAATTTCCCTCGGCTACATTTTATGTATTGTTTATTCAAACTCTGCTAAAGTTCCCAGTTTTTATCAAGCTGTGAGAATAGGATGTCTATACTGGTGAAATTGGCAACTTTGGGCCTAATGCTTGGTGCCCGCTCTGCAATAGCCGCTTTAAACGGTAGCTATGTTTGGGTGACCAATACCAGTGAACTGTCACCGATATGGATGACGACCTCCAATTCAGAGTTTAGTACCATGCTGGGTACTTATCTGCCTAAAGAATCATCCGCCGCCACAAATTGGACTTATTGTGCCAGTGCATTTTTTAACGCAAGTTCTATTTGGGGTGAAGTGACGCTCACCAGCAAGCTAAATTGTACCGTGCGCTTTGATGAAGTCCATGCCGTGTTTCCAAGGCCAGATCTCGCCGTTTACTTGTCTATACCCCGAGGACCAGCGTGTGCTGATGACGGGGTGTTAACCTTAACACGGGTGAATTTTTATTCCGGCTTGAGTTCCCCGGAAGTAGTCACGCTGGATGCTCCTGGCTTTCTGCCGGTTGATTCTGCGCATTTTAAGGTAGGTACTCAGGGCGGTACACCTGGAAAAAACTATTTTATTTCAGGTAGAAATGATCTACTAATAACCCAATACCGCCCAGGTGAAGCCACCTTTACTGTTGCACGTGCAGCCATAGAGTATCTCAATGGCAGCCGTCTGCCGGCGCTGATTAATTTGACCACGGTTCAATATGACCTGCAATTGAAACAACAGCCACTTAGTTATGCCCAGACCACCATTGATTTACGTAATCAAACGCCTGGATGGACTAACTGGTACTATTCTCCGCCGTTACTGCTACTAACTAAGATAACTAACCATGCTAAGCAACTGATGTTGACTTGGTATAACGGCGGAATAATGGGGACAAAAGCGGTCATAAACGCAACCAATATGTTTTTTTATGGCATCGAGTTGTACCCTTATAATCAAACCGCGTTCATAGTATCCAGCACTATGATGAATAACTCTACTACACGCCCTCGTCATCTCTACCTGGTCAATGAAGATGGTACAGTGCGCCAGTTAACAGATAGTGTTCCCAGTGAATTGACTGATTTGGTGGTGTTGCGAAAAAATCATGCACATTTTAAACGCGGAAGCCTACTCGGTTTGATTGAGTCCTACACCTTCACACCCACACTGCTTTATCTTGATCCTAATGCGGACTCCGAAGTATATGAACTGTCCATGCACAAGAGTTGGTGGGAATTTTTTGGTATTACCGAGTCAGCTGACGCAATCCATCTCGAAGAAGCTAAAAACAGGGCGGGAGTGACTCAATTGGGTACTTGGCGTTTTAATGGACCTGCGGACCCTACGACAACGAACGTGATAACCACTACCATGGCGAGTGCAGTAACAACGCCTCCTAAAACGCTGCCACAAACCAAACAAACCAGTTTTTTCTGGAGCAATTCAACGCAACCTATCCCAGCTTCCAACACCAATGTAATCCTATTGGGAGGCGGATGTAGTCTGCTCATTATGGGATTAGCTGCATCATTGGCTTATTGTTTAAGGTGGTTATATCTGAGACACACTGCTGAGGAACAGAATGAAAAATATGTACCATTAGCTAGTGTGTAGTTTTTTTGCAATTCGACAACAGTAACCCATAGAGGGAAACTGACTAAAATCTAGCGCAATCATCTTGGGCGTCTATCAGTTCATGGGTGGGACATTTTCAGAGCCCTGCTCTTCTTCCGGTGTATTTTTCCTAAGCTGTTTATCACCTTCCTGGATCTTGTTTAAAACCTCTTTCATATCTCGGGTGCCCTGAATTGACTCATCCATGCTGGGTAATTCTGTGGTTTTTGAATGCCCTGTAGCTGTACTGTGGTCATAATATGCGGCTCTAGCATTTCTGAATGAGGGCTCTTCTGCCCTTTCTTCCTGTACTTCATTCCTATCCACAGTTATAACTTCAATCTGGACGAGCTCTGGTTTTACATATTTTTGTTTAGTCTCGTCATAAATGTTTTGTAACTGTTGTTCAAGGTTGATGGCACTTTTGGTTATCTGGGTTAATGTATTAGAGAATAAATGTGAAAAAAAGCCTTTTACTTCTAAATTACTTTTTATCTCAACAAGGCCACTCACTTTCATTTTCGCGGCTTCGAGATTTGCTCTAAAATCCTGTCCCCTTTGGTCTACAGGTATTTGCTGTAATTTATTAACTTGATCCACCGCTCTTTCTATAGCAATTGTCAAATCACTTTTTCCACTAAATAAACGAGAAAAAAAACCGCGTGTTTGTATCTCGTCTTGGGATAAGGAATTTAGGTTTTGAACCATCCTAGCAGCAAGATTTTGATTTTTTTTTGCTTGATTAACCAATAGGTAGTCATCTGCATTCGCACCATGGTCTATTTTTTTGGATATATCATCCCATTTAAATTGCCCTGAATCTTTATATTCCTGGATTATAGCAACATCTCTCCCAGACTTTTCCGCTGCATCCGTCATCGAAACCAGATCACTAAGATCATCGTCAAAAAAATATAATTCGCTTCTGTCAGGTAATCTAGGCATAACAAATTCAACAGCCTTTCCCTTGTCCCTGGAGTAATCACCATCAAATATGTTCAATCGCGCTAATTTTTCAGGCGCAATCCCTTGATATGCCAGCACGGCTAAAATGTAGGGTTTTCTATTTTTACTAATAATATTAATACTAATATTAGAATTTTCCTCTAAAGCTTTATCTAAAAAATTTACGGCCTCTTTTGATAAAAGCCCTGGCTTTTTACCTATATTTCCCAATTCGGCATTATATTCACCGTAATATTTTATAAATTCAGCTTGAAGACTGGCTGGATCTTTCATCACCGCAGCTTCCAAATCAGAGAATAATTCACTGTAAAATGGCGAAAATACTGTAGATATACCAGCCTGATCGGTTAGAGTACCGTCAAAATCAGTGAACACAGTGATGTGAGGGGGGATATTTTCATTTTTTTGTTGCACCATAATAACTCACCATGCCTTTAAGCTATTCCTGTAATGAGTATAGGTTAAAGTTTGCACAATGCCAGCAATCACTTTTACATACTAAAAAGTAGCGTTGCATGGGGTTGACTTGCTTAGTTTAAGATACTCACCGATAAGCTAAACGGTTCATCAACGTATCATCGCCTAACAAACGTATCCATGGCCAGAAAAACATACTCAACAATGCACTAGCAAAAGGAGTCAAAAAGCTATAGCTATAACCCAGTAAGGCATCTATGGAAAAGATGACCATCTGGTATAACAAGCAAAAAAAGCCTATTAAAAAGATTTGCTGCATCATGGAAAAAAATTGAAACCTACGCGATTTACTCAAGGCTATCCAAGTAACTAATAGCAAAGCAAAGGAATGCTCACCAATAACCGTTGAAAGCAACACATCGAGTATTAAACCCACAATAATTAATGCAGTTAATTTAAAATTGCCCGGTAAAAAATATTCGATATAGAGTACTAATAATAAAACCCACGGAGGACGAAAAGGTAAAATAAATTCAGGCAAAGGTAAGATAGATAAAATAAG
>Ga0075158_10002142_pt1 | contig 14523 bp, 10 predicted proteins | sample JI91814BDNA_FD_70968 | JGI IMG/M metagenome (GOLD analysis project Ga0075158, IMG submission 70968) | Wastewater effluent complex algal communities from Wisconsin, to seasonally profile nutrient transformation and Carbon sequestration -... | ecosystem: Engineered > WWTP > Effluent > Algae... | reverse complement strand
TAAAAAGCCAAATTTTTTTCATAAAAAATTAACTATCAACAAAGTAGTTCATACGACTCCTTCATAAAACACCAGTCTTAACTATTTGCTATGCGGTTACCCGACAACTTTTATCTTTGCAGCCAATTTTGTAACAAAAGACACAATCGCCACTCTAAACGGCAAAACCATCATCAACAACAGTCAATCACAATCATGAAGAAAATTTTACTTTACTTTTTTTTACTATCGATGGCTGCGATGCAAGCCCAGCAAGCCAACCAAATTACGGGAAACCTCAAAGCAAAAGGCGACAACAATGCGTCGGGCGTTTCGGTACTTTTATTCCAGAAAGAAAAGGAACAGTTTTACAAGGCGGCAGTTACGCAGAAAAACGGTGATTTCACTTTCTCTAATGTAACGGCGGGAACCTATTTCCTGAAAGTAGAACAGGTTGGTTTTGAGCGTTACCAATCGCAGGATATTGTCATGGCCGATGCCTCGATCGCTTTACCCGCCATCACGCTCAACGAGAAGACCAATGAACTGTCTGAGGTGACCGTGAACACCAAAAAACCCATGATCCAGGTGCTCGCCGACAAGACCGTTTTCAATGTACAGAACACCATCAACGCTACCGGAAGCTCGGGTTTTGACCTGCTGCGCAAGGCGCCCGGAATTGTCATCGATAACAATGACAACCTGATTGTTGAAGGTAAAACCGGCGTATTGATTTACATCGACGGCAAGCAATCCTACCTGGTAGGAACCGACCTTACCAACTACCTCAAAACCATACAGGCCAACGACATCGACGCTGTAGAAATCATCACCCAGCCTTCGTCTAAATTCGATGCTGCCGGAAATGCCGGAATCGTCAACATCAAACTCAAGCGCAACAAAAATTTTGGAACCAACGGATCGGTTTCGGCTGGAGTTAATGTAGGCAAATGGGCTACTTCGATCAATTCGCTATCGCTCAACAACCGCAACAAAAAATCCAATCTCTACGGGAATTACTCAAACCGTTTTGGGCAGAATTACGATTTCATTGACATCAACCGCCAACAAGGAACCAATACTTTTGAATCGAAATCGAAAACGACAGACAACCCAAACGCCAACAACATCAAACTCGGTTATGACTATTATGCCAACGCTAAAAACACCTTTGGGGTAATCATGACTGGGAATTTCAACAACTCTTACACCGATATTCGCACCCGAACCGACATCAGGCCCTTCGGCTCGACCGTCAACGACAGCATCCTGCGCGCCGAAAGCAAAGGCCAAACCAAATCGTACAACCTCTACTCGAACCTCAACTACAAATATGCTGATACCACGGGCGTTTCGCTCAACATCGATTTGGATTACGGCAAATACGACAACAAGGAAAACAAGTACCAGCCCAACGCCTATTTCCTGGGCGATGAAGTGACGTTCCTCTCCGAAGCCAACACGCTGCAAGACACCAAAGTTGCGGTAGACATTGCCACTTTTAAAGCCGATTATGAACAAAATTTATGGAAGAAAAAAGGCAAACTCGGCATCGGCTTCAAAACCTCGTATGTCAAGACAGACAACACCCTCGACTTTTATAAGGTAATCACCGGCATAAATGTGCTCGACCCCAACCGAACCAACCAGTTCGTGTACGAAGAAAACGTCAACGCGGGTTACATCAATTACAACCTAACGCTCAAAAAGTTCAATTTCCAGGCCGGATTGCGTGTAGAGAACACGGTTTCTGACGGACAGTTGTATGCACTCGTCCCTTCGAACAACCAACAAGTCAAACGCAATTACACCGATTTTTTCCCGAGTGGCGGCGTAACCTACCAGATGAATCCTAAAAATTCGCTGGCGCTAACCTACAGCAAACGCATCGAAAGGCCCAACTACCAATCGTTGAACCCGTTTGAATACCAACTCGATGAATTGTCATTTTTTAAAGGAAACCCGTTCCTTAAGCCGCAATACACAGACAACATCAAGCTCTCGCACACCTTTAATTACAAACTCAACACGAGCTTTACCTACACCTACATCAACGATTTCTTCGCGCAGGTCATTGAATACACCGGCACAAGCAGGAGCTTTTTGAATACCAAGAACGTGGCCAACCAGCAAGTCCTCAATATTGGGATCTCGTACCCGTTTGATGTTAATTCCTGGTGGAGTGTTTATGCCAGTGTCAACGCATTCCAGAGCAAATACATTTCTACAGACCCGTCGTTTACCTCGGTAACCCAGGAAACATTGAACCTTTACGGACAGAACAACTTTAAGCTTCCCGCAGGGTTCAACCTCGAGATTTCGGGTTGGTACAACTCGCCGTCGGTTTGGGGAGGCACTTTCCGTACCAAGAGCATCGGGTCATTGGATGCGGCGATCCAGAAACAGTTCTTGAAGAAAAAACTCACGGCGCGTTTGGCCGTATCAGACATTTTCTACACTTCTACGTGGTATGGCATTACCAATGTAAGCGGTTTCCGCAACCAAGCCAATGGCGGGAACGACAGCCGTCAAGTGCGTTTCAACCTGAGTTATAATTTTGGGAACGACGCCGTCAAGAAATCGCGCGAGCGTAAGACTGGCTTAGAAGATGAGAAAAAACGTATCGGCGGATAGCTTTTTTTGAAGTTTCACGAATAAAATTCAACACAGATTACACAGATTAATGGTTCTTGAATCCGCAGAATTCGTGTAGTCTGTGTTAGACTATCAGCCTGTACCGATTTTTTGCAGGGATCAAAAATGAACACAGGGTAAAGTCACAATGAAATGGCGTACCTAAAATCCTCCGTTCAGCCCATTGATAAAATCGGCAATGGCGATCGGCGCCAGTACGTGGTCAGGAACCAGGTGCGTCAAGGCAAATGCCGGCATATACGGTACATCGGCCGTTACGGGCGACTGGATCACAACAATTCCACCCAGTTTTTTAACCGCCAATAAGCCATCGGTACCATCAGAATTGGCGCCCGATAGCAAAACCGCAATCACCTTTTGGCCAAAGGCTTCGGCAGCCGATTCAAAGGCAATGTCTATACTGGGTCGGGAGTATTGTACTTTTTCTGAAACATCGAGCGCCAGCGATTGGTCTTTTTCAAAGAGCAAATGGTAATCGGCTGGGGCAACATGGATGCGACCCGCTTTAAGCAATGTCTTGTCTTCTATTTCCTTCACGTGCAGGCCACTTTTCATCCGGAGCAGTTCCTCGAGGATATTGTCATCCGAATTTTTTCGGTGCACCACAATTACAATAGCGATCTTTTCAATGTTTTCAAGCAGCGGCAACACTTGCAGCAAAACGTCAAGGCTTCCGGCCGACCCGCCAATTACAACCACATATCGGGGTGCACTCAGTTGATTTTCTTCCATATTTTTTCGTTTCTAAGCTGCTCGTATTTTTTTTGCACCGAGGTGTATTTGATGGTTTCTTTAGTTCCCAACGCCAAATATCCCAGCCTGGACAAACTGTCGTCAAAGAGTTGCAGCGCGCGATCCTGCAATTCCTTATCGAAATAAATCATCACATTGCGGCAGACAATCAAGTCGAATTCATTGAACGAACCATCAGAAACCAGGCTGTGCTGCGAAAAAACCATTTTCTGCGAAAGGCGTTCGTCAAACTTGGCAAGTCCGTAATTGGCAAAATAATAGGTCGTAAAATCCTTTTTACCACCCGAATCCCGGTAATTCTCGGCATAATCTTTCATCAGCGAAAGTGGGAATACACCTTGTTTCGCGGTCTCGAGTACGCTTTGGTTGATGTCGGTGGCATATAACAAAGCCTTGGATAACAACCCCGCTTCCTCGAGCAGGATGGCCATAGAATACACCTCCTGCCCTGTCGAGCAGCCTGCGTGCCAGATCCTGATAAACGGCTTGCTGCGCAAGGCTGGCAGGATTTCTTCGCGCAGTACTTTGTAGAACGAGGGATCGCGAAACATCTCGGTTACATTGACTGTGATTTCCTCAACAAGTCGCTCAAAATAGCCACGATCAAACCTTACCCTCGACAAGAATTCCTCAAAACTCCCAAAGCCGTCCAACTGGTAAATACGGTCGATGCGCCGCTTGAACGATGCCCGGGAATAACCCGAGAAATCATAACCGTGGTAGTCAAAGATTTCGGTGATAAGAATGTCTAACTCGTGGTCATCGGTCATGGTCAGGCAGTTTGGAGCATCGCAAATAATTGGTCTACATCTACTGGTTTGGCAAGGTATGCGTCGGCACCCGCAGCGAGGCATTTTTCGCGGTCACCCACCATCGCCTGGGCAGTCACGGCTATAATGGGCGTGTGCAGGTACGCGGGAATTTGCCGAATCAGCGGAATGGCTTCATAACCGTCCATTTCGGGCATCATCATGTCAATGAGGATGGTGTCAAAATTGGGGTCGGTACGCAAACGGTCGAGCGCCTGGGCAGCACTGTCGCAAGCTTCTGTCTGGTAAGCCTTCGCCTTGAGCGTGGCTGCGAGTGCAAAGATGTTGCGCGCATCATCGTCTATAATCAGGACTCTTTTTTTCATAGGTTAAGCATTGTAAAGCCAAACGCGCAGTAGCGACAAAAGCTGATCGATATCTACAGGTTTGGTGATGTAATCGGAGGCGCCTGCATTGATGCATTTTTCGCGATCGCCGGTCATGGCCTTGGCCGTCACCGCAATTACAGGCAGTTTCTTGAATTTTTTGTTTTCGCGGATGCGCTTGGCAGTTTCGTATCCGTCGAGGTTGGGCATCATCATGTCGAGCAATACCACGTCGGTTTGCGGATGTTGTTCAAGCGCCTTCAGGGCTTCGGCACCGTCGATGGCAGTAACGACTTTCATCTGTAACAATTCGAGCGATTTGGTCAGCGAATAAATGTTGCGCACGTCGTCGTCGACCACCAAAACGGTTTTGTTCCGGAGTACATTGTCGAGCTGTCTTTTAGAGCCGTCACGTTTGCCATTGGCTTTCTTTTCCTCCACGATGTGCAGGAACAACGACACTTCGTCGAGCATGCGTTGGTAAGAGTGTGCCGTTTTGACAATAATCGAGTCGGCGTATTTCTTGATTTTCATCTCTTCTGTGAGCGACAGGCTTTTCCCCGTAAATACAATCACCGGAATATTTTCGAGTTCGGCCGATTTCTTCATGCCCTCTAACAAATCATAAGCCTGCTTGTCCGGGATGCCCATGTCGAGGATCACACAATTGACCCCGTCCTTTTGAAGGGTTTCGACGCCTTTAGAAATATCACTCGAGATTTGCGAGCGGATGTTATTGTTCTCCAAAAAGAACGACAGCGCCTCGGCGTGCTTGGAGTTGTCTTCTATGATGAGTACTTTCTGCGATTCCTGGTTCACGATGTGCTCGATGCGTCTGAACACTTCGGGGATTTGCTCGTAAGCCACGGGCTTGTCAAGGAAATTCACTGCGCCCTTGAGCATGCTTTCCTGACGCAGCTTGTGCGACGACATGATGTGTACCGGGATATGCCGCGTCATGGCATTTGATTTAAGTTCTTCCATGACTTCCCAACCCGATTTAACAGGCAATTGGATGTCGAGCAAGACGCCCATGGGTTTGTAGTTCACCGCAAGGTTAAAAGCCTCGTCGCCACGGACCGTCACCACACCTTTGTAGCCACGCTCGCGCGTAAACTCGAGCAACGCCTTGGCAAAATTGGTATCATCCTCTACAATCAGCATCGTCTTGTCACCGGCCAATATTTCGTCGCGGTCGTCTGGGATAGATTCTGGGATAGTCTCGCTGATGTATTGCGTATCGGCCAAAGCTGGCGCCGACTTCGCTTTGGGTTGTTCCTTATTGACGGTTCCAATCGCCGAGGCAGATACCGGAATGGTCAGCGTGAACGTGCTGCCTTTTCCCGGCTCGCTTTCTAAAGTAATCTCGCCTTTGAGCAAACGTGCAAGTTCACGGCTGATCGAGAGCCCGAGGCCGGTGCCGCCGTATTTGCGTTTGGTAGAACCGTCGGCTTGCTGGAAGGCTTCAAAAACCAGCGGCTGTTGTTCTTTTGCGATGCCGATTCCGGTGTCTGTTACGATAAAATCCAATAATTTACCATCGACTCCAGATTTGGCAATGGTAAGTGTCACCGATCCTTTACTCGTGAATTTAACAGCATTAGAGATGAGGTTCTTGAGGATTTGCTCGAGGCGCATGCGGTCTGTCTTGATTACAAGAGGCGCTTCTTTGGCATCGATGGCAAACGTGATGCCCTTTTCCTTGGCCAATTGTGCAAACAGGCCATTGATGCCGCTCGCGATATCCTGCAACGGCACTTCGAGGATCTCGAGTTCCATTTTACCGGCTTCTATTTTAGACAAATCCAGGATTTCATCAATCAGTCCGAGTAATCCATTGCCCGAACTTTGAATGACGCGCGCAAACTCTACCTGCTCATCAGAAAGGTTTGCGTCATTATTCTCACCGAGCAATCGGCTCAACAGCAAAATCGAGTTCAATGGCGTACGTAATTCATGCGACATATTGGCCAGGAATTCAGACTTATAACGTGTAGAAAGTTCGAGTGCTTCTGATTTCTTTTGGATTTCGAGGTTTTGTTCCTCTAGCAGCACGCTGCGCTCGTTGAGTTCTTCGTTGGTTTGCTGCAATTCTTCTTGCTGCACGCGGAGCTCTTCTTCTGAGGCTTGCAGTTTTTCGGTCTGCGCTTCGAGTTCGGCGTTCATGCTTTCGAGTTCGGTGTGCTGGGCGCGCAATTCCTCCGACTGCGATTGGGTTTCCTCAAGCAATTCCTGGATGCGGGCACGGCTTTGCGCTGCGCGGAATGAAATCCCGATGTTGTTAGAAACCGCCTCGAAAAATGCACGTTCACGCGCACCAAATTTGGCAACTGTAGCCAGCTCAATTACGCCTACTACGCCATTGTCGTTCAAAGGCAACGCAATCACATGTCCGGGTTTGGCTTCACCCAGCGCGTAGGATATTTTAATGCTGTCGTTTTCGGGCAACTCCAATTCGAGCATTTTGCCCGAAGCAAAAGCCTGACCCGACAGCCCTTCACCTACGATGAGTTGTTCGCGCAGGTTGCGGCTGTCGTAACTGTAACCCGCCGTGAGTAGCAAACCTTTGTCCTGCAATAGATAAAGTACGCCCGATTGGCTGTTGGTATATTGCGCCAAGAATTCCATAGTAACCTGGGCCAGTTCCTCGACGCTTTTCTCGCCGAGCATGGCATTGTTGAGCTGGGCCACACCAGATTGCAACCATTCGTTGTCAGACAATTTGGTGAACGTCTCACTTAGCGATTGGGCCATATTATTTAATGATACACCAACACTGCCTAATGCATCCGATTCTTCGTCTTCGACCCTTACTCCGTAATTTCCCGAAGAAATCTGCACCGCAATGTTACTGATGACGCGGATACGCTGGGCGATATCACGGTCTTTTTCCTGTAATTCGAGCTGTAATTTTAAACGAGTCCGATAGTCATTGAGGATCCGCAAGAAAAACACCAAGCTGATCAGCATCGCAATAATGGCGGCCGATACGATTAGGATGGAGGTATAACTTCCGTAGCGTGCAGAATTGTCGGTGCGTTCTTTGAGCAGCGCCAGTTCGCGGGTTTCCATGCGTTTTAAGAGTACACGAATCTCATCGGTGAATTGCTTTCCCTTTTCGAGGTCGGTTGCCATAGTCTGGCGGTTCTCGCGTTTGTCTTTTACGCGACGGTCGAGGTACCTGAAATAAGAATAAATAACCGGCTTTAACTTCCTTAGGGTGAGTTGTTGCGGCGCGTTGTCGGCAGTCATCACTTCAAGCTTTTCTATAAAGGCATCAGTGTTGGCTTCGCCTCCAATGTATCGCTCCAGGAAATTCTCACGGCCAGTGATCAAATAACCACGTACCGAGGTCTGCGCATCAGCCATGGTAAGCTTTGCCGCATTGAGGTTGTAAATCACCTCGTGAGTGTGGCTCACCAAACTGTTGCTGTCGAGCAGGCTTTTAATACTCAAAAATGAAGCGGTAGAGCTCACGATTAAAATCAGGACAGAAACGCTCGTACTAACAATGAGGTTTCTCTTAAAGGTCGCGTTTGCGTTCATACAATTTGTTTTTCTGTTACGGGAAGCAGGATGATAAAGCGGGCACCCTGACCTGTTTCACTTTCGCCCGTAATCAGGCCTTGGTGTTTTTCAATAATCTTGCGCGCGATAGAAAGTCCAATGCCGGTACCTTCATACACATCTTTGTGGTGCAATCGCTGGAAAAGCGTAAATATCTTTTCTTTATAATCCTGGTCAAAACCAATCCCGTTGTCTTTAACCGTGATGCGGTGGTACGCGCCTTTACTGGCGACGGGTGCGTCGAATTCCAGGCGTTCGGTGTATTCGGCTGTGATGTCTATTTCGGGCTTAGTTTCGGACTTGGCGAATTTAAGCGCGTTGCCGATCAGGTTCTGGAATACCTGGCGCAGTTGGCTCGGTACACCGGCAACCTTTGGCAACTCGCCGTGTATTCGGATGATGCCTCCTTTCTCTTCAAACAAATGTTCAAGGTCGGTATTGACTTCTTCAACAATTTCATTGAGGTCGCAGGTTTCTGATTCTACCGGCGAAGACAGCCGCGAATAGGCCAGCAGGTCGTTAATCAGGCTATTCATGCGTTCTGCGGCCAAAATCGTCCGACGTACATAATACGGGCCATTGGGCTCTTCGTTGAGGCAGCGTTCGCCGAGGAGTTTCACAAAGATCTCTATTTTTCGGATGGGTTCCTTGAGGTCATGCGAGACCACCCACGCAAACTGTTGCAGTTCATGGTTGCTGAGTTCGAGTTCGTCGTTTTTCTGCTGGAGCTCGCTGGTGCGCAAGGCAACCTTTTCCTCAAGATTTTCCTGGGCGTCCTTACGGATTTCTATCTCCTTGGCCAATAAATCGCGTATATCGCGTAACTCATTTTGCTGCTGGTATAGTTTGAGGAAGGTTTTGACCTTAAGAATAAAAAGGTCTGGGTCGGCGGGTTTGGTAATGTAATCTACTCCACCCGATTCATAGCCTTTGGTAATGTATCGTTTCTCTTTGTTGATCGCCGAAAGGAAGATGATTGGGATGTCGCGCGTTCGGCTGCTGCCTGCGAGTGCTTCGGCTACCTCAAATCCGTCCATACCCGGCATCTGCACATCGAGTATGATCAGGGAATAATTTTTTTGGAGCGTTTTTCTAAGCGCTTCCTCGCCCGAACATGCTTCCTCTGCCTCTAATTTATGCAGTTCGAGTATCTTTTTTAAAGGCAGGATATTTTCCTTTTTATCATCTACAATTAATATCATGTTGAGAATTAGGCTTTTTTCTTGCAGACACTGCCGATGGTGTTATTTGGTTATTTTTGAGAAAGTGCAATCCCAAAGCTACTCGAAAAAAACTGACCGTCGCGGTAAATTTGGTCGATTGTGGGAATTTCACAAGTTTATATGCTTAAAACATAAACAGCAGCTGAGGTATCGAATTAACAAATGTCGAATATAAGCCGCTTTGACCACTCCCCATACTTGCTTCCCGTCTATAACAAAACCCTGATTCTAAGAATAAATTTTGTTCTTAGAAACGGTTACTTTTGAAGTGACATAAGAGACGTAACTCGCTCGGGAAGGTTTTAAGCTAGTTTGGCCTGCAAACCCGTTTTCTCGAACTCGGTGTAATACAACTTCACAACGGTTTTGAGTTCTATGTCTTCTTTGGTAAGATTAGCAAACAAATCAACTATTCCTGCAGATAGCCCTCCAAAAACTTATGACAAATGTCATTCTTTAACAACCTTTACAAAAATACCTTTACATCATGAAGCGAATAATTCTGCTGTGCCTGCTCCTTTCCCTTTTAGCTTGTAAAGACAAACTCACAAGTATTAAACCCATTGTAGCCCCTATTTCTGAATCGATTTACGCGTCGGGAAACCTCAAGAGTAAAAACCAGTACGAGGCATTCGCGCCCGTAAGCGGTATTGTTGACTCTGTCTATGTATCCGAAGGCGATATGGTAAAAAAAGGAGAAGCTATTCTGTCCATAAGTAATCAAGTGCAGCTCCTTAATCAGGAAAACGCAGCGCTTGCGGCAGACTTAGCAGATATTGCTGCCAATCGGGGCAAGCTAAAGGAAGCAAAGCTGCTTACCGATTTGTCACGCAACAAGATGCTACAAGATTCACTCATGTACTTCAGACAGAAAAACCTGTGGCAGCAACAAATCGGTTCTAAGGTGGCACTGGAACAACAGGCGCTTGCCTACCAAAACGCTAAGACAGCTTATGTTTCGGCCGTGGTCGCTTACAACGATCTCAAGCGCCAGTTGGCTTTTAACGCCGCACAATCCAAAAAAAACCTGCAGATCTCGGGCAAACTTACAGATGACTACATGCTCAGGAGTGAAACAGACGGTATGGTTTACCGAATCGATAAAAAGAAGGGTGAAATCATGAGCCCACAGATGGCGTTGGCCACCATTGGCCACGCGAGTGGATTTATACTCGAACTGCAGGTAGACGAGTACGATATTTTCAAAGTGCACAAGGGCTTGGCGGTTTTGGTTACTTTGGATGGTTACAAAGAAAAAGTATTTCGGGCCACGGTGACCAAAATCAATCCATTCATGAATGGGCGCAGTCGTACTTTTTTGGTCGAAGCCGAATTCGTCGATCCGCCTGCACGGCTTTACCCCAATATCTCGCTGGAGGCCAACATAGTATTGTCGGCCAAACCCAAGGCGTTGCTCGTACCCAGAAATTACGTCTTGGGCGATTCTATGGTAACCAAAAGCAACGGAGAGAAAGTCATCGTTAAAACCGGGCTAAGGGATTACCAGAAAATAGAAATTCTATCTGGCATTACCCAATCCGACGAACTGATTCCGCCTACACCATGAACCTAAAACTCATAGCCCGCATTTCATTTGCCCTGCTTATGGCGCGTTGGAGGCAAACCCTCGTAGCAGCCGTGGGTGTGACTTTTAGCATCACCATGTTCGTGGCGCTGTTGGGTTTCATGTCTGGCCTAAATGACTTGCTCGACGGGCTCATCCTGAACCGCACGGCGCACATCCGGTTGTATAAAGAAATTAAACCCTCGTTAAAGCAACCTATAGATGGCTCGGACGAATATGGCGATTACCATAATTTTGTTTATTCTGTAAAGCCAAAGGATGAAAAGTTAGAATTGCACAATGCCGCAGGAATCATGCATGCCTTAAGGCAGGACCCGCAAGTACTTGGCGTCGCCGCTAAAATAACTGCACGGGTATTCTACAACGTGGGAATGCTCGACATCAACGGCGTCATCGATGGGGTCGATGTGGCACAGGAAAACCGCTTATTTCAATTCAAGGATTACGTAACGGCGGGCAATTACCTCGACCTGCAAAACACACCCAACAGTATTATACTGGGTATTGGGGTTGGCGAAAAGATGCTCGTACAATTGGGCGATGTCATCCAGGTCACCTCTTCCAAAGGCGAACAGGTGCCTTTAAAGGTGGTGGGGTTTTTCCAGTCTGGGCTGCGTGACGTTGACAATGTACAAAGCTATTGTTCATTGGGAACCACGCAACGCTTGCTGGGCGAATCGGCGGCGTACATTACAGATATCCAGGTCAAACTGCGCGATGTGACTTTGGCACCAAATCTTGCCGGGGAATACGCCAAGCGCTTTGAGGTGGATGCGATCGACATCCAAACGGCCAATGCACAATTCGAGACCGGTAGTTTCATCAGGACGTTGATTTCTTACTCGGTAGGTATCACCTTGCTCATTGTGGCCGGGTTTGGCATCTACAATATCCTGAACATGATGATTTATGAGAAAATGGATTCGATTGCCATACTAAAGGCCACGGGGTTTTCTGGCAAAGATGTCAACGCCATTTTCATCATGATCGCCTCGACTATCGGAGTGGTGGGCGGTGTTGTGGGGCTTGCTTTGGGATTGGGTGTGTCGGCCATCATAGACCAAATCCCATTCAATACGGCGTCTTTGCCAGCCATCACCACCTATCCCATCAACTACAACCCAAAGATTTACCTGATTGGTTTGACTTTCTCCATCGTCACCACTTACCTCGCGGGCTATTTCCCTTCGCGTAAAGCCAGCAAGGTCGACCCTGTAATCATCATCCGCGGAAAATAATGCAAACGCCAGTTCTCAAAGCAGCACAGATTATCAAGTACTTTCACGATCCCGTGTCGGTAAAGGTACTCGACGGTATTTCGTTCGAGATTGGCAGAGGCGAATTCATTTCGGTCATCGGAAAATCGGGCTGCGGCAAATCGACCCTTTTGTATATCCTTTCTACCATGGACACCGACTATGAAGGCGATTTATGGATAGATGGCGCGCTGATGCGAAATAAGAAGGAAGCCGAACTGGCACGGGTCCGCAATGAAAAAATCGGGTTTGTTTTTCAGTTTCATTACCTGCTCAATGAATTCTCGGTACTTAGGAACGTGATGCTGCCTGGGCTTAAACTGGACGCGATAAGCGAAAAGGAAATCGAGCACCGCGCCTACGAGAAACTAAAGATTTTAGGCATTGAGAAAGAAGCGCTCAAAAAACCCAACCAACTTTCTGGCGGCCAGAAACAGCGTGTGGCCATTGCGCGTGCGCTCATCAATGACCCCATCATCATTATGGCCGATGAACCTACGGGTAATCTTGACAAAAAGAACAGTGAAATGGTGTTTGAGATTTTTAAGGAGTTGAGTACCACCTATCTGCAATCGTTGTTGGTTGTTACCCACGACAATGAGTTTGCACGTCGAACGCAGCGCATTATTGAGATGGAAGATGGCAAGATTCTACGGATGTAAATCGGTGTTCTAATTTCCAGTAAAATGGCGACTCCTGAAATTGCATTTCCCTACACAGAGCCGTTATCTATCAATTTCATGTAATTTTTTTCCTTTCATGCTACCATAAATCTGGTGCTTGGGACTTCCGACAATTTGTGAGGTATATATTCCTGTATGTCCCGAAAATAAATAGGCGACGACACAGGCAATCCCAATGTACAAACCGCATTCGGCACCAAAGAGCTCGATGCCCATCAACGTGCATGCGATTGGCGTATTGGTAGCCCCTGAAAAAACAGCTACAAACCCCATCCCTGCCAGCAGCGCAATGGGCAGTGGGACAAAAAAGAACAGTGCATTCCCTAATGTTGCGCCTATAAAAAACAAAGGAGTTACCTCGCCACCTTTAAACCCTGCTCCCAAAGTAAGTGCCGTTAGGGCTATTTTAATGAGAAAGTCGTAAGCGGGCAAATTTTGATTGAAAGCGTCCACGATAGTTGGAATGCCTAAGCCAATATATTTCGTGGTTCCCAAAATCCACACCGCGAGTGCTATGAAAATACCGCCAATGAAAGGCCGCAATGGCGCGTAGGCTATTTTAGAATTAAACAGTTTGGTAAAAAAATGGGTTGACTTGGAAAAGAAAAGCGACGTCAGCCCAAAGACGATCCCGGCAAGCAATGTCCAAATCAAATTTTGTGCGTCGAGTTTTGGCACGTACAAAATTGCATATTTCGTATGGATTGCGCCCCAAGCTTCACAGGTGTAGTTGGCAATGACGGCCACCAAAATGCTAGGCATAATAGCTTCGTAGCGGATTCGACCCAAAATCAACACCTCGAGCGCAAATATCGCTCCGGCCAATGGTGTCCCGAACACGGCAGCAAATCCTGCACTGATTCCCATGATAAGGATAATCTTCCTGTCGCGGTCTTTTAGCTTCAGCCATTGGGTGAACTGATCGGCTATGGCACCGCCCATCTGTACCGCGGTTCCTTCTCGTCCTGCCGAACCTCCAACAAAATGGGTTGCCAACGTACCAAACAGCACCAAGGGAGCCATTTTAAAAGGAATAGTTTGCTTTGGGCTGTGGAATTCTTCAAGCAAAAGGTTATTGCCTTTCAATACAGAGTTGCCTAAATAATAGTAAGTAAGTCCGATTATTAGTCCGCCAAGTGGCAATAGGGCGATGATCCAGATATGGTTTTCGCGCCAATCAGTGACCCAGTTTAACGAGGTGAGAAAAAAAGCAGTGACAGAACCAATGATCACGCCAATAACAGCCGACATCAATAGCCACTTTATCAAATAGGATAAATACGTAATCTGTGGGATTTTTGCAATGTTGAAGTTTTCTTTTGTCATAATACCTTGGGTTAATACATCTAAAGTGGCCTAAGCCATTAATAGACGTCATCAGCTCCAATTGCTTGGTGGGCGGTTCAAGGCAGACATCATTGCCGTAAGTTGAGCAAATGTAACAAATTATCTAAAACAGCAAAAAAATACTTTAGTCCTCTGGATTTAACTGCGTTGATTCTTTTTGGGTAACCTTACGCAAAGCCAAAATCGCTTGGCCTGCTTTACAAAATTAATATCGTAAAGTCCTCTGGGATTAACTGCGTTGATCCTTTTTGGGTAGCCTTACGCAAAGCCGAAATCGCTTGGCCTGCTTTACAAAATTAATATCGTAAAGTCCTCTGGGATTAACTGCGTTGATCCTTTT
>Ga0075158_10002140_pt1 | contig 14541 bp, 8 predicted proteins | sample JI91814BDNA_FD_70968 | JGI IMG/M metagenome (GOLD analysis project Ga0075158, IMG submission 70968) | Wastewater effluent complex algal communities from Wisconsin, to seasonally profile nutrient transformation and Carbon sequestration -... | ecosystem: Engineered > WWTP > Effluent > Algae... | reverse complement strand
CTTGAGCTCATAGGTTTCGCCGGGCTTGGCCAGCAGCGGCTGCACGTGCAGCAGCTTGTCCGATTCCACCACCAGGATGCCCTGGCCCGGCTGCGGTGGCGTCACCGTGATGCGCAGCGTGTCGCCGGCGCGGTAGCTGGTCTTGTCCAGCGCCAGCTTGACCTTGTCGGGGCGCGCGTCCAGGCCGCGGTTCTCGTTGTCCCAGCTCCAGCCGGCCACGAAGGGCAGGCGCGTGAGCAGGCCGGTTTCCGGGTCCAGCACTTCCAGCCGGTACTCGCCCCACTCCACCGGGAAGTCCACGCGCACGTCGCCGTCGGCGCGGGCCGCCACGTCGCGGGTCTCGATGGTTTCGTAGCGCGCGCTGTAGTCGTAGCCCCAGCCGCCGCCGTCGTCCTGGCGCCAGTGGTAGTCACGGCGCTCGCGCACCAGGCTGACCTTCAGCGCCGCGGCCGGCAGGCGCTTGCCCGCGGCGTCGGTGCGCATCACGTTGAAGCCGGCCACGCCGTTGGCGGGCGAGCCTTCCTTCATGTCGAACAGCGGGCGCACGCCCACCAGCGCCGGCGCGGGCCACAGCGTGCGCTTGAGGCTGCGGGTGACGGTGCGGCCGCCGCTTTCGTACACGCTGCCGCTCACCACCACCGCCACCGGCGCGGTGGGCGCGGCGGCCTCCTCGGGCAGGGGCAGCGACGCGACCAGCTTGCCCTGTGCGTCCAGCGCCTGGTCCAGCGCGTCCTTGGCGTCCTTGGGCAGGGTGATGGTGGGGTCGCCGAAATAGTGGTCGGGGAAGGCTTCCAGCGGATGCTGGTCGGCGCTGACGGACAGGCGCGCGGTGAAGCGGTTGCCGGCGGCAGGCGCGCCGTAGAGGTAGGCGGCCTCGACCGACAGCGGGAAGGGTTCGCCCGGCGCCAGCGTGGGCTTGGCGCTGGCGAGGTCGAGCTTCATGCGCTCGGGCAGGAACTCCTCGATGCGCAGCGACATGCCCTGCACCACTTCCGCGGCGCCCGGCGCGGTGCGGAACTCCACCTGCCAGCGGCCCGTGGGCACGTCGGCGGGCAGCGCATGGGTCCAGCTGTAATAGCCGCCCTCGCCCGCCGCCAGCCGCGTTTCCAGGAACACCTTGCCGTCGGGCTGCTTCAGGCTGAGGAACAGCGGCTGCGCCTTCACCGCGCGGCCGTCGTGGTCGCGCATCAGCGCCGAGAGGCGCAGCGTTTCGCCGGGGCGGTAGAGGTCGCGGCCCGACCACGCGAACACGTCGAACCACGCCTGCTTGCGACCCGCCACCGAGAACTCGGAAAGATCCAGCGCCGGCTGGTTGAAGGGCAGCAGGGAAACATCGTTGCCGCTGCGCGCCACCAGCACGTGGCCGGCGTCGAGCTTGTAGGCCACCAGCGCGTTGCCGCTGCCGTCGGTGTCGGCCTTGGCCACCACTTCACCCTGGCGGTTGAGCACGCTCAGCGCGATGCTGCCCGAGGGCTCGCCGGTCTTGAGCGAGGCGGTGTGCACCAACACCGAGTCGCCGTACGCGCGCACGTGCAGGCCGATGTCGGAAACGAAGAAAGTGGCGGTTTCGTAGTCGCCGCTGTAGGCGCCCACCTTGCGCATCAGCGCGAAGTACAGGCCCGGCTCCTGCAGCTCGGCGATGTTCTGCACCGGCAGGTAGGTGAGCCGGCGCTCGTTGTCGGCGCCGCCCAGCACGAAGCGGTTGAGATAGACCGAATCGGCCACGCGCGTGATGGCCACGCGGTCCTGCCATTCGCTGTCGTCCAGCTCCCAGCCGCCGCGGCGGCCGCCGCGCTGGTAGCTGACGAAGAAGTTGGCGACTTCGCTGTCGCGCACGCGCAGGAACTCCACGTCCACTTCGGGCACGTTCACCGACACCACCGGCAGGCCGCGGGTGTCGCGCGCCGGCAGCACGCTGCCCTGCGAAGCAAAGCCCACCGCAGGATCCACCGGGCCGGTGTTGACCTTGCGCTGGTCGTCCTTGCCCAGGGTCTTGCCGTCGGCGGCGGCCAGGCCGGCGCGGATCAGCACCGTGTAGTCGCGGCTGGCCTCGACGTAGGGGAAGCGCAGCGTGCGGGTGTCGCTGTCGAGTACCCAGCTGCCGCTCACCGCCGCGCCATCGGGCCCGGTCACCACGATCAGTTCGTCGAAGGCCTGGCTGGCCGCGAGCGGCTGCGAGAACTCCAGTGCGATCGCGATGTCGCCGCCGCGCTCACCGCGCCCGGCCGACACCAGGGCGAAGCCCTCGACCTTCGGCCTTGCGTCCACCGGCTTGCCTGACTGCATTTCCGGGACTTCGTTGGCGTCACGCTTGCAGCCGACGGCCAGGACGATGGCAAACGAGAGGACGAACAGCGCGAGCGCGCGACGCAGCGATACGAGGTTTTTCATGGGCCACTCCGGGGGAGGTGGCCAGTATAGGGCGGCCGCGTGGCGGCCACGCTGCCACGGAAAATCCGCGGGAAACGGTCAGCGCCGCAAGCGGCGCGCGGCGGTCACTCGGCCGCGCCGGCCACCGGCAACTTCGCCGCCTGCGCGGTGGCGGCGGCCACCTTGTCCACCGGCGTCATGCGCAGCGCCAGGTCGGCCAGGTCCAGGCCCAGGCCGGTGCCGCCCTGGCGCGACATGGCGGCCAGGTCGATGTCCACGTAGCCCATCGGCTTGCCGTCGTGTGAGAAGGCGATGCCCGGCACGCCGTCCACCATCAGCCGGTACGTGGGGCTGCGGGTTTCGCCCAGCACCAGGCCGGGGCGGAACACCGGCACCCCGCCCCATTCGTCGGACGTGCGCAGCAGCGAGAAGAACACCATGCCCGGCTCGGCCTTGACGCCCGTGGACAGGTCCACGAAGCCCAGCTTGCCGGCCGGGTTGCGCAGGCGCAGCCAGGCCAGCCCCAGTTCGGCGTCACGGGTGACCAGGTCGGCGGGCAGCCAGTCCTCGCTGTCGGCCAGGCGCACGCGGAAGTCGCTGGACTTGGCCACGGGCGAGGCCTGGCCGGGGGTGGCGGTGCCCAGCTTGCTGAAGTCCAGGCTGACCGCGCGTTCGGGCACCACCAGCAGGCCGTCGCTGCTGACCATGACGGCCTGGGTGCGGTCCTCGATGCGCTGTTCGTTGCCCGAGTTGGTCACCGACATCACGAACTTCACCGTGACGATGGCCGCCGAATGCTGCTGCACCAGGTCGCGGTAGACGTGGCGGTAGTCGTCGAAGTCCTCCGCGGCCGGTGCGATGGGCGTCGCCAGCAGCAGCGCCGCGAGGGCGATCAGGCGGACCAGGGTCATGGCGTCTCCGTAAGCCAGTAGCGTTCGAGGTAGAGGATGCGGGTTTCGCCGCCGCGGATCACCTGCAGCGGCAGCACGCTGCCGTTGCCCTTGGCCAGCGCCGCGTCCAGCGCCTGGGCCAGGCCGGTGAGGTCGCGCACGGGCGCGCCGCCCAGGCTGATGATGATGTCGCCGCCGTTGAGGTGGGCCAGGCCCGCCGGGCCGCCGGCCTCGACGCCGTCCACCACCACGCCGGCCTGGCCGGCCGGCAGCCGGCGCGCGGCGCGGTCGTAGAAGCCGATCTCGCGCAGCTGCGCGCGCAGCCGGGTCAGCGCCAGCGTGCGCAGGCCGGAGGTATCCACCGGCGATTCGGCCAGCGTCAGTGAAAACACCTTGGCCTGGCCGTCGCGCAGCGCTTCGAAGCGGGCGGTGCTGCCGATGGGCAGGTCGCGCACGCGCTGGTGGAAGCCGTCGGCGGAGTTCTCGTTGGCGGCGCGCAGGGGCTCGCCGTCCAGCGTGGTCAGCAGGTCGCCCACGCGCGCGCCGGCCGCGGCCAGCGGGCTGCCCGGATAGGTGCGGATGATGCGGAAGCCCGGCGCGGCCAGCCCGAGGTCGCGGGCCAGCGAAGCGGTGACCGGCTGCACTTCCACGCCCGACCAGGCCTTGGCCAGCTCCGGCAGCGGCGTGCGCAGGCGGTCGCCGTGCAGGGGCGCCAGCACCGCCACGCGCTGTTCGGCGTCGCGCTGGAACTCGACCACCAGCGGCTTGCCGTCGGCGGCCGGCTTGCCGGCGATGGCCGCCAGCGCCTCGTGGCTGGCCACGGCCTGCCCGTTGACGCGGCGGATCACGTCGCCCTGCGCCAGGGCCGGGCGCGCGATGGCCGCGGGGCCGCCGGGGCGGATGCCGGTGACGACCAGGCCGCTGGATTCACCGAGGTTGCGGCGGCGGCTCAGGGCCGGCGTCATCTCGGCCAGCGACACGCCGAACGGAGTGAACGCGCGCTCGTCGATCCGGTCGTCGGGCAGCGATTCGGCCACCAGGGTGATGTCGCTGCGCTGGCCGGCGCGGTCTATGCCCAGCGCGACCTTCTCGCCCGCGCGCAGTTCGGCCAAGCGACGCTGCAGCGCCGGCACGTCCACCGGCTGCAGTGCGCGCACCGCTTCGCCCTGCAGCGTCAGGATGCGGTCGCCGGCCAGCAGCCCGGCCTTCTCGGCGGCCGAGCCGCGCTCCACCGCGTTCACCAGCACGCCGTCCTTGAAGCCCGTGCCCTTGAGCGAGCGCAGCCGGAAGCCCAGGTGCGTGCGCCCGATGCGGCCGCTGGCCACCAGCGCGCGCACCACTTCGCCGGCGTCCGGGCCGGGGATGGCGAAGGCCAGGTCGCCGCCGAACAGCGTGCCGCGCGTGTTCACGCCGACGATGCGGCCCGACAGGTCCACCAGCGGGCCGCCGGAATTGCCGGGCGCGATGGCGGCGTCGTGCTGGATCCAGGCGTAGTAGCGGCCGGTGGGCTGGTCGGCACCGAGGCGGTCTTCGTAGTCGGCCTCGTCGTCGAACAGCGACACCAGCAGGCGGCGGGGGTTGTTCACCACGCCCGCGCTCATGGAATTGGACAGGCCCCAGGGCGCGCCCATGGCCAGCACCGTGTCGCCCGGCTGCAGTTCCAGCGTTGGGGCGAACTCCGCGTAGGCGAAGGTTTCCGGCGCCGGCGGCAGGGCCTGCAGCACGGCCAGGTCGGACAGGGTGTCGGTGCCGACCAGGCGCGCGGGCAGTTCGCGGCCGTCGGCGAACACCACGCGGAAGCTGCGGCCGTTCTCGGTGACGTGGGCATTGGTGGCGATGTGGCCCTGCGGCGTCACCACCGTGCCGCTGCCGCTGGACACGCTGAGCACCGGTTCGCCCTGGCGATGGTCTTCGCGCACGGTGAGGATGCTCACCACCACCGGCAGCACGCGGTCGCGCGCGGCGGATATGCGCGCGGCGTCGCTGGCGCGCACCGGCGTGGCCGCCGGAACGGGCTGCGAAAGCGCCGGCAGGCTTGCCAGCAGCAGGGACGCGGCGACCCACGCCGCGGCGAATCGGGTCAGGCGCATGCAGAACTCCGTGGAGGATGCCAGCCTTGGTGCACGGCCCGCGCGAAAGGTTCCGCGCGGGCCGCCGGGGTCAAGCGTCGGGCTGCGGCTGCGACGGCTCCGTGACGGCCGGCGCGTCAGGCGACGCACCGGGCTCGTCGTCGGCAACGTCAATCACGTCCACGCGCTCCACGGCGATCAGCTCTTCGTCCGCCGCCACCCGCATCAGCGTGACGCCCTGGGTGTTGCGACCCACCTGCGACACTTCCGAGGCGCGCGTGCGCACCAGGGTGCCCTGGTCGGAAATCAGCAGGATTTCGTGCTGTTCGGTCAGCTGGATGGCACCCACCAGCGCGCCGTTGCGCTCGCTGGTCTGCAGGGCAATGACGCCCTGGGTGCCGCGGCCCTTCTTCGGGTAGTCCTCGACCGGAGTGCGCTTGCCGAAGCCCTTGGCGCTGGCGGTGAGGATGTCGCCGTCGCCGTCCAGCACGATCATGCTGACGACCTTGGCGCCCTGCCCTTCACCGTCTTCCTTCAGTCGCATGCCGCGCACGCCGGTGGCGGTGCGGCCCATGGAGCGCACTTCGCTTTCGTCGAAGCGCACGGCCTTGCCGCTGCTGGCGAACAGCATCACGTCGCGCTGGCCGTTGGTCAGCTGCACGTCCACCAGGCCGTCGCCCTCGTCGAGGTTGATGGCCCAGATGCCGGTGGAACGCGGGCGCGAGTACTCGCTCAGCGGGGTCTTCTTGACCGTGCCGTCGCGGGTGGCGAAGAACACGAAGTGGCCCTCGTCGAACTCGCGCACCGGCAGCACGGCCTGCACCTTCTCGCCTTCCTGCAGCGGTATCCAGTTGATGATGGGGCGGCCGCGCGAGTTCGGGCCGGCGTCGGGCAGCTGGTAGACCTTGAGCCAGAACACGCGGCCGGTGCTGGTGAAGGTCAGCAGCGTGTCGTGCGTGTTGACGATCCACAGGCGGTCGATGAAGTCTTCTTCCTTCACCGCCGTGGCCGAGCGGCCCTTGCCGCCACGCTTCTGGGCGCGATACGTGGTGAGCGGCTGGCGCTTGGCGTAGCCGGCGTGCGACAGCGTCACCACCACGTCTTCCGAGGCGATCAGGTCGAGGATGTCGAGGTCTTCCTCGCCCGGGCGGATCTCGGTGCGGCGCTCGTCGGCGTATTCCTCGCGCAGGGTGCGCAGCTCGGTGCGGATCACTTCCAGCAGGCGGTCGGGGCTTTCCAGGATGTGGATCAGCGCGCGGATGGCCTCGAGCAGCTGCTTGTATTCGTCGGTGAGCTTTTCCTGCTCCAGGCCGGTGAGGCGGTGCAGGCGCATCTCGAGGATCTGCTGGGCCTGGATGTCGCTCAGCTGGTAGCCGTCGGCCTGCATGCCCATGCCGGGCGCGAGGTCTTCGGGGCGGGAATCGTCGGCGCCCACGGCGCCCAGCAGCGCGCCCACCAGGCCCGGCTCCCAGACGCGGGCCAGCATGCGCTCCTTGGCCACGGCCGGGTTTTCCGACGTCTTGATGAGTTCGATCATCTCGTCGATGTTGGCCAGCGCGACCGTCAGGCCCTCGAGGATGTGGGCGCGGGCGCGGGCCTTGCGCAGCTCGAAGATGGTGCGGCGGGTGACCACCTCGCGCCGGTGCCGGATGAAGGCTTCCAGCATCTGCTTGAGGTTGAGGATCTGCGGCCGGCCGTCCACCAGGGCCACCATGTTGATGCCGAACACCGACTCCATCGGCGTCTGCTGGTAGAGGTTGTTGAGCAGCACCTCGGCCGACTCGGCGCGCTTGACCTCGATGAAGATGCGCATGCCGTCCTTGTCGGACTCGTCGCGCAGTTCGCTGATGCCCTCGAGCTTCTTTTCCTTCACCAGCTCGGCGATCTTCTCGATCAGCCGGGCCTTGTTCACCTGGTAGGGAAGTTCGGTGACGATGATGGCCTCGCGGCCGGTGTCTTCGTTGACCTCGACGTCGGCCTTGGCGCGGATACGCACCCGGCCGCGGCCGGTGTGGTACGCGGCGTGGATGCCGGCGGCGCCGTTGATGATTCCGCCGGTGGGGAAATCGGGGCCCGGCACGAAGGCCATCAGGTCGCCGATGCTGGTTTCCGGGTCGTCGATCAGGGCGATGGTGGCGTCAATCACTTCGCCCAGGTTGTGCGGCGGGATGTTGGTGGCCATGCCGACCGCGATGCCGGCCGAACCGTTCACCAGCAGGTTCGGGAAGCGCGACGGCAGCACCGTCGGCTCCATTTCCTTTTCGTCGTAGTTGAGCTGGAAGTCGACGGTTTCCTTGTCGATGTCGGCCAGCAGTTCGTGCGTAAGGCGCGTCATGCGCGCCTCGGTGTATCGCATGGCGGCGGCGGAGTCGCCGTCCACCGAGCCGAAGTTGCCCTGGCCATCAATCAGCAGGTAGCGCAGCGAGAACGGCTGGGCCATGCGCACCAGGGTGTCGTACACCGACTGGTCGCCGTGCGGGTGGTACTTGCCGATGACGTCGCCGACGATTCGGGCGGACTTCACGTGGGGCTTGTTGCTGTGCGTGCCCAGTTCGTTCATGGCGAACAGGACGCGGCGATGCACGGGCTTGAGGCCGTCGCGGACATCCGGGAGCGCGCGGCCCACGATCACGCTCATGGCGTAGTCGAGGTAGCTCTTGCGCATCTCGTCTTCGAGGTTGACCGGGATGATTTCCTTCGCGAGATCTGCCATGCGTGCTTCCGTATTCGACGTTCGGGCGGGTGCGGCGGCCGGGGCCGCGCACGGGGGCTTTCAGGGACGTGAAATCATACCAGATCAAGCCCGTTCAAAGGACGGCTTACAGGCCATAAAACAAGCACTTAGGGGCTTGATTTGGCGCCAAAAACCGCGGCCATTTTTTCCCGGTCCGGCGCCACCACCACGCCGCGCTCGGTCACGATGGCGTCTATCAGCCCGGCGGGCGTGACGTCGAACACCGGATTCCACGCTTCCACGCCGTCGGCCACCGTGCGCACGCCGGCCATGGCCAGCAGTTCGGCCGGGTCGCGCATCTCGATGTCGATGTCGTCGCCGCGGGCGGTGGCCATGTCCACGGTGGACGACGGCGCCACCACCATCACCCTGACGCCGTGGTGGCGGGCGGCGATGGCGTGCGAATAGGTGCCTATCTTGTTGGCCGTGTCGCCGTTGGCGCAGATGCGGTCGGCGCCGACGATCAGCCACTGCACGGCGCCGGTCTTCATCAGGTGCGCGGCCGCGCCGTCGGCGATCAGGGTGGCCGGGATGCCGTCCTGCAGCAGTTCCCAGACCGTGAGGCGGGCGCCCTGCAGCCAGGGCCGCGTTTCGCTGGCGTACACCCGTTCGATGCGGCCCTCGGCCACGCCTGCGCGGATCACGCCCAGGGCGGTACCGAAGCCGGCGGTGGCCAGCGAACCGGTGTTGCAGTGGGTGAGCACGCCGCTGCCCGGCGCCACCAGGGCCGCACCGAGGGCGCCCATGTGGCGGTTGGCGGCGAGGTCCTCGGTTTCGATGGCCGCCGCCTCGGACTCCAGCACCGCCAGCCAGTCGCTGCCGGCCGCGGCCAGCGCGCGGCGCAGCCGGTCCAGCGCCCAGGCCAGGTTGACGGCGGTGGGACGGGCGGCCTGCAGGTGGGCGAAATCGCGCGCCAGCGCGGCCAGCGCCGATGGGCCGTCGGCCGCGACCACGCGCTGCCCGGCCAGCACCGCGCCCCAGGCGGCCGCGATGCCGATGGCGGGCGCGCCGCGCACCACCAGCGCATGGATGGCGGCGGCCACGGCGTCGCTGTCGCGGCACTGGGCGTACTCGGCCACGAAGGGCAGCTTGCGCTGGTCGAGCAGCGACAGGTGGTCGCCCTGCCAGCGGATCGGGCGGATGCGGTCGTAGCGATCGAAGTCCATGCGTGGTTCCCCCTGCGATGGCGCGAGTTTACCAAGGCCGGTGGCGCGCTATGCTCCGCCCATGAGCACCCGACCCGCGCGCCGTACCCCGAACAAAGCCCCTGCCCTGGACGCCGGCATCGAACCCATGCTGCACGCGGCCTGCGTCAAGGCCGGCGCCGGCGCCGCGCTGCAGGTGGGGCTGGACCGGGTGCCGCTGCTCAAGCCTTTCCTGCCGGTGACGATACGGCGCGCCGGCAGCAGCGAATCGGCCGAGGACATCCAGCGCAAGCTGGTGCAGGCCATTTACCTCAGCTACAAGCTCAAGCCCGCCGGATGGGAAGTGGAAGGCGTGCTGGCCGTGGCGCAAACCCAGGCGGTGCTCAGCCCGCTGGCCACCCGCGAGGGCCTGCGCTCCCTGCTCAACGGCTGGCTGCCCGTCGCGGTGAGCACGCCGCTGATGCGCTACACGCCGCTCGAACCGCTGGTGACCGCCACCGTGCGCGCGGTGGCGGCCACCTGGGCCGCGGGCCGCTACGCCGACAGCGTCTGCCGCCTGCGCAAGGCCGGGGCCGACTGGCTGCCGGCGCCGCTGGCCGGCGCGCTGAACCTCGCGCCTTCCAAGCTGCGCGACTGGAGCACCGAGGCGCTGTCGCTGGCCCTGCCCCCGCTCAAGCTGGCCAGCGCGCTGGCGCGGCAGATCGGCAGCGTGGTGTCGCCGCCGGCCGCGACACCGGCGCGCAAGGCCGCGGCGCGCAAGGCCCCCGCCCGCAAGCCGTCCGGCAACCCGCCCGCGACCAGGAAGCCTGCCGCGCGCAAGCGCGTGAAGCCCTGAAACGACGAAGCCCGGCACAAGGCCGGGCTTCGTTCCGCACGCGGGCGAGGATCAGTAAACGCTGAACTCGGCGCGGCAGCCGCGATCAACCCAGATGCCGTCGCGCTGGAAGCCCCAGTTGTAGCCCTGCTGGCAGCGGGTGTCGCTCAGGCGCCGCACGATCTGCGCGTCGCGCAGGCCGCCGGGCACGCGGCAGAAGCGCTGGCGACCGTCGTGCGACTCGCAGCGGATCACCTGCGCGGCATAGCCGCCGCCGCTGCCGTAGCTGTAACCGTAGCCATCGTCACGGCCGCGGCCGCCGTAGCCCGGGCCGTAGCCACCGCCCAGCTGGAAGCGCGCGCGGCAGCCGTTGGCCACCCAGATGCCGCGGTGGTCGTAGCCCCAGGTGCGGCCCTGGATGCAGGGCGAGCGCGACTCCTGGCGCACCAGGCGCACGCCGCCGCGGGTGTCCACGTTGCAGTAGCTCGGGCGATCGTCACGGGAGCTGCAGCGCACCTGTGCGCTGCCGCGGTAGTCGTCGTCGTAACCGTAGCGGTCGTCGTAACCGTAGCGGGAATCCGCGGACGCCGACAGCGGCAGCGCGGCGGCGGCGAGGGCCAGCAGGGCGAACAGGAAACGTGACATGGCGAAGGCTCCTTGGCGTCGGCCGGCTGGCCGCACGCCCCGCAATCTAGGGGGGAGAGGATGAATACGCGGCAAACCCGGCCCCCGCCCTGCAGCGCCGCTTAGCGCCCGTTCATGCCCTGTCGAACGGGAACGCCACCACGTCCGAGATTTTTTCCGTGCCCATCAAGGCCATCAGCAGGCGGTCCACGCCCAGGGCCACGCCGGCGCAGGCCGGCAGCTTGGGCAGGCCGGCCAGCAGGCGCTCGTCCATGGCCGGCGTGGCGGCGCTGCGGGCGCGGCGGCGGGCCAGGTCGGCCTCGAAGCGCTGGCGCTGTTCCAGCGCATCGTTGAGCTCGTGGTAGCCGTTGGCGATTTCCAGCGGGCCCAGGAAAACCTCGAAGCGCTCGGCCACCGGCGGATCACCGGCGCGCACGCGCGCCAGCGCGCACTGGCTGGCCGGGTAGTCGTACACCAGCAGGATGCGGTTGTTGGGAATGGTGGGCTGGATGAGATGGGTCATCAGCAGGTCCAGCCAGTCGTCGCGGGTGAGGCCGGCGGGGTCGATGCCGTACACCTGCAGCGGCGAGCGCAGCTCCTCCTCCGGCGCCAGCAGCGGGTCGAATCCGAACTTGTCCTGGTAGAGCTGGCGGAAGCTGGTGTCGCGCACGGTGGCGCGGCGGCCGGCCAGCGTGAGCGCCGACTTCAGCAGCTCCGACACTTCGTCCATCAGCTGGTGGTGGTCCATGCCCACGCGGTACCACTCGAGCATGGTGAACTCGGGGTTGTGGCGCTTGCCGGCCTCGCCGTTGCGGAACACGCGGCCCAGCTCGTAGCAGTCGCCCACGCCCGCAGCCAGCAGGCGCTTGAGCGGGAACTCGGGCGAGGTGCGCAGCCAGCGCGTGGCCTCGCCCGCCGTGCGTGGCCCGTCGAAGCGCAGCGCGAAGCTTTCGATGTTCGGGTCGGTGTTGCCGGCCGCCGACAGCACCGGGGTCTCGACTTCCAGCACGCCGCGCTCGGCAAAGAATCGCCGCACGAGCGCATACAGATCGGCGCGCAGGCGCAGGGCCTTGAGGTTGGCGGTGGGTTTCCAGTCTTTCATGCAGCTACTTTACGCCCGGAGCGGCACCCACGGACGCGCCGGCGTCACTCGGCCGGGTGGGCGTTCAGGAAGTCCAGCAGGCGCGCCTCGTCCCAGACTTCGACGCCCAGCGCCAGGGCCTTTTCCAGCTTCGAACCGGCCGCCTCGCCCGCCACCACGAAGCTGGTCTTCTTCGACACGCTGCCCGCCACCTTCGCGCCCAGGGCCTGCAGGCGATCGCCGGCCTCGTCGCGGCCCATCGCCGAGAGGGCGCCGGTGAGGACGACCGTCTGGCCGGCCAGCGGACCTTCGGCCGAGCGCTGCGGCGCACCTTCGGGCCAGGTGACGCCCGCCGCCCGCAGCGCTTCCACCACGTCGCGGTTGTGGGCCTCGGCGAAGAAACCGGCGATGCGCGCCGCCACCACCGGGCCGACGTCGGGCACTTCGCACAGCGTGGCCTCGTCGGCATCCATGATCGGCGCCAGCGCGCCGAAGTGGCGGGCCAGCGTGCGCGCGGTGGACTCGCCCACGTCGCGGATGCCCAGCGCGAACAGCAGGCGCTCGAGCGTGGTGGCCTTGCTGGCGGCGATGGCCTGCACGAGGTTCTCGGCCCAGCGGGTGGCCACCTTGCCGGCCTTGACGGTCTCGGGCACGGTGCCGTCGCGTTCGTCGGCGCGGCGCTTCATGGCCAGGAAATCGTCCAGCGAAAGCGCATAGAGGTCGGCCACCGTGCGCACGTAGCCAAAATCCACCAGCGCTTCGATGAAGCTCTCGCCCAGGCCTTCGATGTCCATCGCCCGGCGCGAGGCGAAGTGGATCAGCGCCTGCTTGCGCTGCGCCGGGCAGAACAGGCCGCCGGTGCAGACCATGGCGGCGCCTTCGGCGTACTCGATGCCGCCGGCCTTGGTTTGCCGGAGCACCTTGCGCACCGCCTCGGTGTGCGAACCGCAGGCCGGGCACGCGGAAGGGAACTCGAAGGGCGCATGCAGCGGCTGGCCGGCGGCGTCGAGCGGCCGCTTGTCGTCCACCACGCGCACCACTTCGGGAATGACGTCGCCGGCGCGGCGCACGATCACCGTGTCGCCCACGCGCACGTCCAGCCGGGCAATCTGGTCGGCGTTGTGCAGCGTGGCGTTGGTCACCACCACGCCGGCCACCTGCACCGGCGCCAGGCGGGCCACCGGCGTGAGCGCGCCGGTGCGGCCGACCTGCACCTCGATGGCCTCGACGGTGGTGAGCTGTTCCTGCGCCGGGAACTTGTGCGCGATGGCCCAGCGCGGCGCGCGCGACACGAAGCCCATGGCCTTCTGCTGGCCGTGGTCGTCGAGCTTGTAGACCACGCCGTCAATGTCGTAAGCAAGCGCGTCGCGGCGGGCGCCGATGGCCGCGTAATAATCGAGCAGGCCCTGCGCGCCGCGCGCCACCGACACCTCGGGCGACACCGGGAAGCCCATGCCGCGCAGCGCCTGCAGCATCTGCGAGTGCCGGGGCGGCAGCGCCCATCCTTCGGTGGCGCCCAGGCCATAGGCGTAGAAGCTCAACGGACGCGCGGCCGCCAGCCGCGGGTCGAGCTGGCGCAGCGAACCGGCCGCGCCGTTGCGCGGGTTGGCCAGCACCTTGCCGCCGGTGGCACGCATGCGGGCGTTGTAAGCCTCGAAGCCAGCGCGCGGCATGTACACCTCGCCCCGCACTTCCAGCACCGTGGGAGGGCCTTCAGGCCCGATGCCTTCCTCCTGCAGCCGCAGCGGAATCGCCCGGATCGTGCGCAAGTTCGCCGTCACGTCTTCGCCGGTGGCGCCATCCCCGCGCGTGGCGCCGCGCACGAACACGCCGTGCTCGTAGCGCAGGCTGATGGCCAGGCCGTCGAGCTTGGGCTCGACCGAAAACGCCGGCGCCTCGTCGCCCAGCTGCTTCACGATGCGCTGCACGAACTCGTGCACTTCCCCGTCGCTGAAGGCGTTGTTGAGCGACAGCATCGGCAGTTCATGCACCACCTGGTCGAAGCCGGGCAGCACCGCCGCGCCGACGCGCTGGGTCGGTGAATCCGGGGTGGCCAGCCCGGGGTGCGCGGCCTCGAGGGCCTGCAGTTCGCGCAGCCGCGCGTCGTACTCGGCGTCCGGGATGGCCGGGTCGTCGAGCACGTGGTAGCGGTGGTTGGCGTCTTCCAGGAGGCGCCGCAGTTCGGCGGCGCGCGCGGCGGCGGGAGTCATGCCGGGGGCCTCAGCGGGTGGTGCGCAGGTCCCACTTCTGCTGCTTGCGGTCGTAGTTGCGCAGGTCTTCGCGGATGTGGGCGATGCGCTGGCGGCCCAGGGCGTTGCGCTCCTCGTCCAGCAGCACGCCGTCGAGCAGCTCGGCCATGCGCTGGGCCGTGGGCAGCATGGCGTCCCAGGCGTCGAGCGCCGACATCGGGCCCGGCAGCGCCATGAAGAAGCTGATGCCCGGCGTGCGCAGGTCCTGGATGGTGGCCATGTCGAACCAGCCCGGCTTCACCAGGTTGGCCACGCTGAAGATGGGGCCGTGCTCGGGGTGGTTGTCCACCAGGCGGTGGAAGATGTTCTGGTGGCCGTAGACCAGGCCGGCCTTCTCGGCGGCCACCACCAGGTCGGGGCCCTGCAGCGTCTGGCCCGCGCGCGCGGCCAGGAACACGCTCACCACCTTGTCGAAATTCTCGTCCGGGCGGGCGCCGGCGGTGGGCGCCGGGGCGGGACGGCGGTCGGGCACGGATTCACCGGCGAGGGTCTTTTCCAGCAGGTCGAGTTCGGAATCGGCGATGGCCGCGGCCTGGTCGCCGGTCTCGGCGTCGGACTGCAGTAT